>Ga0315280_10003346_pt1 | contig 24763 bp, 25 predicted proteins | sample YL17G06_40_MG_FD_203697 | JGI IMG/M metagenome (GOLD analysis project Ga0315280, IMG submission 203697) | Sediment microbial communities from Yellowstone Lake, YNP, Wyoming, USA - YL17G06_40 | ecosystem: Environmental > Aquatic > Freshwater > Lake > Sediment | place: USA: Wyoming | collected...
TTGCCTGCATAGACACAGCCAACAGAAAGTATCACCAAAAGAATCAATAAACTTTTCATTTTTATCGACTCCCGAATAATTATAAATTATTACCAAATGAAAATGAATATAAAAATTAGGGGGGCAATAACATGCCCCCCTCCCTAACAAAACAAAGAATTTTTTACTTGAACATTGACTTGATGCTACCAACAGATGTGGGTGTTATATCTGTCTGGTTGTAATTTCCTATACTCACTTCTCTGATGACATTAGCCGGATAGAAGCAAGCAACAAAAAGGGTGTCTTCTGTGTTATAGTAGTTATCACGTCCTCTGGAAAGTCCAACCATATAGCAGGTTCCCCAGTTTTTAAGAGGGATATCCTCTTCAATGAAACCATCGGATGTCTTAATAGACCTAATTTGATAAGTTGGAGATGTATGTATAAAGAACACATGAGCCCAGCCATAAGCACATCCCATTACTGGATATAAAGTGGGTCCCCAATCTGCCCATGACGAACCATTCCACTTCATTATAAATTCATATGAGTAATTAGTTGAATATAGCGTAACTCCCCAGTTATTATCATAATCACCCTCCATTCCCTCATCATATCCACCATTGAATGAATCTGGAAGATAACCCATAAAACTTCCATCTGATGGATTTATAAGGCGAATTCTTGGCAGGTTCTGGTCTACCATAACAAGGCAGTCAATTCCATTGTATTTATACTTCCAGCCGATATCAAATACCCAGTATTGACTCTGCACATTCTGCCAGTTCTGAACAATCTCGTGTGTAACAATATCAAACTTAGCAAATATGACATCGTTTACTGCATTTGGACCTGCAGCCCATATATTGCCATCAGAAGGGTCATAAGCAAGACCTCTAACACCACTCACTGGTTGACCTGAAAGAGTGAACTCTGAGATTATATCACCCTTGCCTGCATAGACACAGCCAACAGAAAGTATCACCAAAAGAATCAATAAACTTTTCATTTTTATCGACTCCCGAATAATTATAAATTATTACCAAATGAAAATGAATATAAAAATTAGGGGGGCAAGTAATATACCCCCCTCCCTAACAAAACAAAGAATTTTTTACTTGAACATTGACTTGATGCTACCAACAGATGTGGTTGTTATATCTGTCTGATTGTAATTTCCTATGTCTATTTCTCTAATGAAATTTGACGGGTAGTAACATGCAGTATAAAGCGTATCATTTTTGCCATCGTAGTTATCACGCCCTCTGGCAAGGCCTACCATATATGTGGTTCCCCAGTTATTCAGTTGTATCTCATCGTCCAATTTACCATCTGCAATGTAAAAACTGAAAATCTTGTAAACTGGTGCTGTAATAATATTAAAGACATGTGCCCAACCATAGCAGAGCCCCATTGATGGCGAAGTAGTTGTTGCCCATACATTCCAGGATGAACCATTCCATTTCATTATATCTGTATAACTGTAATTGGAAGCATAAAGCGTGACACCCCAATTGTTCTTATAGTCAGCGCTTATACCATAATCGGATCCTCCACTAAAAGCATCGGGCAGAAAACCAACATAAGAACCGTCCCTGACATCGTATAACTTGTATCTTGGACTTACCGAATCACAGACAACGATGCAATCTATTCCATCGTATATATACTTATATGCTATATCACGGCACCAGTTCTGACTCACTAATTTTTTCCAGTTATGAACGATGCTATTGGCATCTCCGCTTATAAACTTACAGAATACAACATTGTCCTGTGAATTCGGACCGGCACACCAGATATTGCCATCAGCAGGGTCATACTCAAGCCCTCTTATACCATACGATGGTTGACCTTCAAGTGTGAACTCCCGAACTATATCACCTTTTTCTGCATAGACACTGATTGCAGTGACAAACATTAATGCAACTATTAAACCTTTCATATCTATCACCTCCTAATAAGATTATAACATAATTTAATCAAAAATGAATATAAAAAATAAGGGAGTAAATAATACACTACACAACTTAGTCCCTAATAACTTATCAGTGAAATAATGCCTTAATATCACCAATTGACGCTGTCTCAATCCCTGTCTGATTGAACTGCCCTATCTCTACTTCTTTTATAGCATTTGAAGGGTAGAAGCATGCAACATATAGCGATTCATCAGACCCAACAATATTGTCACGACCACGCGAAATTCCAACCATATAGGAATTCCAACTTTTAAGGCTGTATGATGTCTCAAATACACCGCTATCTCCATTGTCTCTATATACACTGATACTGTATGATGGCGTGGAGAAAATAACAAATACACGCACCCATCCATAAGCGATACCCATAGCCGGAGAAGCAGTTAGCGTAACCCAGGGATTCCACGAACCTCCATTCCACATCATAAGAGATGTGAAATTATAGTTCACAGAATACATATTAACTTTGTTATAGTTCACATCAATACCAGTATCAATACCACCACTATAAGGGTCCTGTGCATAATTATAAACATTCTCCCCTGTTGATGGTTTAAATAATCTTATTCTTGGTGAGTTCTGGTCAATGACTGCGATGCAATCTATACCACTGTATGCATAAGGGTAAGCAATGTCAAAGACCCAATACATACCCTGAAGTGTCTTCCAGTTCTGGATATAATTGCTCAAATCATTATTTAATTTGCAAAATTGGACATTATTGGGACCAAGGTTGGCAGCAATCCAAATCCCCTTATCTGATGGGTCAAAAGCAAGCCCCCTGACACTATAATTACCTGTTGCTATCGTTCTTATCGTATCACCTGGCGCAGAATAGACATAAGACGCTAAAGTCAGAAATATAATCAATGACAACAAACCTTTCATATTTTATCCTCCTTATGTATTAAATATAACATAATATAACTATATCGTCAATAATAAAGAGTTGAACTGCCTGAATCTAAACTAACGATACAGTGATTTAATTCTACCAAAAGATGACACCTCTATACCAACATCGCTGAAATTACCAACCTCTATCTCTACAATCACCTGAGATGGATAATATATAGCAGCATACACGCTTTCGTCATTATTTACAGCATTCTTGCGACCACAGCAAAGTCCCCTCATATATTTACCGCCCCAGTTATTTAGAGAATATTCATCAACACAATTCCCATTTCCATCAAAGACCTTTATCTTATATGTCGGTGTTGAAAATATAACGAAGATATGCTTCCATCCATAGGCAACACCCATATTACCTGCCTCGGAATATACCGCAAAATCAATCCATTCAGTCCCATTCCACTTCTTACAGAGGTTAAATGCCTCATTTGTAAGGTATAAGCAATTGGTATTAAAATCTACTCCAACACCAATATCATAACTCCCGAAGAACGGGTCCTGCAAACTACCAAGGTAACTTCCATTCTCAGCATCGCATAACTTCAGGCGAGGCGGGTTATTATCAACAACCACAAAAACTGACTTGCTATTGTAAATATAAGGATAAGCAACATCCTTACAATCATTTACATTAGATAAGACCTCCCATTGTTTAGTAATATAATGTTCGTAAGGTGTAAATTTGCAGAATTTACAGGTATAAGGAGAGAACAAACCAGCAGCCCAGATATTGCCATCTACCGGGTCCTTCTCAAGACCACTGATGCCATATTCCGACTGACCGGCAAGTTTAAAAACGTCCAGAATATCACCTGGAGTAGAAAATAATATTGTTGAAGTTGTAACTAAAATTATTATTACTAAAAACTTCATTATCATAACCTCCTTGACCAGTTGTTACAATGCCACGACCTGATATAATTATACACCATTAAGATAGATTATTGGAATAAATAACGAAGGGGGGCTTATAGCCCCCCTGTGAAACATTTGTTGCGCTTAATGGAACATTGACTTGATATCACCAACTGATGTCGGAGATATCTCTGTCTGGTTGTAATTGCCTATGTCTATCTCCTTGATGTTGTTTGATGGATAGAAGCATGCTGTGTATAGCGTCTCACTGGTTGTGCCATGGTAGTTGTCACGACCCCTTGCAAGTCCAACCATATATGTCGTTCCCCAGTTGTTCATTGTTATTGTGTCATCATGTGAAGCATCAGATCACTTTAATGCCCAGATTGCATATACACTCGCTGTGTGGATAACAAATACATGGTTCCAGCCCATGGCGATTCCCATTGCCGGTGAAGAGCAGGTTCCCCAACTGGTCCAGGATGAGCCGTTCCACTTATAAACGTTTGTATAACTATAGTTGTCGAGATACAGTGTTGTGCCCCAGCCGTTCGTATAATCACCCTCAATACCTTCATCATAACCACCGCTGAATGCGTCAGTAAGGGTTCCAACAGAACTACCATCACCTGGTTTTATAAGATGAATTCTTGGTGAGTTCTGGTCGAGCATAACAAGGCAGTCAGTTCCACTGTATGTATACTTCCAGCCAATATCAAATACCCAATACATTGATGCTGCAGTCAACCAGTTATTAATTATAGGGTGGGTATCGTCATAGTTTTTGAATTTACAAAAAATAATTTTACCTGTTTCTGATGGACCAGCAGCAAAAATATTAGTATCTAAAGGGTCATAAGCAAGACCTCTGACACCACCCGCCGGTTGACCTGAAAGAGTGAATGTGGCAAGTGTATCGCCTTTTGCGGCATAGGCAGACACTACTGCCAGAATTAATGTTACAAGAATTAAACCTTTCATAACACTACCTCCTTGACCAGTGGCTTGCCCAGTGGTTACAATACCACGGGTTACAATGCCACGACCTGATATAATTATACACCATTAAGATAGATTATTGGAATAAATAACGAAGGGGGGCTTATAGCCCCCCTGTGAAATATTCGTTGCGCTTAATGGAACATTGACTTGATATCACCAACTGATGTTGGAGATATCTCTGTCTGGTTGTAATTGCCTATGTCTATCTCCTTGATGTTGTTTGATGGATAGAAGCATGCAGTGTATAGTGTCTCATTTGTTTGACCGTGCCAGTTATCACGACCCCTTGCAAGTCCAACCATATATGTCGTTCCCCAGTTGTTCATTGTTATTGTGTCATCCTTTGAGCCATCAGAGCACTTGAATACCCAGATTGCATACACGGCAGATGTGTGGATAACAAATACATGGTTCCAGCCCATTGCATTTCCCATTGCCGGTGATGTGCAGGTTGCAAAACTGGCCCAGGATGTGCCGTTCCACTTATAAACGACTGTAGAACTATAGTTGTCAAGATACAGTGTTGTTCCCCAGCCATTAGTATAGTCACCCTCTATACCCTCAAGGTAACCACCGCCGCTGAACGGGTCAGTAAACCCTGTATAAACAGAAGAGCCATCTGATGGTTTTATGGCACGCATTCTTGGTGCGTTCTGGTCAAGCATGACAATTGTGTCTGTTCCACTGTATGTATACTTGTAACCAATGTCAAAAACCCAATACATGCCTGAAGCAGTCAGCCAGTTATTCACTATAGCATGGGTGTCGTCATAGTTCTTGAACTTGCAGAATATAATATTACTTGTAGCCTGTGGACCAGCAGCCCAGATGTTTCCATCTGTTGGGTCATAAGCAAGACCTCTGACACCATTTGCTGGCTGACCTGAAAGAGTAAATGTGGCAAGTGTATCGCCTTTTGCAGCATAGGCAGATACTACTGCCAGAAATAAAGTTAGAACTATTATACCTCTCATTGTCTAACCTCCTTTTAACCATATATATTATAATGAAAATATTAAACAATTGTCAAGAGAAAAATCTAATTTTTTTAAATTATTTTTTAGCCATTTTTTTAACAAGAATTCCATTTATATAACGTGATTAATGCTATTTTTTCTATGATTGTAGCGGTTTGATTTAAGGAGGTGAGATATAAAACCTTTTCTAAAGATTGTTTATTTATTTATTATCTCACTCCTCCTATCAAACAAATGGCAATAGACAAATTAATAATCAAATGAACAGATTGATTGCAATAATCATTATTTTTTGAAAATATTAATTGATGATTGTAACCAATTAGTGATTTGAAATATTATTGTTAGTTGACACCTGTGCGATAAATCGCAACGTTAAAGAAAAATATAGATTTGCAGAATTTCAAAAATTTATTTACAAATGGCGTTCACAATATAGAATTAATAATATTACTGATGAATATCAAACTTATGAATGTATTTAGAAAGAGAGAGATATTCGGCTGGCTCATCTATGACCTGGCAAATACCATCTACTCAATGAATGTAGTCACGCTCTACTTCGCACAATGGCTCATTATAGACCTCGGTCAGAAGGATATAGTATATTCAATCACATTCTCACTATCGCTTGTAATAACGGGCATTCTTACACCAGCAATAGGTGCTTATTCGGATACAAGGGCTAACAAACATATATTCCTCATTTTCTTTACCTGCCTCTGCTGTTTGGCAACATCAATGATTGGGTTCTCTAATGTCATCAACTCTCTATTAATACCTCTTGCACTAATTCTCTTCATCACTGCCAATTTTGCCTATCAGACATCTCAGGCACTATACAATGCTCTCCTTCCATCAGTTGCCAGACCAGACGTGCAGGGAAGAATATCAGGATGGGGTGTGGCGCTTGGCTATGCTGGTTCCATCATCGGCATGATAGCAATACTGCCATTTGTGAGAGCAGGCGGCAGGATAGCATCATTTTTACCAACAGGAGTTCTATTCCTTCTTTTATCACTGCCAACCTTCATATTAGTAAGAGACAGGTCAATAAGGGCTGGTAAATCAATAAATATCAGAGATGCTTATAAGAAAGTAATATGGACAATAAGGTCTGCCAAAAACTATCCTGGACTCCTTCGCTTTCTTATCGCAAATGCTTTCTATGAAGATGGTATCGCAACCGCCATTATCTTTATGGCAGTATATGCACAGAAGGTGATGGGGATGCCAGACACAATAAAGGTGCCATTCTTCATCGTCTCAACCACATTCGCAGTCATTGGCTCAGCGGCAATTGGTTATATAACAGACAGGTATGGTCCAAAAAGGACACTGGTCTTTTTAATATCGGGATGGATTATATCACTTACTGCGGTTGCAATAATAAAGAGCACTACATTGTTCTGGATTCTCGGCTCAATAATTGGCATTCTGCTCGGTGGCGTCTGGACATCATCAAGACCGCTTCTACTCCGGCTTATACCAGAGGGAATGGAAGGTGAGGCATTCGGTCTATTCGCACTCTCGGGAAGGTTAGCAGCAATCACAGGTCCACTTTTGTTTGGTGGCATAGTCCTATTAGCAGAACCACTCGGCAATACAAAATACCGCCTAGGGATAGCAGGTCTCGTGATAATGATGACAATAGGTCTGATAATACTACTCGGTGTAAAGATAAGAGACAAATTTAATTAGACATATAAATAATTTGATTTATTATAATGTCAATGAAGGAGAGAATATGAAGAAGTTTATTATATTATTATGCTGTGTCATCTCAGTTGGTTATATATTTGCAGAAGGGAAAAAATACGAAGCGGAAGGTCTATCATTTATGCTCCCTTATGGTTTCAGCGAGGTTGAAAATCCCATTAAAGACAAAGAGAATGCCCCTGTATTTGCAAAATACTATATGAACGAGAAAGCAGACCTGCTTGTGAGAGTGAGGAAAGACGACTGGGGTGAGGGTGAATTAAACGATGTTAATCTCTTCGCATATGCAACTGCCTATGTTGCCAATGCTATTGGCTACATACCAAAGAGTGATGCCCTTATGAAGATGGAGTCAAAGGACTATGAACTGATGAAGGCGGACGGTGGTGTTCTCGCTATATTTGAACTATCAAAAGACCAGGAAGAGATTCAGGGCTTCAAGTTTGAGATACTTCTGATGTTAATGAAGAAGCCAAAAAGTATATATCTTATCAGTTATCAATATAATGACCTGTCCGATGAATGGGATAACTGCGGAAAAATGCTCTTTGATAATGTTGAGATAAAGGAGTAAAAAACCAGTTAAATATAATCCTATGTAAATATTGTTGAATAATCCCCTTCAAATATCTCTGATACTATCTCTATATTCAATTGCCATTTGTTGACAACAGTGAAATTTGATGCTTTTTAATGAATATACCCGAGCCCCCGCAATTCCTCTATCTTCTCTCTGTCCGTTGAGATTGGCACCGGAGGATGCACCTCTTTTTGCAACATTCCCTCATACGTTGGTATCTTCATAACAGGGCAATTCTTCAGAAATTCATCTGTGATGGCGGACAAAAGAACCTTGCCATCCATATCTTCACCTATCGGAAAGCCAAGAAGAGCAAGAATTGTAGGTGTAACATCCACAACACTTGCATTTTCAATAATAGTTCTTTTTATTGAACTACCATTCATTATTATGATGCCGTTAATTCTATGGTCCCCTGATAGACCACTGGATACTATAAATCTGTCCGCCCCCACCTTCTTATCACCAATAATGACTATATCAGTTGGTTTTATATCTGTATTAAACTCTACCTCAATATCCGCACCTTTACCGAACTGCACGCCCTTACTTTCAACCTTTGTGAACAGTTTCCGTCCATCCTCTGCTTTTATAGAACTGAGAGAATCGCATATCTTTTTCAGGATATTCTGTGTCTCACCGCTCTTTACAATACCGCCTTTCTCTCTTCCCGCAATATTAAGACGAAGATTCCTCTTATTAGACCAATCTGCAGGAAGGGAATAAACAACACTTTCTTTCAATATGAGTTCACCTTTATCAAACCTGGCAAGACCCATCTCCGTCAGAAGGGCGTTCATATCATAGTTCGTCCTGTCAGGCATTGGACCAAAGCCATGGTCAGATACAATGATTATTTGATAACCCTCCAGAACGGGCATGATAAGCCCAATCATCTCGTCCACCCATCTATAATATTCCGTAATTACATTTCTAAAATACTGTCTATCCTCCTCTGTGATATTATCGTATCTTGCCTGTGGTGTGAGAGGGTCCATATACTTCCAGAAAAGATGACTTACACCATCAATCCCCTTGATATATATTCCAACAACGTCAGGGGCATACCTCTCCACAATATATGCACCTGTTCTAAACATAGCAAGGTCCAATCTCAGATGGTGCCTTAATAGATAAACATATTTGTTTTTCTCAAAGTTGTCAGTCCTTGGCTCATACTTGTCTTTGAAATCCTTATCAAAAGGAAAGTTGGTAAACCTCTGAGTGAGTTTGTCAATCTCTTCATCACTGATGTCTATATATGGTTTTACTTCGTCCTGAATTGATGGGGGGTAATATGCATTTTTAATATCCTTCTCACTGAACCTATCCGTGATAATTATGCCATTCACCTTTTCAGCGGGATGTGATGCCCAGAATGCGAGGAATGCTGATGTCTTATTACCAATACTTGTTATATTCCATATTGCAAGTGACTTTCTCTCTCCGCTTCCGACCGGGACCTGTTGATACTGCCCCTCAACTTGAACTGTGTAATCTTTTATGCCATGTTTTTCTACTTTTTTTCCCGTTAAAATTGTAGTCCAGAGTGTTGGTGATAGCATCGGTTCAATAGAAGTGAGATTACCATAAGACCCATTTTGCATCAATTTTTCAATATTGGGGAGTTCACCATTTCTTACCATTGGAACGATAATATCAAAGGTTGCACCATCAAGTCCTAAAAGAAAGACCTTATTCTTGCTTCTCTTTGCGAGATTTTCTACTTCCTCAGTTGATACTGCCCTCTCTTTTGCATTTTTCCCACAATAAACAAAAAATAATAAAAATAGCGCAATATAAACCATCAAAATGGCTATATATCTCTTCATAACATCACCTTTTAGAACCAGAAAAGATAGATTACAATCCATTTATAAAAAGGGTATTATACACTATCTTCTATTCACTCTTCTTTTTTCTCATAATCCCAGATGAGAATCCTGCCACAGTGTTCACAGAAAACCAATCTCTTCTCTGCTTTTATTTCAACAAACTGCTTTGGAGTAACCTTTACAAAACATGACTGACAGAATCCCTGTTCATTTATCGTAGTAATAGCATTCTCCCTGTATCTCTCATAATACCTCTTATAAAGGTTCTGAATCTGCCTTCTGATTCTTGATACCAGATTATCCTTACCAGAAGCAATATATCTAAGTTCTCTCAACACCTCCTGAACTTCTTCTTCATGTAAACCTTCCTGAGTTAAGTTATCAAGAACCTTCTCAAATCTTGAAAGGAGAAGGTCAATTTTCTTTATCTCATTTATTAACTCTACCTCTTCCCTGCTTCTCTCTTTCTCCTCTTCCTCTTCAAATGGCAAAACAACCTCCCTTATATACTAAAATCACCTATTCATACTTGCCTGTTTTCAAATTCTCAACCGTCTTCCTTACATCTTCTGCATTTTCTGCGTTTGGTTCAAGTTCTAAATACCTTTCATAATGGTAGATGGCATTCTTCGCATCTTTAACCTTCAAGTAAAGCGATGCAATGTTATAGTGAGTGACCGCTTTATCATTTTGAATCTCAAGTGCCTTTTTATAAGCATCTATAGCAAGACCGAAATAATTCTTCCAGTCAGTAGATGTTGCACCATAATACCAGTAGTTATTGCCAAGCATAACAAGTGCCTCAGTTTGCTTTTGATTTATAACCAGTGACTTTTTCAGAAGCTCTATAGCACCCAATCTATTTGCCTTCTCCTCTTCTAATTTTGCAAGCCGAACATAGGAAGTAGCATATCCAGGGTCAACAGTAAGTGCCTGTTTGAATGCGGCTTCTGCATAACCAAAATCCTCCGGGACAGGAACCTTTCCTTTTGATTCATCACGCGCTTTCTTCATCTCTTCGGTTACAGCAAAAAATTTATCTATTGTCCCCAGCAGCCCCAGGGTATCCTTGTATTTCCCCCCTGAATCCTTAAAAGCACCTAAAGCAATTGAAAGACCACCAGAGACCATCTTCCCATCTTTGAGAGAGAGTGAAATTTCATTTATTAGATTATCCTTTGCAGAATTAAATCCGTTATCATCAATATTAAAAGGTGCTGATTTTAGATTGTCAAGCAGTGATTGAAGGGCATCCTTCAAACCCTTTGTAATTATTACATTCTGGGCTAGAAACTGCTTGCCTTTCATGTAGTAATTGACTCCTTTAAGAATATAAAACGAGGGCATATCGCTGTCCAACCTTATCGCAATGTCATAGTTATAATTGGCTGTATCAAAGTCATTCTCAAACATATACGCATCACCCATAAGGGTGTAAGCGTAAGCAAAATCCGGGTCGTCCTCAACTGCCTTACTTGCAAAACCAATTATCTGACCGGTTATTGGAAGACCTATGCATTTTGATGCCCACCTTAGCGCCCTTATATCCTTTGTATAGTGGTCACCAATCTTATTCTTCACGTCATCAGATACATTTATTCCAATTAAACCCAGGCAATCATACGACATTTGAATAACTTTTAACTGTATATCTTGTGGAGTAACCTCTAATTCACCTGTCTTAACAGGAGTAGTGCTATCAACCTTATATACTGAATATTTAACCTTGACTTGCTCATCTGACTTTTTCTCATAAGTTCCAACTACGACGCTATAACAACCCATATACTTTGCAACCAGAATAGCATCCTCCGGTTTAATCTCTGCCTTTGTATTTATTTTGAGGTGCTCACAGGTTTTCATTACTTCATCACCAACTGATACAAGAACCATATGTGTCTTCTCAAATGTTATACCTATAAGAAGTGGAAAGGCATTCCTGAGCCATGAAACATCTATAAATGGTTTTGCCTCACCAATATCAATACCAGGAGGAATACCAGTTTCAAAAGGTAATGGTGTAACCTCAGATGAACCAGCACCTTCACCAATTTGAACAAAGGGAAGTATTAACACTACCTGCCTTGTTAATTCTGGATATATTTCAGTCGGAGGTTGTGCATATAAAATGCAAGCAACCGAGAAAATAAAGAAAACTATTAGAATTTTTCTAATCATCTCAATCCTCCCTAAAAATCTTAAACCAACCTTCTACTAGCATCTTTACCTGGAGTTTTATTATAAAGTTCACTTACATGAAATATATAAACTGCTGGAAATTTTCTATCAATATTCTTGGGAATATGAAATATGTCGTGCATCGTTGTAACAAATCTGAAATATGGACTATCTTCACTGATAATTTCCACCACAGCATTTACCATATAAGAAAGACATCCTCTTTCAATATCAACATACAATAAATTAGCCCTCGGGTCTTTCTTAACATTTCTGAATGTCTTCTTAGCATATATCTCTATTGAAGAAAGCCGGGTATCATCAAGATTATTTATATTTGAGTAAAAATCAATCAGAAATTCTATTCCCTCCCTAATACCTGTCTCTCTACCTCTTTTTATCTCTTCTTCCACTCTTGTTATCTTTTTTATCATCTCACCAAGCAGTGATGGTTGAGGAAGAAGACCAACACCCTTTGCACAGGAGTTAGTTGGAAAAACATCACCTGCATCTTTTGTTGTCATAATCGGAAGATGAGCACCAAAATTTGGCATCCTCTCTTCCCCCTTTAATATCAATGTAAGAAGCTCCTTCCTTGACTCTGATTGCCAGGCAATGAATGACCCGGGCAGTTTCCTAACTGGATAAACCTTCTCTTTGCCTTCTACCTTAAAACTTATCTCTCTTTCAATCATATATAAATTATATCATCATCTTATAAAATCTTTAGCCAATCGTGCATAAGAAAATAAAATCTATCTATCAGAAGCGATAACCTGCTCATAACCACTGCACCAAACCTTGCACCAAGTGTAACCATAATGAAAAACCTGCCAATATATGCAGATGAACCGATTATTCCTTTATGCGGTCTTGTCATAAAAAAGTAACAAAGAGTAGTAATAGTTCCAAATAGAATTATTATATTATTAATATTCAATGCCGGTATAAAACCCCAGATAAGCCCTTGAGACCATAACGGCTTAACAGTCGCTATTATCTGCTGTCTGATTGACGCATCAAGGGCACCTGTTATTCCTATAGCACCTGAAAGACCAAAGAAATAAGCAAGAGGGATTCTCGTGAGCCAGGCGTATCTCTTTGAGAAGCGAAAATAGAAGAGTAGACCTATAATTATTGGCACAACATTAATCCACATTCCCCCCTTAATCATTGGCTTTACACCAAAGTTGGCTACATTGAAGTAGTTTATAACGACAAGATGCCCCGCTGTAAAGCCAACAAGTATATGCTCGGCAAGGCGATAAAACGGATTCTGACGCCATAATAAACTGCCTATGGCAAGAGTGAGCAGTGCTGCAATCCATATACCAAGTGTTTCCATTTAATAAATGCTCCTACTTATCAAACTATTTCCCCAATTCAGCATTCTCTTTACCTTTAATTTTTCTTATCCACAGAAAAGCAAGATTACCAATAAGAATGAGAATTAATATCATTGCCTGTCCCACCGATTGAGCAGAGAGCGATATTGTCCCGAGACCCTTTTTACCAATTAAACCCTCATACTCACTTGCACCCTTAAGACCTATTATATAACCCTCTATCTGACCTGATTCTACATATGGCATAATCGGTGGAACAGATGCTGCTGTAAGACCGCACACTAACCGAAAGTCCTTCTTAAACGACTGTATCTGTTCAAGATATGTCGTCGGGCCTGAAGGACTATCAGATAAATCAACCATAAGCGAGACATCGCCAGCACCCACAATATCTTTCAGAACTGGCATATCATCTGTCTTATTCCCTGAAAAGTCAGTTTTATAAACTGCTTTTATATCATCTTTCAGAAGGCGAACCATACTCTGAGCACCAGCAGCATAACCAAGATTGACATAATCAATTCCATATGTGAGACCTTCTTCATCACCTATCTTTCTTAAAATCCTTTCTGCAAACATCGGACCCTGGTCCCACATAGATATTGATATTATCTTAAGGTGGCGTCTCATTATATGTCTGACCAATGCCTCCATCTGTGGAACCATCTCTGCTCTGTTTGCCGCCTCAAAGTCCGCCCCAAGAAGGATTGTGCTTCCACTGGGAAGTTTCTCAATAGCATTATAAACAGCCATTGTCTTATCAGATGCTTCCTTACCACTACTTGGAATAAACATAGCAACGATAACAATTATTCCAAATGCTATAAATATGACATGATGCGTCTTCATAAAATCATTCAACCAAGAAAGTGCCCCCTCTCAATACCAAGTATCACACGCAAGAACACAGCAATACCTCCAAGTGATGCACCAAGCAGAATACCCCTGCTCCCGGCAGAATTCGGGATATTCATCACCCACTCGCCTATCTTAGGAATATATGGTGAAATTGACTCACCGAGTGTTGACTTCCCGAGCATTACAAGTGTCGCTGAAATAACCAGGACGAGTGCTTCTGCTGTTCTAATTCTAAATGCCCTGAAGCATGCAGATGCAATAAAGAAAGAAAGAATTGCAAATATTGCTGTTGACAGGGGCGTAAATATGAATTCAAAGAGAAAACGATATAGCAAAGATTGTGGTGACATAGATATTCCAATGATAATTGTCCCCAGCATGACGATGATGAGTATTATTGAGTAGATTGAACCACTCCCTCTTCTTACTACCTTTATTCCATGAATCTGGAGAAGGTTGACTGCGCCAAGTGCTGCTGCGACACCGCCAATTATTATCATCCAGAACATTCCGAGACGAAGTATGCCCATAAGTGGTGGAAGTCCAGAAAACACCCCTGCAAAGCCGATGGTCGCTATTATAATTGTTATCGTTATGGGAAGCCAGTTCTCCATATCTATCTGCTAAACCAATCAAGCGGAGCGTTAATTCCAATAATACCAAGAACAGTAAAGGTGAGAATTAATGCTATTATTCCTATTTTTAGCCAGTCCTCTCCACGCAGACAACCAAGGACATTCTTATCTCCCGAAAGATGCGCCCCCGCACCATATATCTCCTCACCTATCAGAGTATAATCACATGAGATAAAATAGAATGGCAATTGTTCAAGGTCGTCTGTGCCTGCTATCTGATATGTGTTTAATATTCTTCCACCTTCAGCCATAAGAAGTGTTGCTGAACCAAATGTCCCTATCATAATATTTGAGGCGACATTTTCCTGCCTCATAACATCAAGTGCACCAACAGAATAGGCAAACGGGTCTTTCGCTATGAACCTGACCATATCAGGACGGTATCGGTCGGGATAATTGCTTGCCATATATGCTGAGCGGACAATCTCCTCAGTTGCGAGGTGGACAGTGACAACGCTGTTTGTAATTATTGGATAGGTGCCCATCTCAGCGCATTTAGACGCGAGGTGGCGAAGGATGGCGAATGCGGCGAATGTGTCAGAGAAAAAGCGGGAGATTCCAAGTGTGAAGTGGATTGGACGCCCCATCTCAACAGCCCTGCCAATTGCCTCATCAATTGCGACAAGCCCCTTAATAGGTCTTATATTAACATTCAAGCCCTTTCTTGCTCTGATTATATTGTAGATATAGATACCTGCAATGATTACGAATAAGACAAAGATCGGTAATGTGGTCTGTGTGCCTTCCATTTATAATTTCTAATCTTTACCAAATAAATATCTATCAGTCAACAGGAAATAACTATAAACTATGTAATTATATTTTAAAAAGATTTTTATTTTTCTCTTGACAAACAGATAATTAATATGTTAATAATGTTCAAAATATATATTTTATATAATACAATTCAAGGAGGTGTAGTTTATGAGAATATGTTTATCAATTGCATTTTTATTAATATCTTTTAGTTTTGTTATTGCTCAATTATATACACCTATAGATATTACATATAATAATTCAATATTATCAAATTACTACGAGAAGGATATGAGTTATCATAGAAAACCAACTTACTATTTTACAATTGATTATGAAAATGCTGCACTCGCATGCTATTTTAAGTTAAGCGACTTTGGTATAAAAGGTTATGATTATAGGATTAAGGTTATAGGTATGATTGGATTTTTTCAAGATGGTCCAGCAGATATATATGTAACATCAAAGGAGGAAGGCGGTAAGCCAATTTGCAATCCTAATAACAATTGGCAAGGCTCTGAATATGGCCCAAAACACTGGCATATAAACAACTCATATCCGAATTATGATGACTGCGATATTTATTATGATAACTGGCATTACAGTAAGGATGTAGATAAATTATGGTGTATGTATCACTTAAAGACAAGATCCCCACCATATCCAGTGAGTGATGATTTCGGTCCAGTAGAAAATAGTGCAACTTGGATGGGAACTGACTGGGTAAAAGGTGTACTTGGTACTTCGGCTGATTGGTGTATGCACTGTGTTATTGTCTATTGGCCCGATGCCATTGAGAACACATCATTGGGTGTTGTTAAGGCATTGTTCAGGTAATAAATATTGTGTTTATTTTTGAGTATATGCCAGAATAGTTTTCGGGTATATTTTCATAATGGTCAGGTTGAAATATACCTGCCTTTTTATGAATATTTCCTTTTATAAAAAATAAAAAAAATCTTTACTAAAAGAAATCTACTCCCAATGAAAATACAAGGAATTGGGCGTCCATTTCCTTAGATTTCAGATATTGCTTTTCAATCTCTGTGACACCTATACCCTTGGCATAAAACCATCTCATACCTGCTATTATTGTCACAGGCTTACCTGGTAGAACCTCAAGACCAAAACCAATACACGGACCATAATGATATATAATATTCCCGAAGTTCTTCCACTCAGGAATTGTAAGATTTCCAAATCCAATTCCTCTTCTGTAAAACTCAAGTAATCCCATAAAATATGGTGTCATATAAGGATTAGTTGAGAAGCGAATCTTGACTCCACCGCCAAAGAACCAGACCGATGAAGTAATGTTTTTAATCTGGTCATCTGAATATCCAAACTTTTTCAAATAACTTTGAGCAAGTTTATCCTCACCTAACATTGCATAACCAATATCAGGTGCCACAACAACAAACCTTCCCGAACCAAAGTTTCCCGAGAATATATAAGCAGGTCCACCATAGAACCTGTCTTTTGACCATTCACCCATCGGTTTTGTCAACGAAAGACCAACACCAATGATTGCATTACTCACACTGGCAAGAAGAACAACCATAAGAAACAGAATCACAAGCCATCTTCCCATCTTTTAAACCTCCTGCTGATATTATATCAGATAAATAATCTATTAAAGTAGTTTAGATTAATTTTTAATAAAAAAACAGATACTTAAAACTATGTAGAATTAAAATTATATTGAAAATAATTTCACAATGTATTAATATCACCTGATTTATGAACTTGAAGAGTATTGATAACAGATGAGAATTTGTCTATAAAGACAAATGATTTTTTATATATCCTGATTTATTGCATTAGAGAACTTTAGTAAGAAAGATGGAAACAATAAGGTTAGATGTAGATAAACTCAAAGGATTCACAACTGCTATATTCAAGAAACTCGGCGTTCCAGAAGATGATGCAGTTATTACAGCAGATGTTTTGATTTCTGCTGACAGACGCGGAATACCATCACATGGCATTGCCCGACTTCCCCGATATATTGCAGACCTTGAGACAAAAAGAACATCATCAATTTACTCTCCAACAATCATAAAGGAGACACCCATAAGCATTCTCATAGATGCAAATAAGGCGCTCGGTCAGGTATCTGCCTATAGGACAATGGTGAAAACAATCGGTCTTGCAGAGAAATCTGGTCTTGGTATAGCGCTTGTAAAAAATAGCAGTCATTTTGGGATTGCTGGTTACTATTCTATGATGGCACTTGATGAAGATATGATTGGCATCTCCATGAGCAATTCAACACCTCTCGTAGTTCCAACATTCTCAAAAGAAGCGCTTTTAGGGACAAATCCCCTGAGCATAGCATTTCCTGCAAAAAACCACCGCGCTATAGTCATTGATATGGCTACAAACACGGTTCCAAGAGGAAAACTTGAGGTTTATTCAAGGCAGGAGGAGAAGATGCCTCTCACCTGGGCAGTAGACCAGGACGGTATGCCAACAGATGACCCAACACTCGTTCTTAAAAATCTTAAAGAAAGATTGGGTGGTGGTCTTCTTACACTTGGTGGTGCAGGAGAGACAAACAGCGGACATAAGGGCTACTGCCTTACACTTGCGGTTGAAGTCCTCACAGGACTTCTTGCCGGTAGTGCCTTTTCCACTGACATTGGAAAGAAAGAAGACAGAAATGACATCTCATTCTTACTGTCTGCTATGAGAATTGACATCTTCAGAAGTCCCGATGAGTTTAAGGAAGATATTGATAACATTATTGAAAAACTTAAGGGCGCAAGAAAATCAATGGGTGAGAAGATAATCTATATACCTGGTGAAAAGGAATTTACTAAAGAGGATGGTAATTCAAAAACTGTTGAGATTACAACAGATATTTATAATATTATAAGTGAACTCGGGAATAAGTATGGTTTGATGATATAAAACATACCATTTTTTAGGAGGTATTTAGAAAATGTCACACCATTATCCAAAATGGATGTTCAAGAAAAAGAAGGAAGGGCATCCATTGAGTAATGTAAGTGAACCAAATCTGTTTAGGGAGATATTCCCCTATACTGAGGTTCCAAGGGTTGAGTTTGAGGATACTATTGTCCCTCTTTCTCCAGCAGAAGAAATATGGATTACAGACACTACATTCCGTGATGGACAACAATCAAGACCACCTTACTCGGTCGAACAGATTGTAAAAATATATGACCTTTTGCATGAGTTGGGTGGACCGAAGGGAATAGTGAGACAGAGTGAGTTCTTCATCTACACAGACAAGGACAGAGAAGCGGTTGAGAAGTGCCTTGCCAAGGGTCACGACTATCCAGAGGTAACAAGCTGGATAAGAGCAAATCCAAAGGACTTTGAGATTGTAAAGTCAATGGGTCTGAAAGAGACAGGAATGCTAACATCAATCTCCGACTACCACATCTTTATGAAATTTGGCAAGACACGCCAGGAAGTAATTGATGACTTCATGAAAGTAGTAGAGGCGGCAGCAAATGCGGGACTCAAAGCGATAAGGTGCCACTTTGAGGACATCACAAGGGCTGACTTCTGGGGATGTGTCATGCCGTTTGCAGAGCGACTGATGAGGTTCTCGGAAGAAAGCAAACTCTACATCAAGATTCGCCTCTGTGACACGATGGGATATGGCGTTCCATGGCCAGAGGCAGCGCTTCCAAGGGGTATACCAAAGATGATATACCATCTGAGAAAAGAACTTGGAATTACATCTGACCGTCTTGAGTGGCACGGTCATAATGACTTCCACTTTGTTCTCGTAAACCCGATTACCGCATGGCTCTATGGCTGTTCTGCCGCAAATGCATCGTTGTTTGGCATTGGTGAGAGATGCGGTAACCCACCACTTGAGGCACTCTGCATTCACCACGCAGGTCTTACCGGAAAGACGAATGGCATGAATTTCCATGTTATAACCGAACTTGCCAATTACTTCAGAGAAATGGGCATAAACATACCTGATAACTATCCATTTGTCGGACGCAACTTTAATATTACAAGCGCAGGCATTCATGCAGACGGTGTTCTCAAAAACGAAGAGATATACAACATCTTTGACTCTGCAAAGATACTCAATAAACCATATGGCATCGCTGTTACAGATAAATCAGGTGTCTCTGGAATTGCGCTCTGGTATGACCAATATCTCAAATTGACTGGTGACAAGGTAATAAACAAAAAGCATCCAGGCGTTCAGGAGGTTTATAAGTGGGTTATGGAACAATATGACAAGCGTCGCACAACATCAATATCGACTGAAGAACTTATTGAACTCGGGAAGAAATACCTGCCTGAATATTTTAAATAAGCACCAACGACATAAATGCTGTTGATATAGAATTGGTAATATAGCAGACCCTCCCCTGTTTATTCAGGGGAGGGGTGAAAAAACACAGTGCATTAGAATTGAACTGATAGTCAATATATGTAAATATTGAAGATAGATGAGGAGGTATTTATGCCAAAGAAGAAAGAAAAGGAGACAAAAGAGAAATGCCCTTACTGTGGAGCACTTCTGGGAACTACAGACCCAGTAATGGAGGCAATGCATAAAGAAATAGAAGGCAATCTTGATGACGCGGTATATCTTTATCAAAAAGCAATAGAGAAGAACCCTGAAAATATTTATACAAGGTTCCATCTTGGTGAAATACTATATCGCCTGGGTAAAACAGATAAGGCAAGGGATATCCTGTCTTCAATTATAGAAGTCGCACCAAAATTTGCCGAGGTATTATATCTTCTGGGACTTATTTCTTATAGAAGGGCAAGAATCAGAGAAGCAATAGAATACTTTGAAAAGGCGCTTGAATGTGACCCGCATATGGCAATGGTTCATTACTGGCTCGGCTTCGCATCCTATCATGCAGGACTTCTTGAAAAAGCATATAAATCATATGAGTATCTAACTAATGAACATCCTGATATAACAATCGCTTTTTATCATCTTGGAGTTGTCAGTTTATCTCTTGGGAGAATTGAAAAGGCGATAGAGAGCTTTAAGAAAGTTCTTGTTGAAAATCCACAGTCACCAAGAGCACACAGTTTTCTAGCAGAAGCATATTACAAAAAGGGTCAGATATATGAAGCAAAGGAAGAATTGAAAAAGGTTTTAGAGGTAGAACCAGATGATAAAAAGGCAATTACAATGCTTGAACTCATAACTGATGAGAAACTAATCCCGAATGCTTAAAGCAGGAGAGAATACATGAAAGGAACAGTAGTAGAAAAGATACTTAAAGAACACATTGTTGAAGGCGAACTTATGCCCGGTCAGTCAATATCAATTCGCATAGACCAGACATTAACTCAGGACGCTACAGGCACGATGGCATTCCTTCAGTTTGAAGCGCTTGGCATCCCAAAGGTTCAGACAGAACTATCTGTCTCATACATAGACCACAATACACTTCAGATGGGCTTTGAAAACGCAGATGACCACAGATACCTTGAGTCAGTTGCTGACCGCCTCGGTGTAGTGTTCTCAAGGGCTGGAAACGGTATCTGCCATCAGGTTCACCTTGAAAGGTTTGGCGTGCCAGGTAAAACGCTTCTCGGTTCTGACAGCCATACTCCAACAGGCGGCGGAATAGGCATGTTCGCTGTGGGTGCAGGTGGACTTGATGTCGCATGTGCAATGGGGGGCGAACCATTTTACCTGACATGCCCCAAGGTTATTGGTGTTCACCTTACAGGAAAGCTTCCTGACTGGGTGAGCGCAAAGGATGTAATCCTAAAAGTCCTCTCAATACTTTCGTCAAAAGGTAATGTCGGCTGTGTCCTTGAATACTCTGGTGTTGGTGTAAAGAACCTGACTGTGCCGGATAGAGCCACTATAACAAATATGGGAGCGGAGACAGGCGTCACCACATCTGTATTTCCATCAGATGAGGAGACGAAGAGATTCTTAATGGCTGAGGGAAGGGAAAAAGCATATAGAGAGCTATCGGCTGATAAGAATGCAGAATATGAGCGTGTAATAGAGATAGACCTGTCAAAACTTGAACCTCTTGTAGCAAAACCCCACAACCCGGACAATGTGGCAACTGTAAAAGATGTTGAGGGAACAAAGGTAGCACAGGTCTGCATCGGTTCATGCACAAACTCATCATATAGAGATTTAATGACTGTCTCTGCCATGCTGAAAGGCAGAAAGATAGCACCGAATGTCAGTTTGGTCGTCGCTCCGGGTTCAAGGCAGGTTCTCCAGATGATTACAAAAGAGAGCGCCCTTATGGATATTATTAATGCAGGTGCGAGGGTTATGGAGCCAACCTGTGGCTTCTGTATTGGTATGGGACAGTCGCCACCATCAGGGAGCGCCAGCGTCAGGACGATAAATCGCAACTTTGAGGGAAGAACTGGCACACAGGACGCGCAGGTATTTCTTGTAAGCCCGGAGACAGCGGTTGCGACAGCACTGAAGGGTATAATTACTGACCCAAGAGACCTTGATATGAAATACCCAAGAATTGACTACCCAGAGCAATTTATCATTGATGATAGTATGTTTTTACCTCCAAAGAATCCCAAACGCGAGATAGTCCGCGGTCCAAACATAGGTCCACCACCGAAGAATATTCCACTGCCCGACAAGTTCAGGACAGCAATAAATTTAAAAGTGGGCGATAAGATAACAACAGACCATATTATGCCGGCAGGAGGTCTTCTAAAATACCGTTCAAACATAGATAAATACGCCCGGTATGTCTTCTATAACGTTGACTCAAAGTTTGCAGACAGGTGCGATGAGTATAAGAGCAAGGGCTATTATTGCACAATACTCGCTGGTGAGAGTTATGGTCAGGGCTCATCAAGGGAACACGCAGCAATGTGTCCTATGCATCTTGGTGTGAAGGCAGTTTTGGCTATCTCAATTGAGCGAATCCATCGTGCCAATCTCGTAAACTTTGGCATAATGCCACTATATATCACAAAAGATGACTATAACCATCTTAACCAGAATGACACACTATTCTTTCCTGAGCCAAGAAAGAACCTTGAGAAAGGCGAGAATATAAAGGTTATAAATGAGACACAGAGATATGAACTATCCTGCTCCTATGACCTGTCAGATAGAGAGAGGGAGATAATCTTAGCAGGAGGTTTATTAAACTATATTTCAAAGAAACATGGAGGGTAGAAGATGTATCAGAAGATAAGAGTTCCAGATAATGGAGAGAAGATTACATTTGATGGCAAAAAACTTAACATTCCAGACAAGCCGATAATACCATTTATTGAGGGTGACGGTATAGGACCGGATATATGGATTGCAACTAAAATGGTTTTAGATGCTGCTGTTCAGAAAGCATACCAGGGTAAGAGAAAGATTTTCTGGGTGGAGATATACGCTGGTGAGAAATCATTGAAGACATATGGCGAAAAGGTCCTTATGCCAGATGAGACGCTTGAAGCCATCAAAGAGTTTATAGTGGCAATAAAGGGACCACTGACAACACCTATCGGCGGAGGCTTCAGAAGTTTGAATGTCACATTCAGGCAGACGCTTGACCTCTATGCATGTATAAGACCTGTGAAGTGGATACCCGGTGTCCCATCCCCTGTAAAGCATCCCGAACTTCTTGATGTTGTAATTGTCAGGGAGACGACGGAGGATGTCTATGCGGGAATTGAGTGGGCTGTGAATACCCCTGAGGCAAAGAAGGTTATTGATTTTATTAATACTCAGATGGGCAAAGACATCAGACCTGATTCTGGAATTGGAATAAAGCCCATCAGCATCTTTGGAACCAAACGGCTGGTAAAGAAAGCAATTGAATACGCAATAAACAGAAATAGGAAGAGCGTAACCCTTATGCACAAAGGCAACATTATGAAATACACAGAAGGGGCATTTAAGGACTGGGGCTATGAGGTCGCAAGAGATGAGTTCCCCGAAAAGACATTAACAGAGAAGGAACTCTTTGAACAATACAATAGTGTCCAGCCCGAAGGAAAGGTTGTCATAAAAGACCGCATAGCGGATAGTATGTTCCAACAAGTCCTGCTCCGTCCGGTCGAGTATGACATCATCGCAACGCCGAACCTCAATGGCGACTTCATCTCGGATGCCTGTGCGGCGCAGGTTGGCGGGCTTGGCATGGCGCCAGGCGCCAACATTGGTGACTATCTGGCTCTCTTTGAGGCAACCCATGGAACAGCACCAAAATATGCAGGTCTTGATGTCATAAATCCTTCAAGTTTGATTCTCTCAGGTGTGATGATGCTTGAGTATATGAACTGGAATGAAGCGGCACAGATGATAGAGAGGGCGCTGGGCGAGACAATAAAACAGAAGAAGGTAACTTATGACCTTGAGAGGCAGATGGAGGGTGCGACGAAGGTGAAAACGAGCGAGTTTGCAAAGTTCATAGTGGAGAATATGAAGTAGATTTACATTTTATACTAATTGAGTTTAGGTAAGGGTTTGATTTATCGCACATTTGCTAATTTGTATTAAGCAAAAAATAATGGGAGGCAGTGCCTCCCTTTTTATTAATTATATAAGACACCAAGAATAAAATAATATGGATTTTATGGTTTATATATGATAAATTTTTGATATTAGGGAGGTGAATGATGAAAAGGATTATACTAATTTCTATAATGCCAATAATGTTAGTTAATATTGCCATCAGTGGCTGGGTCTACGAAGGTCAGTGGGGCTCTTATGGCTCTGGTTATGGACAATTTAATTACCCACCTGGAATTGCAGTCCCATCAAATTATAAGGCGTATGTAGTCGATACTAAAAATCACCGTGTCCAGTATTTCCGCTATGAACCAGCACAAAACATTACTCCTACATCACTTGGCAATGTAAAGGCATTGTTTAAGTAAGTATTTTATTATATAATTATATATCAAGGAGGTAAGGGACGTGAGAAGTATACTGTTTATCTTAGTAGTAGTCCTTTTAACAACCACTAATATTGCCATCAGTGGCTGGGTCTACGAAGGTCAGTGGGGCTCTTATGGTTCTGGTTATGGTCAATTTTATAATCCCTCAGGAATTGCCTTTGGCACAAATGGTTATATTTACATCATTGATACCAGTAATCACCGCATTCAATTCTTCACATTAACAGGAACATTCATGGGAAGGTGGGGTTCAAGAGGCACCGGGAATAAACAAT
>Ga0315280_10003347_pt1 | contig 24762 bp, 27 predicted proteins | sample YL17G06_40_MG_FD_203697 | JGI IMG/M metagenome (GOLD analysis project Ga0315280, IMG submission 203697) | Sediment microbial communities from Yellowstone Lake, YNP, Wyoming, USA - YL17G06_40 | ecosystem: Environmental > Aquatic > Freshwater > Lake > Sediment | place: USA: Wyoming | collected...
TGGGGCCTCAATTGCGGGTAACTTGCTCAAGCTAACTCCGTTTCTCCTTCTGGTGCAGCTTTATTTGGCGGGCAAGTATTGGAAAAACGAAAGCTCCTCGCTGACGCATTTGACCACTGCCTGCTTGCTGGTTGTCCTTGGGACTACTATCTACGGAATCAGGGGGGGAATCAATCACTTGGTCTGGGTTACACCATTCCTTGCCGCCTACTGCGCGTTGAACCTCGACGGACTGGGACTTCTCATACTCACTCTCATCTCGGCAACACTATACGCGCCCCCGATTAGTACAAGAGAAACTGAACTCCTTCGACCGCTCTTCACTGGGTTCCTGTACGGCCTCGAGGCCGCATACCTGCTTAAGCTGAACCTTGACGGAGGCAGGATTGTTCTACGACGCATCCGCCCCTCGCTAATAAGTAGAGCAACTTGATGGCCCCCCATCGACAATTGAAAGCACAGAATGTTTTTTTGGCAGGTCTTAGAAACAGCCAAAGCTGGTAAGGCATGAAATGCCCCAATTGCGGCAGCGTCTTGCAAGAGTATCCAGTCTTCCCTGAAATGTACTGCATACCATGCCGTCGCCGTTGGTTTTGGTCAATCTCGACGGGTGAATTGATGGAGGAGTTGCCGCGCGATTTGCGGCCAGAAAGAGACCCACCCTGATGATTTCGAAGCTTAGAGGACGCTCGCCACTCTTAAAACGGAGATATCCGCACTAGGCGAACAGATTCGCATTGAAGGCGGCGATTCTCGCTGGGGGGGCCGGGACGCGCCTCTACCCGATTACGGCATATGTACCGAAAACGTTGATACCGATAGGGAACCGCTACGTGATTGAGTGTGTGATCGATTATCTCAAACAGCACGGTATCCACGATATCGTTATGCTCGTTTCCAGCAATGAATATGAACTCATCCGCAACCACTTGGGAGATGGCGCGCGGTTCGGCGTAGCGGTTGAGTATTCTGTGGCTGAAAGAATCGGGACCGCGGGTGCATTGGGCGCCGCTGCGGGACTCCTCGGCGACAGATTCGTTGCCTACTACGGAGATGTGTTGACGGATATGGGTTTGAGAGCAATGATCGAGTTTCACGCGGAGAGAAATGCCTTTTGCACGATAGCGATGAGTACCACTGTGCCGATTGAGTATGGTGTTGCCCGCGTTCAGGAAGACGGGCGGATAACATATTTCGAGGAGAAACCGGTTCTCAAAGAATATCCAGTTAGCATGGGAATACACGTCCTGGAGAAAGAGGTCCTATCGTACTGCAAACCCAACACAGACTTGGCACACGACGTTGTACCCAAGTTACTGCGCGACCGAAAGCGCGTTTACGCTTATCTAACCGATAAACGACACTACGACATAGGGACATTCAAGAGCCTAGATGAAGCACGAACACTCCTGGACCAAAAAAGAGCGCTCTTTCAGTAGCCCTGACACTTCCGGGTTTTCTATGAAGACATCCTCGACTCCGCATAATGATGTCCCCCTAGCGTTATCCAGGCCGGAGCATGGATCATGGCACCCCTTCGTCACATCGCTAGAGCCTCTCTTACTTCAGAACCGGATACCGGTTTTGGCTCACATTCCGGTTGGGGGTACGTGTTGGCACATAACTGGCCAAGCTGAAGGGTATGAAGGAGAAGAAAGCGCTGTTCATTGATTATTTTTTTCCCCTGCTGGCTGCCGACTGGAGAGGCACAGCATTCTGCAAGCTCCTTCCCGAGTTTGGCTGGCAACCTATTGTAATCTCTCCAGATGAAAGTGAAAGCTATGACAAGGACTACGACTTGCTTGGCGAAAACCAGAGTTCCCAAAGGAGTAAGTTTGCAAGTTTCATCACCGTCGCATTACTCGGTTTAATCAACAGGAAATGAAAGTGGTTTCCGATGCGGATGAAGCCCCTGTATTGGCTTTCTGTTTTCGGCTTTGACGTTCCCAAGCTATTTCGCACAATTGAAATGCTTCCAATCCTCATACGAGACTATTACCAAATCAGGGCCCAAAATCAGGCGCTTGGCTCAAGATACGAGCTGCGTTTTGCCTACGCTTATCTGGAGGAACGGCATGCAAAATCAGGAATCGCCGGTGGCCACTATTTCCATCAAGACCTGCTCGTTGCAAAGAGAATACTACGGGCAAAGCCGGTTAGGCATGTCGATGTTGGTTCTCGTGTTGATGGTTTTGTTGCTCATGTAGCCACTTTCAGGCCGATAGAGGTGTTCGACATTAGACCTCTCCGATACACCGTCCCTAACATAACTTTTAGAAGATGTGACATCACTAATCGAAACCTAGGAATCTCAGCCTATTGTGATTCTCTTTCCTGCCTACATGCGTTGGAACATTTTGGCTTAGGCCGGTATGGCGACCGAATTGATATCGAAGGGCATCTGCGAGGGCTCGAAAACCTTCACAAAATTCTCCAGCCGAATGGGACACTGTATTTGTCAGTTCCGATAGGGCCAGACCGAATTGAGTTCAATGGCCACAGGGTCCTCTCAACAAGGACGGTTCTAGAACTTGTCAAAGACCGTTTCGCACTGGTACAATTCTCATACGTAGACGATTTGGGCGATCTTCACGAAAACGTAAGACTTGATTCTAGAAAAATCGCCACCAATTGCGGTTGCGAATATGGATGTGGCATCTTTGAACTACGCAAACTGTAAGCCGTCCGACAATGGACATTGACTTTGGTGTCCGAACTGTAAGAGTTTTTGTCTCGGTCGGAAGGCTCCGCTTCGGATCGAATGGCCTGGGAGGAAGTTTACTGAATAGAACGACGATAATAGAGCTTAAGCCTCTGGCTCATATCGAAAACAGTTTTTGCAAGACGATTTTTCATTGTTCCCATGAGTTCTACGCTCTCTTCGGGACTTGCGAACGTAGATCTGCATGAATGAATTTCACTCTTGCATCATCCACGTGGTGTTTGATGTTTTGAAGCTTCCCGCCACTCAGATCGTTGTTTTTCGACTTTGGAGACACTCGTACTCTAACCGAGCGTCGGCGCACAGAGCGACACGATGCTTAACAAATCCTTATGATATCATCTTTGACCTCAAAACGTCTATGCGAACCTGCCGAGTGCACTAAATCTCTTAGCTCGTCCAAAGTTGGATAATCATCCTTACCCGTGAAACATCGAGCATCATCGATAAGGATCACATGACCACGGACGGAATGTGCAAAAATATGGCGTAATTCTCCCCTTATCGGCGTGTTCAGAACTCCTTTGGTAGTAAAGCCACCTGACCAATGGCCGTCTAGCCAGATTAAGCTTGGTCTGTCTATCAGAGCAAGCACGCTAGGCATAACATTCGCGCTGTCTCCCTGAAAGATAACAATGCGTTTCTTGCCTGCGAATTTGGCCTTTGCCTTCTCATAAAGCGCCTGATCAAGCTCTATCGAATAGATCTTGTCGAAAACCTTCTGAACGGCAGATATCATTTCGCCTAGATAAGTACCTGATTCAACGAAAACACGGAGCTTGAATTTCTTAGCATACTCTCTCACAACCATATGCTTGTACAAGTTTGCTGGAGGAACCGGTCTTCCTGCTTTCAGCCACTGCTGATATTCCTGTCTCAGTCTGTAACTTCTCATTATTTGAGAAGCGAAAACACGTCGTTTGGTTGCCTTAATGATGTCTTTGATCATCCCACTAGTATCTCCCCATTCAAATCCTGATCCAGGTCGGTGGAATCAAGTCTCGAATCACACAGCGAACCTCGCCAAACCATCGCTTCGGCGCAATAACGATCCTGTCTGGATTCGTGTTGAGCGCAAATCGATACTGCCATAACAGGGGCTGGAGCACTATTGGGTAGGACTTGACAAACAGATGGGACAAAGACTTCCTTCTCAAGTTGCATCAGGTTCTCCCCCTGATTAGGACCACCATTCAAGTTTGAACGTTCTGTTCAGCCACGTGCCTTCTGTTAGATAAATACCAGTCGATCGTTCGCTTCAGGCCTTCTTCGATGGGTGTTCTAGCCCTAAATCCGAAAAGTCTCTCCGCCTTTCCGGTATCTAGGCGTCTCCTCGGCTGGCCATCGGGTTTACTCGCATCCCACACAATGTCGCCTTGAAAGCCAACTAGTTTTGCGATAAGCGACACCAGTTCTTTGATGCTGACTTCGATTCCTGAGCCCAGGTTGACCGGGTCACTCTTGTTGTATCTTTCGGCGGCAAGAAGGATTCCTTCCGCGGCATCTTCTACGTAAAGGAACTCTCGAGTCGGTTTTCCCGTCCCCCAAACAAGGATATGATCGTCGCCACGTTCCTTGGCCTCGACGCATTTCCGAATCAGCGCTGGAACCACGTGGGAAGTTTCCAAAGAGAAATTGTCTCCGGGTCCGAAGAGATTCACCTGGAGGAGATAGATCGAGTTGAAGCCATACTGTTCACGGTAGGCTTGACTCTGCACCAAGAGCATCTTCTTAGCTAGCCCATAGGGCGCGTTGGTTTCCTCGGGATATCCATTCCAAAGATCCTCCTCTTTGAACGGAAGGGGAGTGAACTTAGGGTAAGAACAAACCGTTCCAACTAGGATAAGCTTCTTTACTCCAACGCGCCAGCACTCGTGGAAAACCTGTGTGCCCATTACCAGATTGTCATAGAAGAATTCAGCGGGGTGAGCTCGATTGGCCCCGATCCCACCTACGTGTGCCGCCAGATGAATTAGCAAGTCTGGCGCGGCGTCCCGCAACATGCGTCGTATGGCGTCTGACTGACGTAGGTCGTAGTCTTTGCTGCGCGGAACAAATATTTTTGTTGCTCCAGCCGCCCGCAGCTTCTCGACTAGATGAGAACCCAAGAATCCTGCGCCCCCGGTAACCGTAACCTGCTTGTTTGCCCAGAATTTGCTACGATCCTGCCAATTGTCCGACCTCAGAGAGTCCGCTCTGCTTCCACTCATGAGGTACCGGTTAGTCAACTTTCCACCATCTGTTTTGGAACTTTTTCCTGAGAATCTCGTCACCCTCACCAGGCGGTTTCAAACCGGCTTTTCTAATGTCTGCATCGACCATTATCTTGACCAACTCTCGGAACGTGATGCTAGGTTTCCAGTTCAACGCTTCTCGAGCATTGCGTGGGTCGGCGATCAGGTTACTCGGGTCGAATGGTCTGAAATACCTGCGATCAATCTCTACTGACTTCTCCCAGTGCAGGTCGACGTAGGAGAAAGCCTCTTCCACAAATTCCTTAACAGAATGGGATTCGCCCGTGCCGACAACGAAGTCTTGTGGCGCGGGCCTATTAAGCATCTGCCACATGCATTCGACATACTCAGGAGCGTAGCCCCAATCTCTCCTAGCCTCGAGGTTACCTAGGTACAATTTCTTCTCGCGCCCGGCCAATATATGCGCTATCGCTCGGGTAATCTTCCTTGTGACGAAGGTCTCCCCTCTTCGTGGTGACTCGTGGTTAAAGAGGATGCCATTACAAGCGAAGATCTTGTAACCTTCTCTGTAATTCCTGACGTTCCAATACGCAAAAACCTTGGCACATGCGTAAGGGCTCTTAGGTCTAAATTCAGTGTTTTCGTTCTGAGGGGGAGCAGCATCACCGAACATTTCGCTACTGGAAGCTTGGTAGAATCTAATCTTGTTTCCACCTCGCCTAATTGCTTCCAAAACCCTGACCGCTCCCAGACCACTGACATTTCCAGTGTACTCGGGGATATCGAAGCTGACTCTCACGTGGCTCTGCGCGCCCAAGTGATATACTTCGTCCGGACGGTTGTTATACACGATGTTTGAGATTTGCTCCGAATCAGCAAGGTCGCCATAGTGCAGAAAGAGTCTTGCACTTGGTGCGTGAGGATCTTGATATATGTGATCAATTCTGGAGGTGTTGAAGGTGCTTGCTCTTCTGATTATGCCATGTACTTCGTAACCCTTAGCAAGCAACAATTCCGCGAGATACGAACCGTCTTGTCCAGTAATCCCAGTGATCAGTGCTCTCTTCATGTTCCGACAGAGTGAATAAGTAGCAAAAGATATTTCAGCTTGAGGGCTCTCTTCGACAAGCGGAGTTACGTTGTAATAGCCTTCTCCGGTTGTCAGCTATGATTGACCTGCAAGACACAACTATGGCTAAGCGTGAGTTCGATTTTGACGCAGCGGCCGGATTGGAGGAAGCCTCGATAAAACAATCGAATGGTATCGAGCGAACTCTCAAACCGGGACATAAGTACTGAGTGCGATACCGCGTTGGTTGTCATCGTAAAGCTGAGGGGGGGCCTTGGGAACCAGCTCTTCCAATACGCTGCGGGTCGTAGCTTGGCCGTTTTTCATGGAACGGACCTAAAGCTCGACACGACAGCTTACCTTGATAACGACATGCGTCGTTACGAGCTGAGGCACTTTCTGATAAAAGAAGAGTTTGCGACGAGTGAAGAAATCGCAACTTTCATGGGCCATGAGAATAATGCGCTAAACAAACTGCTCAATGCGTTCAAGCCGTATTACAAGCACTCAGTCTTCAAGGAACGCCAGTTCAGCTTTGACCCGAACTTTCTCAGAACACGAAGGAATGTCTACCTTGACGGTTATTGGCAGAGTGAAAAGTATTTTCGCGATATTAGAAACCTTCTTTGTCAGGAATTCTCACTGAAGCGTGCTCCTCATCGAAGGACAAGGGATTGGGCAGAGAAAATAGTTCAACATAGGTCAGTTAGCATCCATGTTAGACGAGGCGACTTCATTGCAGACCCCGACACTCATCGTATCCACGGCGTATGCAGCGTTGAATACTACCGCGACGCCGTGAAATTGCTGAGCGCTATTATTGATAAGCCTTATTTCTTCATATTCTCGGACGACCAGGATTGGGCATATCGAAACCTGGATTTCGGCTTCGAGAGAACGGTGGTATCTGACAAGGATTCCCTAGCCCATGAGGAATTGTGGTTGATGAGCCTGTGCAACCACAACATTGTCGCAAACAGCAGCTTCAGCTGGTGGGGTGCCTGGCTAAACAATAACCCTGGAAAAATCGTTGTCGCACCTAAGCAATGGGTTAGCCAGTCGGACCTTGATACGAGTGATCGAGTCCCTCAACCGTGGATTCGACTTTGAGAATCTTCCGCGGCGACTCCACGCGGATTACCGACATTTCCTCGACTGAAGAGTATTTCGATTTTGGTCTCCAATTCCTTAGTGCATGACTCTTTTTCCTCAGTCAGGTGGTTTCGTGCAATTTCTGCGAACTGCTCGCGCGGCATACTCGAATCCGTTCTAGACCATGGGCATGATTCAAGAGCAAGTAAATAACTGGAGACACTAATGGCTCGGGGGATCATATTGGCATACCGAATAGGAAGGATGGACGAAATGATTTCAGCACTGAGATCAATCGATCAGGTTCGATTCGACATCCTGCGATCCGATCTCGGTCTTCAAACTAAACGCAGATTGCTCTACATCTTCAAATTTGCTCCATCTTTGAGACGAGACTTACTGCGCAATGCGAGTCCATACCCAGTTATCATTTTACATCTCTTTAAGACGTTGCGTCTATTGAAGAACGCCAAGAGGGTGAAAGAGATTCAGTTGTCACAATACGACTCACACCATCTCATTGCAATCACAGATGAGAGGGAACACTACAGGTTCTTGGTGAATTTATTTCCATTACCTGAATTCCCGACGGTGCACGACCTCTATCCGTTCGTAGACATCTTCGCCATGGGAGTATACGACTACTATCCTATTGCAGGCAAAGTTGTAGATGTAGGTGGGTACATAGGAGACACCGCTGCTTACTTTTGCAAGAAAGGCGCCACTCAGGTTGAGGTTTATGAACCAAATCCCCATAACTATCAATTTCTTCAGACGAACCTAGAGCTCAATAGCGTGGCCGAGAGAGTCAAACCGTTCTTGGCTGCAATAACCCGCTCAGACGGGACATCCACGCTCAGCGTCCCACGTTTCTTAGGCGGTGCAGGCTCCCTATACGATCGATCCGCTGAATCGTCGCAAATTGAGGTCAACACGGTGCATTGCCGCAAAGTCCTCAGCGGACGCATTGATCTCCTTAAACTCGACTGCAAGGGATGCGAAGTGGACATCGTAAGTGAATGCGGAGAGGAACTTAGGTCGAACGTTGCTCACATCATCGGTCAGGCCCTAGATAGTATGTGTCTGGAGAAATTTGTCAACCGGCTCAGAGAGTTAGAGTTTGTTATCGACAAGATCGATATGTTGTATAATATGGTTTATGCAAGAAACCCCAATTCATAGCGTTGAGTCCGTTATCTCGCCAGAAGTTTCACCTATAGGCCGCAAGGAGGTCTCTAACAAAATGCGCTTCGGCATTACGACGTGGTGATACGCCGTCGTGGGACTCCGACATAGCCCCCGCTAAGCAATGTTTGTAGTTTTGCTTCAAGGGCCTCGATTTGGTTCTTGTCTTCTTCTTTCAGCAATTTCTGTGCTTCGAGCAGCCTCTTTTGCAGGACGAGCAATTCCAAATAGAGTGGAGTATACACTTCTGTCCAGATGCCGGGCATAAGCTTGTATGTGTACGGATTGGCCTCCACTCCGACATCAGCTTCCGAACTATAAATCTGCGAGCGCTTGAGGTGAAGCCAGCCAATCAAAACCGATAGGGGGCCCCCGATGATCGTAGCCAGCACAGCGAAAGGAACAAAACGTGGGAAGATGTCTAGGAGCGTCGGCAGATTCTTTATTGCAAGATAGTAGACAGTGACGAGCGTTGATACATAACCCAATAAGAAGGTAAGGTATGTCGAATAACCCATTCTGAAATAGTACCACATACGGGCCAGAAACCGTACACCCATTTTCATGTTTATCCTGAGGCTAGAACTACTGCCAGACATTTATCCTGTTCGCCCCGCGATTTGTATCGTTGCCTGGTTTTAAGATGGAAGTTCGAATGGGGTAAGGAATACTAATGGGCATTCCGTGCATTGAATTGACGAACGAAGTTAGCTAGAGAAAGGTATGACGCAATATCGATAGGACAAACAGCATAACATCCAAGTAACTAGCATTCCAGTAGCGTATCACGGTGAGACCCCTGCCGAGAGTGAGCGTGATCTTGCCTGTCTTCGATTCGGAGGAATTCTTACAACAAGCTCTTGATAGCATGGTCAACCAGACGTTTTCAGATTTCGAGGTTCTTGTCATAAGTGAGTATGACACGAATGAGCGAAGCTTGTCCATTATCAATAAGCAGACTGACGAGCGACTTCGTCACATTCATAATTCAAAAAGGCTCGGACTTGTTAGATCGCTGAATCTCGGACTAAAACTGGCCAGGGGCGAGTATGTCGCTCGCATGGACGCCGACGACATAAGCCTGCCAGAGCGATTAGAAAAGCAAGTGAATTTTCTGGATCAACACGAGGAGATTGGCTTCTTGGGAACAGCCTTCGAAGTGATCGACGATCATGGGCGAACGCTGTCGAAACATATACCGCCAAACGGGCCACTGTGGGTGAAGTGGTTGATTCCTTTTTTTGACGCCGCCGACGTACCTCATCCAACCGTGATGGGGCGACGAACCGTGTATCGCAAACTCGGAGGTTACGACCCCACAGCTCTGTATGCCGAGGACTATGAGCTGTGGGTGCGAGCTATCCAAGTCACCAGAATCACGAATCTAAGAGACGTACTGCTCAGACTTAGGAGGCATGTCAGGAGTAGGAGTAGTAGTAGCAGTAGGAGAGATCAAGCTGAAGCGACGTTGACAATCTCGGAGAATGCACTTCGCAAAGCCTTCGGCAATCACCTATCGTCTGAAGCGATTCGATCTATGCTTAGGCCGTACCCTGTTAGTAGCCCCGCTAACGCGTTCGATGCTGCGAAAGCCCTTTTTGATCTCTTCCTGAGATACATTGAACTTAACGAAATGTCACCACGAGAAGAACTCAGGGTCAGACACGACGTCGCGAACCGACTGCAGCAGATAGCCATATCCTGTGCGCCGAAGAATCCTTCGTTTTCTCTGGGCATCTGGAGACTGATCCAGAAGGTATGCCCTGACCAACGGCCATCGTTTCTTTTCCTCTCAACCATTCAGAAAACGTGGGATAGGGTACCTCAACTTCGATACGTAAGTAAACACTTAGGCGTGGCTAGACATGATTCTTGGAACTGACCGCTTTTGCCGATGCCAAAAATTAGGGGGCTAGTATCGGAAATGTGTGACAACCGGGAACAGGCAATGACTTCAACATTTCTAAACCCTAGTGGCGCTTCATTCATAGTGAACAATTTCATGCTAACAAGCGATCGGCAAGTCGAACAAACCATAGCCTACCGGGGCGCCGAAAACCGCGAAACATGGTATAGCCAATGCAGCTGACGTATGACAAAGTTCTGGTCACGGGAGGTGCAGGATTCATTGGAAGCCATACTGTTGATGCGCTTCTAAGAGAAGGAATCGAAGTTTGGATTCTCGACGATCTTTCCACGGGATCTCTTCGAAATCTCCGTGCATGGAAAAAACACCAGAAGCTGCACTTTAGTCGGAAGTCTGTTACTACCTTCAGGGCTGTAGACTCAGTAACGAGGAATGTGGACGCAATTGTTCACTTGGCAGCAATCGTTAGCCCTTACGTTTCCCTGACACACCCCGAGGCCACAAATGAGGTTAATGTAGTTGGAACATTGAACGTTCTGAAGGCAGCACTTAAACACAAGGTTGGGCGAGTCGTATTCGCTTCATCAGCCTCGCTATACGGAAACCCAACAGAAACCCCCACGGCAGAGGACGCACATTTGGATCCGACAACACCATATGGGGTCTCCAAACTCTCAGCTGAAAAGTACTGCCGATCATACCATAAGATGTACGACCTCAACACGATATCGCTGAGGTACTTTAACGTATTCGGAAGTAGGCAGAGATCGAATCCCTACAGCGGAGTAATCGCCATCTTTTCAGATCTGCTAAGAAAAGGGGCGCCTCCAACAATCTACGGCGATGGAAATCAAACGCGCGATTTCGTTCACGTCTCCGATGTCACTAACGCAAACATCCTGGCGCTACGAACGTTGAAGGGGGCTGGCGAGGCCATCAATATCGGCACCGGTGACTCAACAAGCATTAACGAATTGGCGCGGTTGCTCGCGGACTTGACGGGCAGACAGGATGCCAAACCTATCTACAAGCCAGCCAGACAAGGTGACATAATGCACAGCTGTGCAGACGCGACCAAGGCACGGAGCCTCTTGGGATTTGAATCTAGAGTCACTTTGCGAGCCGGCCTCCAAGACTATGTCCTTTCTCTCGGTGCTAGTTCTCGGGGCTGTTAGCGGTTCAAGCAAATCTCTAATCTTCGGCTGACCATTCATCTACGCCTTGACTGGTCATCGTTCATAAAGTCGCAGTGAGAAATCTGTCAGTTGCTTGGAGCTCAGACCGCGACCGTGTTAAAGACATCAACAATGGTCTGCGTGAGCTTTCTTCGTTCAAATTGCTTGACATAGTCCACGTCAGGGTGAAAATGCTTTAGGTCACCTCTTTTCCATTGTTCGAGAATCGCTTTAAGCTGCTGTATCATTTCGCCTGCATCATAAGAGAGGACATAGCCTGCTTTCGCTTCTCTGACTATCTTCGCGGCATCTCCGTCCTCGGGAACGAGGGCAAGAATTGGTTTGCCCAACCGAAGATAATCATAGATTTTCGTTGGTATCCACTTCGCAAAACCAGGCATAACCACAAGAAGAAAATCACTGCCTAGACCAAATGATAGAGCTTTGGATCTCGGCACATTGAGGATGCAGGTAACGTTGCCCGCGTGCAATGTGTGAACTGGAATGGCTGCGCGCCCGACGAATACGATCTCCGCATTTCCATCTAATTCCTTGACGACGTTCAGAAATGTTCTGATTGGTTCGCTGAAATGCCTGTAAAAACTGCCAAGGAAAACGATTGTTAGTCTATCTCCAAACATATCAACACTTGTTAATTGACTAAAAGCTGTTTCATCGTAGCCGTCCGTTACGACGTTTATTCTGTCCTCGTCAACTCCGTGGAGTTCACACAACCGTTGCTTTACGTGCCAGGAGATTACCACGGTCCTGTCTGCAGATTGAAGGATGCGCCTTTCAGCACGCTGAACTCGTAGCTTGTGGAACCACCGGAGCGGTTGTGCCAGTGTTTCATCACATTCCTTGCTGAAAAAGTCATTGACAGCCCAGCCATCCAAGAAGTCGGCAACCCAAGGAATATTGAACTCTTTCTTCAACTGCATAGCCACAAAAGCGGTGGTAAATGTTGGCGACGCACTATATATCAAATCAATCTTCTGCCGTAGTAAGATCGTTCTTGCTTCCGAGTAGGCCGGATGATACCAATCCTTGTAGTAATCCGGGAAATCAGCGTTCATTTTCAGTTTACGTTTGAGGGCGCGCCAGCTTTTTGATGGTTCTCTGTGCGGAACCCGGATGATTTCTAGATTCTCTGGCACTTCCTTGAGGAGGGAGTAGTCTTTCCAGTAACTTACACTCTCATCAGCTGAGATTACGATAGGCTTCCAGCCAAACTCGGGTAAATACTTGGCAAAGGCTATTCCTCTCCAGTCTGCTTCAAGCGGAGGGAAGAAATAGTCAAGATAGAGCACGTTCTTCAACTGGATAACCATACCGCTGATGTGACATCTTTACGAAAAACCTTTGCACCCGGCTGAGGCGGTTGGCACTCAGCCATAGCGCACCGAAGGACCCTCAAGGAAGCGCGACTGACGAATAATCGCGGCTTCAGACGGCATACGTACACAACGTTTAGATGAAATTTCTCACGACGCCTTCTTGAAAACCAGAATCCTCATATCAGTCAATCTTCCGGGAAAGGGGATTAGCGTGTAGTCGAACGGCTTAGCTAGTGCCAAGACTACCACCCCTATTATGTGCAGTACTCGCAGTGCGATTGCATTTTTCGTCTCTTTCGTCTCTCGGACTTCGGTGGAACTGGAGGTTTTCGCATAAGGGCGCTGATTGAAGCGATGTGCCACCGCCCGATATGTCTTAACGATGATGCGGAACGTCAAGCGATAGAGGCGGACACCTATCCTCGGCAAGCCGAATTCGCAAACGAGCTTGCATCCTTTGTCCTCGAAAGCTTTCACGTACTCGTCTCTTGGTCTGATGATAACATACGGCGCGGGCGTCCTATCCTTGACTTTTAGGGGTGAGAAGTCCATGACGAAGATGTATCCGCCATTTCTCAGAATCCTGACCATCTTGCCGATCGCGGTGGAGAATTCCCGGGCGTCCGTTATGTGTTGCAGGACATTGATACCGAAAATTAGGTTAAACGATGCGGGAAGGAAATTCAGATCTTCAAGTCTCATCACGAGTAGCTTAACCCCACTCCGACCAGAAAATCTTCTCTGAGCGTACACGATTGTTTCGTCACTTACGTCTATGCCAACTATCTCCGGTGCGGCGCGGTTGAGCAAGGATTCAATCAAATCACCCGTCCCGCAACCTATGTCCAAAATCTTTGTACCACGGTCAAGTGGAATTCTGGTACGGTGAAGGACCTCGTTGATCGCTCTTAGGCGTTGAGGCTGATCGTACGCATATAGCAGTCGGTCTACCTCGCCGGTATGCCCATGTTTCTTGAACCTCTGATTCCAAAACGCCCTGGAATTGTATCTGGCTGTCAATTCCCACACAAATCCAATTTGTTGCAGCTACCGACAGGAATAGCCCGACCTATTGGAGAAGCCAGATTATGATTTCTCAATTGGCATAGAAACTGCGGATAGTCTGCATGACGTATTCGATGCTTTCGTCGCTTATCTCCGCGTTTATGGGTAGGGATACGACTTCCCGGCAAATAGCTTCGGTTTCCGGCAGACTATGGGCTCCAAGTCGAAGCCCCTTGTGCTCCCACATGGGTTTCGGCCAATGAATCAAGACCTCCACGCCGTGGTCCTTCAAGTATTTGACCAGCCCATCGCGTTTGCGTGTTCGAATCACAAAGTTCTGGTACGTATCGTGGTATTGATCACCATCAAAGTCCGGCAAACGTATGTCTCCTGTCCCCGATAACCCTCGGATGTACATTTCGGCGACCTGCCGCCGCCGTTTCAGCCATTCGGGGAGATGGCGCAACTTCACATCCAAGATGGCGGCTTGTACATTGTCTAAGAGGCAGGTGAATCCATGCTCATGGTATTGGCCTGTTTCACGGTCCTCGCCATTGTAACGCAAACGAGCGATCCTAGTGGCGACTTCTTCGTTGTCTGTGGTTACGGCTCCAGCATCGCCGAAGGCGCCCAGAACCTTGAATGGGTAGAAGCTGAAACAACCCGTGAATCCGAAAGAACCGGCTTGCTTGCCTTTGAATGTCGCCGCTAGAGCTTGCGCTGCGTCTTCGATCACCACCAAGTCGTGTTTCTCGGCTATACTCATCATGCGATCCATATCGCAGACCCGCCCGTTCAGGTGCGTTGGCATGACTGCCTTCGTCCTCGGGGTTATGACCCGTTCGACGGCGCTCATGTCGAGATTGTAATCCTTTCCTACATCCACAAGAATGGGTTTGGCCCCGGTGTGAACTATCGCTGAAACAGCTGCAACAAACGTGTGTGCAGGTACAATGACATCGTCCCCCGGACCGAGGTCTGCAGCGATTACAGATAGGTGCAATGCGTGAAAGCCGCTGTTTACTCCAACTGCATACTTGGTCCCAACAAAGCTTGCTAGATTTCGTTCGAACTCCTTGAGTTGGCCACGATATATCAGGTCGCCCTTAGCCAGAACATCCTGTATTGTGGAATCAACCTCTTCCTTTATGCTGCGGTAGTGCACGTCAGGCTCGACGAAGCGAACCTTGTACCCCAACTCGTGTCCCTTCTAAATTCTTCATAGGAAGCTCCTTAGCTTGCGCGGTTTCCGGCAGAGTCGGATTGAGGACCGCGAGACCACTCCATGACGGTCTTAACTGCATCGGAGATGTTCTGCCCCATTGGGTAGTATGCTCTCTCTAACGACTCGCTCATTGGCGCGGGTGCGTCCGGCAGTGCCACCCGGAGAATTGGCGCCTTCAGGTACTCAAAGGCGTGGCTTGCTACTATGGCTGATATCTCCGCCGCGATTCCGCAGGTTAACCACCCGCAATCCGCGACTACAAGGCGACCAGTCTTCTTGACCGACTTAAGAATTGATTTCTGATCAATGGGTTTCACCGAGCGCAGGTCAATGACTTCTACGTCTATGCGCCCCTTTGCCAACTCTTTGGCCGCGGCCACCGCCTGTTCAGACATGTAGGAAGTGGCAATGACTGTTACGTCCCGTCCTTCTCTCCGAACGGCGGCCTGCCCGATTTGAACCTCATAGAGATCCTCAGGCACTTCGCCAGTCAGGTTGTAAAGCCACCTGTCGTCGATGTAGACAACGGGGTTCTGATCGCGAATACTAGAGACAAGGAGACCTTTCGCGTCATACGGGGTGCTTGGCATTACCACTTTCAGGCCGGGGCAATGCGCGTACATAGCTTGGAGGGCCTGAGAATGTTGGGCTGCCTGCTGACCTCCGCGGTTGATTATTGCCCTGAAGACTAGGGGAACAGTGACTTTGCCCCCCGACATGTAATGCCAGTTCGAAGCTTGGTTTATGATTGGTTCCACAGCCAACAGGGCAAAGTCCATTCGTGGATGAACCACGATTGGACGCATTCCACCAAATGCGGCACCTATCGCCACTCCCGTGACCGCGTTCTCTGAGACGGGTGTGTCGAATACTCTGTCAGGACCGAATCTGTCCATGAGACCGACAGTTGTATTACCGACGTACCAAGGGCTGTTCACGCCTTGTCCCAACAAGAAGACGGACTCGTCTTTCTCCATCATTTGTCGTGTGGCTTCATTGATCGCCATTCCGTACGAGAGCTCTCTGGGCATCGCGTTTTCCCTACCCGAAGACGTAATCGGTCAGTTCTGACTCATCGGGCATGGGGCTCCGCCTAGCCCATTCAATCGCTGTCCTAACCTCCTCGACCACTTGTCGGCGAAGTGCCTTCGCCTGGGTTTCGGTCAGGAGACTATCTTTTATCAGATTGCTTTCGAGCATTTTTATTGGACAACGCGCCATCCATTCATCCAGTTCTTGCTTGCTCCTCAACCCCTTCTCCAAATCAAAGTTGGGCCCTACGTGCCCTCTCCACCGATATGTTCTGCACTCGATGAACGTGGGACCCTTACCAGCGCGAGCGTTTTGGACGACTTCCTTGGCGGTTCTGTAGACGGTGACTACGTCATTTCCGTCGATGCTGAGGGCGGGCATGCAATGGGCTTTTGCCAAGTCGGGAATGTTGTCCGCGGGCCTCCGGTCTTTGATGTGAATGTGGCTTGAGTAGAGGTTATTTTCGCAAACAAATATCACAGGAGCCTTCCTGAGAGCTGCGAGGTTAAGGGATTCGTAGAACTCACCTTCTTCCGTGGCGCCGTCGCCAAAGAAAGTAACTGCCACCCTTTGGGTTCTTTTCATGGCAAAGGCTATTGCAGCACCAACAGCGAGCGGGACTCCGGACGCTACCATCGCAGAGGTACCCATCAGCCCGACTTCTGGTGCCGTCAAATGCATCGATCCTCCTCTCCCTCGAGAGCAGCCTGTCTTCCTTCCGAGCACTTCAGCTACGAGTTGCTTTAGGTCTCCTCCTTTGGCGAGGTAATGACCATGCGAACGATGATTCCCGAAAATATAATCATCTTTCCTCAGCGCCTTGCAAACTCCTACCGCAACAGCCTCCTCCCCAATGTAGAGATGAGTTGGACACTTCACTTCGCCTGTAGATACCATGTCACCCAGTCGTTCCTCGGTTTCTCGTATTCGGAGCATTTCGACATACATCGAAACTAGAAGGTCAACGGGAATTTCCTGTTTGGCCACAAGTTGTTCCTTCAAACTCGCGCCTCCGGAAGACCGTTTAGAGCTTGATCCTGCCTTCAAAGCCGAATTTCCTATACCATTCGATGAATTCTTGCAGGCCCTGATCTAACGTGTACTTCGGCTCCCAACCCAACAATTCTTTCGCCCTTTTTGAATCGGCAATAAGTCGCTGGACTTCCCCGATCCGCGGTTCAACGTGAACAGTTTCCACCTTGCCCTCTTTTCGAGTCAGTTTTATGATTTTGTCGGCCAAATCATTGATGCTGACTTCTTTACCCGTCCCCATGTTGAGCGGCTCCTGTATTCGTTTGCCGAAATTGACGGCCAGATCGTAGCCTCTGACAATATCATGAATGTACGTGTAATCTCTGGTCTGCAACCCGTTTCCGTATATTATGGGTGGGGACTCGCTGAGAACTCGCCTAGCGAAGATTGAGATAACGCCGCCGTAACCGATATCACGCTGTCGCGGCCCGAAGGTGTTGAACATTCTGAGGATGGCGATGTCCATCCCGTAGGTTTGGGTGTAGGCGTTGCACATCCTGTCGGCCGCAATTTTGCTTGCTCCATAGGGATGAGGGGCTCCGAGGGGGTGCTTTTCGTCAATCGGAACGTATTTTGCCGACCCGTATACTTCGCTGCTGGACGCCATAACGACCCTTTTTGGGTCATGCATCCGGGCTGCTTCTAGGACATTCTGGGTGCCCATAACGTTGACCTGGTATGTGAGGGTTGGTTCGACATAGGACCTGTCAACATGGATCTGCGCCGCGAGGTGCAACACGGTGTCCACACCTTGCATGAGTCTATCGACAAGTTTTCGGTCCCTAATGTCGCCTTTCACCAGCTTGAAATTGTTATAGTCGAGCAGGTGCCTGACGTTCATGAGGTTCCCGCTAATGAAGTTGTCAAGGCAAAGGACGGTGTGCCCCTCAGCTGTGTACTTCTCGCAGAGGTGGCTTCCAATGAAACCTGTCCCTCCGGTAATCAGAATCTTCATGCCTCAATGCACATCCAACAGTTCCTCATAGAGACGCTCCATGAGTTCCATCTGTGTCCGATATTCATTACGCTCTTGTATAACCTTCCTATTCACCGCGCCGAAACTGCGCCTAACCGTCTGATCCTGTAGTAAGTAGGTGATTCTCTCAGCCAGTAGAGGCGGGTCACTGGGCGGAACAAGGAATCCGCCCTCACCGTCCTTTATCCAATTGCGGTTATCAGCTACGTCCGTAATGACGACGGGCAATCCGCTCGCCATTGCTTCGGCCGTACTCCCCGCGATGCCTGCATCAGATAAGGCTGTGGAAACGTAGGCATCCACTGAAGCGAAATATCGGGGAATTTCGAGATTTGGAATAAACCCTAGGAATCTAACTGCGTTCTCAACTCCCAGAGACCGCGCTAGCTCCACTAAATAGCTCCTCTGTTCGCCATCCCCGAATACTAAGAACCGGGTCTGAGGAACATTTTCCAGAACAAGTGGGACGGCCCTTATCAAAGATTCCACGTCGTAACCCGGATCCAAGTTTCTTGTGGATATAATCAGCGAGGATTCAGAAGGCAAACCAAGCTCACTTTTCAGGTTCTCATCTCTCGCATCAGGCCTGAATCTCTCAGTGTCAACCCCAAAACAGACCAGTCGTATCTTCTGTTCATCGCAACCTAACTGGACCAATCTATCAATTACATGCCGGGCATCCGACGTAACTAGGTCAGCGCGCTTCAGAACATACCGTACCTTCCACTTCTTGAATTTTGATCTAGTAGGATCGATCAATACGTCCGTGCCCCAAGCAGTGAAGACGAATGGATGGACCCGAGTAAGCGCTCCCCAGAATCCGTAGCTAGATGCGTAGTGCGCGTGCAAGAGGTCTGGCTCAATCCGCTTCAGGAACTTTCGAATTTGCATCATCAAGCCGGCAAAGACGACGGCACGTGGGACATGGTTGAGCGGCCGAAGCTGGTGCAAGGTCACGTTGGGAATATCGTAGCGTTCGACGGAGATTAAATGAGTGTCATGGCCCTTCTCAGCGAAATATCGCACCCACTTCTGCGTGTGAACCGACCTCGCGTTTGCTAGATAGCACAGTTTCAAAGAGCCCTAACCTTTCCATGGTGTGACCTAGTCGTACCCACGTCTCTGTGGCCGTCTGCTGTCTCAATCTTACCACATATATCTTGCTGACAGCAATTTCTGTTGATTAACTATCGGAGCTGCCCCCTGCATGGAGTCACAGATAATTCGTGTCGGAGCGGATCACCAGGGAGGTATTCCCTTCAATGGAATCTCAGTTGTTACGACCTGTTACAACGAGAGGGAGAACCTAATGCGACTGATTCCTGCCATCCGTAGTGTTCTTGCGAACATTCAACACGAGATCATTGTAGTCGACGACCATTCCACAGACGACACCATGAACGTCGCCCGCACTTTGGCAGATCGAGCTGTATCGACACAAAGAAAAGAACAAAGTGAAAGGCTTGCAATTGGAATGAAATTGGCTAGATACGACGCGGTGGTTACCATAGACGCCGATCTAGAAAACAATCCAAGACACATTCCGGAGCTAGTCACGAAGCTAAACAACTTCGACCTCATCGTAGCCTCAAGGCCAAAGCTGCCGCGATTGTCAGAAAAACTTTTCTCACTTGCATACTCGAAGAGACTTGGTATACGAGATATACTGTCGAACTACCGCGCCTACAGGAAGACCATCCTCAACTCAATCTTGTCGGCGAAAGGAGATACGCTGGGGGCAGGCTTCATAATAGAAGCGAAGAATAAGGGTTTGAGAATATGCGAACTCGAAGTGGAAGCTGAGCCACGTCGTAGTGACCCAAGGACTGGCAACCTACTGACCGCCAACGTGCGAATCCTAGCAGCTCTTTTGCGGACATTTTTCTAGATGGTTACGATTGTTTCTCAGCGACAGGGAACAAAACCATCAAGGAGCGACTGTGGTAAGACCTATGACATATTCGCTCAGAGACGAAAGGCTCTTCTTCGCAAAACTATTCGGGAAATTCGGAAGGAAAATTGGCATCGGCTTGGACGTAGGTTGCGGCTATGGGACCTTCACGAGATTGCTAGAAGAAATGGGATACGACATGTACGGCGTGGATCTCGATTTGGAGAGGATTACCAGAGCTCACAAAGGGCACGACTCAAATTTCTTAATCGGAGATAGCAGAAGGCCTCCTTTTCGTGCAAATACGTTTGGCCTTGTTCTTTGCAGGGGACTCTCTACCTTAACAAGCGAGGATCTTCAGCTTCAGGTCGCCGGTGCACAAAGAGACACGTTACTAGATCTGTTGATCTTTATCTCGGCAAGTAACTTAACTGGCAAGAGAACCACTATCCAAAACCACCAAATCCGGGCAGTGGTATCGTTCTTTACGAAGCCTAGTTATCGAGTATCAGTATTCTTTTTCTTCGCACAAAGACACTTGCTGACAGTTATGGGTCGATATGCCTTTAGTCCTACGATTACTAGGCTGTCTAGGTTGCTGACATTGGTGACGAAGAGAGCAGGTTACATTGTCTGCGTTGTCGAAAAGGATCAATGACGCGAGTTGGCCCGCGTTGGCTGGACCAATTACACGACGCGTTAATTACTTGAATTCCGTATGCAACCCAGTCCGACGATAGCGCGGTGAGTTGAGCGTAATGGTCTGGCTCCGCATAGACATCGATAATCCATGCTACTACCACCCGGTATTCACACGCCTGAGGTTGCGATGGAAACTACCTATACCCGGTTACTATACTCCGACGAAGGAAACTCTAGCGTATCTGAGATCGAAGTACCCCACGCTCAGACGAACCTGGTTCGTTCGAAGCATAATACTTCCCCCTGGGGATTTCTTGAAAGATGAGCAAATCGGGTTGCATGTAACGAATCCAATGAACGCCCTGAATGAGTATGCCGCCGTGTCGCGTTGGTTCGGTCGAAGTATTTCTTGCTATACGAGGCATGGCCATGCCAAAATAGCGAGCGGCAAAGTATGGACAGATGAAGAGAAAAAGTATGTTCAAAGCGTACTTCCCGAGTTGGAGGACGTCTCGGACAAACTCCACTACACGATCACTCGATTACCGGACCTGCCAAGCAGAATAGACGTCCAAGGAATAGACCACATCCTCTTCCACGACGTACATTTTCGCGTTGCAAGAAGAGAACTTGAGGAAGTATTAGAACGAGTGACTTCTCGTGGATAGGATGGAGATATCTAAGCAGAACAAGATAGCGTTGATGTCCAAATTTGACCGAGCCGTCATTCAAAAGAGAGATGTGACGTGACAGTAATTCTTAGACACGATGTCGACAATCCGTATGTCGGGGAATTAGGATTCGGGACTATTGCTCGCAAATTTGTTTGGACCCTAAACTGGTATAAGCAATATGGGTTCCTAGGCGAAAAACTTCCTGGAATTACAACACTGAAGTACTTGCACGCAACCAAGCGGCTGTTCGATGTGGAAAGGAGCCTTGGAATTAAGGGCAGTTGGTTTTTCAGAACGCGAACGAAGCCTTACCCTTCCCTCAAAGATGCCATGCTGAAGCATGGGTGCGAAATATCGTTTCATGCAGATAGGGCGACAGATGAAGGCCGATTCCTAGCTGATTTGGAATATACGATAGGAAAAGAGCGGCCTAGGGGCTTTACGAAGCATGGCAGTCCCAGAAACGAATTTGAGGCCCGCAGGGAACATCTAGAGATCTATGATCCAACCAAATGCCTACAATTGGCGAAAAGATATGGGTTCACGTACTTCTCGGGAAACGGATCCAATCCTGAAGACGAATGGAGCGTAGTAGAAGGCGTGGTATACTTTCCGAGCGTATATTGGATTCAGACTGGATACATGGACGATACGAAATATACCCTAGACTGGTTAATCGAAACACAACGCAACAGAGACATTGTCGTGCTGATTCATCCGAGAGAATACACCGACCTTTTTCCTAAGCTCAAGCATAAAATAGATGAGCTGTTCCGGCGAGTGAATGGCATCATGAGCTTTAGTGAGTTCATTGCCAGAAACTCCGGTAGAATCTATGACAGGGGGCAATAGGCTTGCTGCGTCTTGAATTCCGAAAGAGTTGAATGAGACATGAGATTGCCGATAGGTTTGTTTTCGTATCAAAAGACTCAGAGCTTCAGAAGAGAACGTAATGTTCGCATAGGTCGTTTTGTAAGAATAGTTGGTGGGAAGGTGCATCTTGAAGAAGGCTCCCGCATCGACCCACACTGTAAGATTCTAGCACAAGAATTTCGGCTAGGCAAGAACGCGAAGTTTCAACATCACGTCTCTGTCAGCGCAGAGCACCTTGACGAAAACTCCTACCTTCACATAGCAGAGAACGCAGTGATCTTTGCGGATTCAGTTCTGGACTGTACGGCAGGAATCAAGATAGGCAAGAATGTGGGCGTAGGCGGGCGAAGCTTACTTTTCACACACGGCGGTTGGGAAATAGGTGGTCACCCCACAAAATACGGGTCTATCACCATAGAAGACAATGCTTGGCTCGCGTGGGATGTGAGGGTACTCCCTGGCGTCACAATTGGCGAGGGAGCAGCGGTAGGCCTGTCTGCAGTTGTCACGAAGGACGTCCCACCTTATGCTGTTGTGGCTGGCAATCCCGCTAGGGTCCTAAAGATGCGCAATCAACCATCGCTGAAATGAAGTACGTAGATTGCTTGTCTCGACATCTCCCCTAATACATTCCGCGAGGAAGGAGCTTAGGGAAGCAAAGGAATGAGTGAATTGCTATGCATGCGATAGAATGCGTCATACCAGCCAGAAACGAAGAAAAATACCTTCCCAAGACCTCTAAAGCGCTGGTATCCCAAACGCTTCGTCCGACACGTGTCATAGTGATTGATGATGGGTCCACTGATTCGACTAACCGAGTAGCTTCTAGTTTCGGGTTTGAAGTCCTCCGTGTCGAACACCATAGACCTCGAGAGAAGGGATCCCCTGAGCTCGCTTGGCTGTTTAACAAGGGTCTGGAGCAGGTTTCTCCCAACGCGGAATATGTTATGATCCTAGGTGCAGATCATGTTCTCCCACGCGACTACATCGAAGGGATCATTCGTAAAATGAAACAGGATGGAGTCAGCATAGCTTCAGGCGCAATAACGGGAGAAGGCTCTGTGACACCGAGAGGGAGCGGGCGAATCGCAAACATAGAAGCTTGGGAGAAGAGTGTTGGCCAGCTTCGATTTCCGCTGTGTTACGGTTTTGAAACCTACATTGTTCTGAAAATGATGATGAATGGCTTCAAAGTTGCTGTATACAGTGAGGTTCTGAGCGTAACCCAGCGGAGGACTGGGGGGGCAACTGACTTCGTTAGTTACGGCCGGGGGATGAAGTTCCTGGGTTACACTCCAGAATACCTGCTATCGAGAGGGGTCATTACAGCGGGCAGGTTTAGAGACCTTTCGAAGGCTACTGAGATGTTTGCCGGTTATTTGTCATACCACCCGAAGTCTGATGTCGCTGACTACATGACACGAAAACAACGGGCGCTGTTAGTTGAGTACGCCCGCTCCCCGAGGAAACTCCTCGGACGTGTGATGGCCAGCTTTGGAAGGACAATCCCTCCCCACGGGTCTCCGTGAGGTTATAGCTACCTGGCCATACGGTTCCCCGAACTAGGCGACAGAACGACATAATGAAAAAGCAGCAGGAGGCTTATTTCTACACACGCACATTACTCGCGCTGATTCGATTTGAAAATGCGTGTGGCCATGGCACAGATTAACTCAACCGTAGGCGACCTGGACGGAAACTCCAAGCTAATTTTGGAGTATGTTCGTAAAGCCACCGATGCGAAGGCTGACCTAGTCGCCTTCCCTGAAATGGCAATAACAGGCTATCCGCCGTCCGACTTGCTCCCTCCGCGCGAAGTCCGGCCTCCTGCGGGGAATCGAAAGCCTGAGATGGAAACGTTCGTTCGCCTAAACAAGCAACATGTCCTTGAACTGGCGAGGGAGATACAAGACACTGTTGCTGTCATTGGTTTTGTCGACTATGACGATTATCACCTATTCAATGCCGCTGCCCTAATCGCCAAAGGACGGATTGCGGGCATAGTTCACAAAACCCTCCTGCCTACATACGACGTATTTGACGAGCTGAGGTACTTCACCCCTGCGCAGGCAAACGGTCCCGTTACTGTTTCAGTCAACGGGAACGCGGTCAAAGTCGGCACTTCGATTTGTGAGGACATCTGGGATGAGCAGATCGGCTATGGCGTAAGAGTTGTTGACGTACTTTGCCAGCGTGGCGCGCAGGTCATTGTAAACCTCAATGCCTCTCCCTTCCACTACAAAATTCGGGACGTTCGCCTACAGATATTGAGGCGCAAGGCCAACCGATTGCACGTGCCTATATTTTACGTGAATCTGGTAGGTGGCCAAGACGAGCTTGTTTTTGACGGCGAAAGCCTTACCGTCGACGCCAACGCCCGCTTGATTGCGATTGGGAAACAGTTCGAAGAAGACCTAGTGATCGCTGACGTAGAACTGCCTAGTGGAATTGGAGTTGGAGGCGAGGCGGATGTACCTCCTTACAATCGCGAGGCTGAAATGTTCAATGCGCTCGTTCTGGGTGTTCGGGACTATTTCAAGAAGACAGGATTCGAGGGGGCCTTGGTCGGCCTGAGTGGCGGAATTGACTCGTCTTTGGTTGGCGTAATCGCGGCGGTTGCGCTTGGTAATGAGAACGTTACAGGTGTATCGATGCCCTCCCGTTACTCAAGCGAACACAGCAAGAAGGATGCTGAGGTCTTAGCGAAAAACCTAGGAATCGAATTTCTTTCCATACCGATCGACACCATTTTCGCAACTTACGAGCAACA
>Ga0315280_10003348_pt1 | contig 24755 bp, 19 predicted proteins | sample YL17G06_40_MG_FD_203697 | JGI IMG/M metagenome (GOLD analysis project Ga0315280, IMG submission 203697) | Sediment microbial communities from Yellowstone Lake, YNP, Wyoming, USA - YL17G06_40 | ecosystem: Environmental > Aquatic > Freshwater > Lake > Sediment | place: USA: Wyoming | collected...
AGATGAGCGCCTTGTCTCTGGCATTCGTTGCAGCGTTGATGAGCCTGTCATCGTCGTCAGAGTTGGGTAGCTCGTCAGGGAGTTTCGAGTTGGTGCCACTTCCGTTTGCTTTGATCCATTTGACTTCCGACGGAAACTCATCATCGGTGCCTTTCAGCCATTTCCAGAATGTCTTGATGGCAGTTAAGTGATCTAGCACGGTGCGCTCTGAGAGTGGTTCGCCGTTCCTCTTCCTGAGTTCCCTAACCGCCAAAACAAGTTGCTGAACGTCCTCCTTGGACATTTCGTCGAAGCTTTTGTCGGTTAGTCTAGCTATGTTCCAGAATCGGTTTAGATAGAACACCATTCTAAGCGTGGATAGGCCTTGGAGTCTGCAGTTGTCGCAGAACTTCCAGATCAGTTCTTTGTTATGCTCTGAGATGTCCCTGCTTTGGCTGATTCTCTTGGTTACGTTCTCAAGCCTGTTCTGGACGTTGTAGATGTCTTCTCTCATGTTTTCGCGTTGGTTTTCTTGGTTTAAGCCGATTTCTGTGCTCTGACACTTATTTTCGGAACTATGTTTTCCATTGTACACGATTTAGTCTCTGAAGAAGTGGTGCGGCCGCCGGGATTCGGACCCGGGTCGTTGGCTTGGAAGGCCAATGGACGCATAAACGCAATGTCCTAGACCAGGCTAGACTACGGCCGCAACGCTACGCGAAACCACGTAAGCGCATCCTACCCCTTGCTAGGCAATAATAAGCTTCTTTCGTGACGCTGATGGTTGCTGCCGGGATTCTGCTCGTATTGGCAGGTCTAACGGGCGTGATCTATGGTGCTGGCATCAACCTCCAAGGAATGTTGGCGAGAGGGGCATCTGATTACTCATTCATAACTGCCTACATAACGGAATGGAGCCTCGTACTGATCGCCGGGTTAATGCTACTGGTAGCGGGAGCTCGAAGGAAGTAGCAGATCCTGCTGGGATCACTTTTCGGCGTTCACCTTAGCATTGCGTCCCTGCTGCTGAGGGTTGCGTTAGGGAGCCTATTCATCATTCATGGCTATCAAAAGCTGAGAGGCCTGAAGGAGACTGCGGATTGGCTGAAGAGCATGGGCCTGCCCGGCGGTTTTGCAATATTTGCCGCTGTCGTTGAATTCGTCGGCGGTATAGCGCTACTGCTGGGAATCGCCACGTCGATCATCGCAGCGCTCTTTGCCGTCTACATGGCTTCGACCAGTGCGCTGCAAAAGGCGAAGATGAAGAGGAATTATGTGGGTGGCTACGAGCTAGACATAGCTCTGCTCATAGCGTCGCTCGCCTTGGCAGCTATCGGCAGCGGAACCGTCTCACTAGACCACTTACTTGGAATCTGAAGCCGGCAGAAATGCCGAAGTTGGCATTCGGGTCATAGTCTCTCTCTGGAACGAAGTAGGTTCAAGTCCTGTTGGATGTGAACCCTCTGTGAGTTGGATCCGCGTGGACCTACTCGGATGCAGGTTCTGACGTATTCGATGGATAAGGTCGTGTCTTTGACAAGGTCCCCAGAACGTAGACGTAGATAATCCTCTAAGTCGCAATTTCCTCCACCGATTCCCGGAAGGCCTTTGTGTGCAGGTCCACGTCCTTCCGCGTGCTAAACGGCGACATTAGAGCCATGTTGTGGAAAGGCGTCAGGAGGATGTGGCGGTTCAGGTCGTACAGGTGCACGTACTTATTCAGGAGCGGGTCCTTCGCTGCGATGGCCTCCGCGCCGTTCTTCGGCGGCGTTGCCCGGAAGCGGTACTCGACGCGCGTGCCTAGGCGAACCGAGTGCCAGGGCAATCCCCTCTCGCGAATCGTGCGCTCGATGCCTTCGTTAAAGCGCTCCGCTAGCGGAATCATGTGGTCGTAGGCCGCCTTTGTGATCATCTTCCCCAGGGTCGCCCGCATTGCCGCGAGGGCGAGAGCGTTACCGGTGAGGGTGCCACCGAGGCCATTGACGCCAGTCGTCTCGGCGAGCATGTTGCCGATTGTCTTCTCGAAGATCTCCTCGCTCGCTCCGAAGGCCGCGGCGGGGATGCCGCCCGCGACGGGCTTCCCTAACGTGATCATGTCCGGCTTCAGGTGGTAAGCTGCCGTGTAGCCGCCGGGGCCCGCGCACCACGTGTGGGTCTCGTCGATGATCCAGACAGTTCCAGTCCTCTGCGTGATCTCCCGCACACCATCGAGGTAGCCCTCCTCTGGCAGCACGATTCCGCAGTTCGTCATCGCGGGCTCCATCAGGACTGCAGCCACATCTCGGGGAGCGAGGGCTTGCTCCAGCGCATCGAGATTATTGAATTCAACAATCTTCGTCGTCAGCTCAGGGTCGATGGGAGGTGGCATTGCGCCTTCCCGCGGCACCACCCTGCCCTCCACAAGACGGACGAGGGTCTCGTCAACGGTCCCGTGGTAGCAGCCGTTGAACACGAGGATCTTTCGTCGGCGCGTAGCCTCGCGTGCCATGCGAAGCGCGAACCGATTTGCGTCAGTCGCAGTCATCGCGATCTGCCAGTAGGGCAGGCCGAAGCGGCGGGCGAGCTCTTCCCCCACCCGGATGGAGTCCTCCGTGGGAAGCATCATGGTGATTCCCTTGCGCATCCGCCGTACCGCCGCGTCGACGGTAGCCTTGGGTGAATGGCCGAACATGGCTCCTGTGTCCCCGAGGCAGAAGTCCACGTAGGTGTGGCCGTCCACATCGGCTACCTTCGACCCTTTCCCCTCCTTTGCGAAAATCGGGAATGGTCCAGGCCACTCGATCATCCAGTTCATCGGGACGCCGCCAATCATGGACTTCCGTGCACGCTCAAACATCATCTTCGACTTTGGGTGAGTCTTCAAAAAGCGCTTCTCCTCACGCTCTATGATCGGCATCACTCGAGTGCGTTCAATGACTGCCATCATGCCCTCCTCCTCGGGTCACACGTCTCACTCCCATGTCACGAGAGTGTCGAATGAGTCATTAACACCTCCGTCCTCGCCGGGGGCCTTGAGCTATTCCTGAGCGATTCCGGCAACCCGAAACTTCGCCAACGAGACTATCTTACTCGTTCACCTGCAGCGCGTTTTGGTGGGTTTACGCCTAGGTTTCGGGATAGCTTTCGAACTTCATCGTCGCTCAGCCAATCAACCTTAAGATATTCAAATATCTCAGCATCCGTCATGCCGAGCCTACGAGCCTCCTTCACCGCGTGCCTGTAGGCCTCAAGCTCGCTCGGTCGTCCATGATATTCGTAAGTTTCATCGAAAAGCGGCTTGCCGTCTCTGAATTGCTTGACGTGTACGAGTTCATGAACCACGTCTAGGTATTTGCTTATCGGATCGCCATTTCTCAGGTAGTATGCGCTAGCGATTAAATGTCCGTCTTCGTCACTGACACCCATGTAACCGAACTTGGAACTGAAGAACTCCACCTTAAGGCCCGCTAGCACTTGATCGGTTTCGTTGCCAAAGATCTCTCTGATGGCCGCCACCTTCTCGAAGCCTTTGAAAAAGTCTGTAAAACGATGTTTTGTGATGGGCACTTCACTAGGGATCTGAACATCAGGCACCGCCAACTTCTTGCCACTCGCAGAATCTGTCACTGGAACTCAACTCCTCAATTTATCAAGGAAATTCATGATGTGTCTGTTGAATTCGTCTGTGTTTTCTAGGTTGCTCATGTGCCCAGCATTTGGGATGACATGGATTTCTGAGTTTGGAATTCTGCTGTGCACCTCCTGGGAGGCTGAAGGAGGGGTGACCGTGTCATGCTCGCCCACAAGAATGAGCGTTGGGACCTTGATGACAGAGAGTGATTCGGTCGTGTCCGTCCTACTCGCCAAAGCCAGCAACGCTCCGCAGATGCCGAGCGAAGAATTCGATTGGATTATTCGCTTAATCTTCTCAACAGCGTCGCTTTTCCTAGTAAAGCTCTGCGGAGCAAATACTGCCTTCACAAAGTTTTCCGCATATGCATTCACGCCATTCGCCTTGACCGACTTAATTGCAGCAGCCCGCCTTAACTTGGCTTCAGTAGAATCTGCCCTTGCTTGAGTGTCGGCAAGAATCAGCGCCAAGACTCTTCCTGGGTTTCTTTCGACAGCCCTTAGCGCTATGTATCCGCCCATCGAGAGCCCACACAGAACTGCCTTCTCTATTTTCAGATGGTCAAGGAGTCCAATGAGATCGTCGACGAAGAATTCAAGCATGTACTGGCCATCGCCAACTCCGCTCTTGCCATGCCCACGAAGGTCGTACGTGATGACTCGAAAATTGTTTCCAAGGAGCGGGATTTGGGGATCCCACATCTCATGGCTGAACGGAAACCCGTGAATCAGGACTATAGGAACCGCTTGGGAGCCAAGCGTCTCGAAGTAAAGCTCGTTCCCATTGATTACTGCCTGCATCGAAATCTGTCCCCTCTCCAACCCGACGAACAACTATAAACTTTCGATCAACCAGTCGGGGCAAGTATGAAATAACAGTCCGGAGAGTGGGTTACGGCGGCTGCTTTGTCGGAGCGTAGACTGAGGTTTAGGATCCGCCGCGGAAATTTCGAAGTCGAGCTGGACGGTGATTTCGACTATGTTCAAGGCAAATTCGAGGAATTGCTAAGGTCCCAGCCATCCCTGCCTGTTGGCTCTCAGCAGGCAGTAGGGGATCAGTCGGTAGAGTCCGTGATTCCAGGTGAGGAGCTTGCGGGAATTCTCGAGACCACCCCGGAAGGGAAGCTGCATTTCACAATACCCTTTCATCGGATTTCGGCGAAGGAGGCTATCGGCCTAATCCTCTACAGCAGCAACCCCACACCTCTCGAAGACGCGAAGCTGATTGAACTGCTCGGTACGAGTTGGAAAGCTGTGAAGAATAACGTGGTGCGAGCTCGTGTTAGCGAGTTGAGGAAAGGGGGCAAGCTGATAGCCGAGCAGGGGCGCTACACTCTATCCGGCGCGGGATTGCAGTGGATCAGCCAAGAGGTTCTTCCAAAGCTTCGACCCGCAAGCGCATGATCAGCCTCGCATTTCATGTGGTCGAGTTATTAATGCGTTCAAGGGCGGCCGCGCTTGGAATAATAAGTGTACTGAAAGTATAGAAAGTACTAATAGAGGAATGAGCACTATTAGTACTAGAAACATATGGGATGAGTTTTCGTCAGCGCTATTCCAAGAAACGATCAGAAAAACTCGGCTACGAATTACATACTGTTAGCTTATCGAGTGACGGCGCTTGAACCCTTGGACCTTATGGCGGGTGTGTAACACCCTTTCATTGAATGTGTATGCTGGCCAATACATTCGAACACGAGGCGACGTCACTTTTCCAACGGAGGGGAAAACCAATTACTACGCGGAAGAAGAGTTCACATGGCCTCTATCGGTCTGTGCCTCTTCCCTGCTGTTCCAGCCACCGCAACCGTCGAACTCCACGATCCGTCAGGGCGTACGTGAACATGCCTCCGGACCGTTCGCGCGTCAGCAAGCCTTGCTTGTAATAGCGCATCAACGCCATCCTCAAGGCGTGAATGTCGAGGGCCGCTGGCCTCGATTCCGAAAGTTCCGAGGCAAGCGAGCTGCTATCCATCGGCCCCCTCCTCGATAGGACTTGCAGGATGATCAGCTTTAGTTCGTTGTAATCCAAGCCTAACCCCATATCGGCAGGGTCCAGCTTTAAGCTGATCGAAATGAGAGCGGAAGCACAATAGATATTCGCAGAGTCGAAGGTGAGTAACATCTCGCAGAACACTCAATTCTAACATGATCTTGCACGACCTTGCACGCATTCAGCAATCGGGCGAAAGTAACATCTAGCAGACACAGACCGCACTTCAAAGCTTTTATAGAGTGTAAGAATGAATGTGAAGTGAAAGTAATTTGTCCGAAGGCCAGCAAGAGTCCACGAGGATAGGACAACCCCTAGAGGTCATCATCAAGTACGGAACTCTCGAGAAGAAAATCTCTGGCCCTCCCCACCAAGTCGCCGAGGAAGTTTTCTCTTTTCTCACGAAGGCAATTCCAGAACTAGAACTTGCATCCCACCTTGCGCTTTCGATTGACCTTAACGAGTTAGCCAAAGCCTGTGAAGGCGTTCTCGCTGTGACGCCAGAGGGTGTAGTCGTCATTGTCCCCGTAGAGGATCTGGCAGACCGCGAACTAGTTCTCCTCCATCTTGCAAAAGCCCGTATCGCGCAAATGCTTGGGAAATCCGAAAAGGACTATGTCCAGTCCGCAGAACTCATTGCCGCAACAAAGAAAACCGCTGGGACCGTTGCGGGGCGTCTCAGCGAACTTTGCGCCGAAAGCCTCGCGGAAAGGAAGGGGAAGGGCGAATACCGGGCCACAACCCTCGGCCTGCACATTTTCCGGGAGCAGGTGCTTCGCAAACTGAAACCGAAAGCATAGGACTGGTCGAGAATGACACAAGCAGAAACCACTCAAATGAAGGTCCACATAGAAGTGGACGGGATGCGCTACGAAGCCAGCGGGTCGGTCCAGGAGATCATCCCACAAATCCTGCAGTTCGTCTCACAAGCAGTCCCAACGTACGATCTAGCCAAGAAGCTGGTGTACGTTCCAGACCTCGCCGGGTTAGCGGACAAGATCTCAGAGTTCGCCAAGATGACGAACACAGGCCAATTACTCCTTACACGCAAAGATCTTCCCGCCGAGAAAGCAATCTCGATTGTTCTTTTCATGGCTCAATTGGCTGGAAAGACGGGTAAGCGTGATTCCGATTCGTTGACCATTGAGGAGATCGCATCTGGTGTGGGTAGGGCTCCCAAGACGATAAGGAATGTCCTCGTCCAACTTCAAAAATCAGGTATCATTGACCGGGCAGACAGGGGCAGATACCGAATAACCTCGAAGGGCCTGATGGAATTGGAGCGGTCCCTGTCGAACGGGATCTCGAAGGGAGGTACCTCTCAGTAGCGGGGTGTCCCACAAGTTCATGCCGACACTCATAACGAGAGGGTGCGGCGGCCGCGGGAGATTCGGGGGAATCAACCCGCAAAGGGGGCGAGAGTGAAATGAACCACCGCACCCACCAAACCTCAACTGCACAACAGAAGATAAGTAACTTTCTCTACGCCGAAGACTCACCCAGCGCACTGCCAGAACGCTTCCTCGAATTCTGCCGACACTCAATAGAGGGCATCAGGGGCAACCTGCTCTACACCGAAGCAGCCTTCCCACCCGAGTTCGGTGGTACGGAGTACGATGGGGGCGACGGTTACACACTCGACCTGGACTCCGTCAGTCACGAACGCATAGTCAGGCTGGAACCCGTTCCATCAAGTCGACCTGTAGTCGCGGTGGACACTTCAACCATAAAACTGGGTGAGCTGGCTGATGGTTCGCTTTGCGCCTTGCGTGGGGCGGTGGTCGCTCTTGAGAATGGGCGCTACAGGTATGTTAGGTATGGGCCGCTAGTCTTCTCTCTAGGCTACAACAGTTTCGTTGCTTCCGAAGACTTGGCCAACCTAGGATTGCCTCCGTTCTCTGGCGAGCCGAATGTTGACAGTCTCCTAAAGCGGATACGCAATGTTCTCGAGCGTTGGCTGCAATTCAACGTGAGCTCATCAGTAGCAAATGGGTTCGTCCTAATCGATGGCTCCTTAACCGCCGGGACACCCGACAATCCATCACGCGAACTTGAGCGAATCCTAAGAACCGCCCGACGCTCGGGAAGCGTCGTCATCGCCATATCCAAGAAAACAAAACTACGAATCAACAACCAGTCTCTAACGGACTTGCTTGAAAACCAGTCACAACCGTGCTTGCTGGATGTTGACGAAGAGATCGCGGAACAGTTCCCTCCCTACCCAGTTCGATTTCTGGGACGTGTTTTCGTAGGGAGGCTCGCTCAATCAGGATTTCCTTTCAGAATTGATGTTGACCGCCAAATTCCGATGCCGGAAACAGTGAAGGGATTCTGCCAGCTCACGGGCACCGACATAGTAGACCAAGGTTATCCAGAAACTCTCCGGATGGCACACATACTTTCAACTTTCACAGCGAGTGATGTCTTGGCGATGCAAGCATTCGCAGCCTCCCACTTCGGCGTACAACTGATTCCCAAGCTGGCATTACGCCGTTCGCTCTTCGGCCCCTTCGGCACAGCATGGGAGGCTTGGCATTGAAGATCCTGCGCAAAGAAGGCGACAGCATCCAGCTGCTATGCTTCCCAGACGAGGAGGCGGAGAAAGGCGACTACCTGCTCATTACCGACAAAATCAAAGAACGCTCGCTAATCGTCCAAATCATCGACATTCAATACGCAAACATACCTGGAATTCTCGAAGACTTACTCCGCGACGGTATATCAGAAGGTTCCCTTTCAGGCGATGAGGTCGACCCATTCAAGGTGTCCTCTCTAATCACGGTTCTGAAGGATACGAGGCTGCTGCTTGGAAAGATTCGGGGGGCCATCGAGCAGGGCCACATAAGTAGAGACGTTTCCTGGCTACCGTCAAGGAACCACTCTCAGGTAGAAGTGATGCCCCCCAAGTTCCTAACCGAGGCCCTCGCTGCAAAACATGCCTTCGAACTAGGTTCAACCCGCCGCTTCCGTCACATCGCTTCTGACCTGACCGCGCTCGACGGGCGGTTAAACATTGTCACAGGCCGGAAGGGCACAGGTAAGTCACATCTCACCAAACTCTTAGTGATTAGCCTGGTAAAGGAAGGTGCTCCAGTCGTGGTGCTCGACGTGAACGGCGAATACGTCAACCTCGGACGGGCGCCGGACGGTCGGGAGATGCATCTTTCACCAAAGATAATCTCCCTTATCCCCGGCCTAAACCTCAGGTTCAGCCTTAGGCAAGTCGGTCTAAGCACGTTACTTGGGACGCTCATCTACGCCCTCGCGCTCCCTGAGAACTCGGCTCGGGTTTTCGCAAGAATATGGCGTGAGCTCGAAGAGCAGAATCAACTCACAATGACTGCGCTGGGCGCGGCGATCGCGAACTACGACTGCCACGAGAGCATTAAAGACGCCCTCCACGCCCGGTTCAACACCCTCGAGGACTCCGGCATCTTCACCGACGACCCCCACACCGCCCTCAACCTGGAAGAAGTCTTCAGGAACCACACCACAGGCTGCGCCCTCATAGTCAACATGAAGAACCAATACTCCGCCTTGCGAAGGATCACAGTCGAACTGCTCATCAGCAAACTCACAGACCTCCTATCAACCCAGAAATTGCGGGCCCTATTCCTGTTCGCTGAAGAAGCCCACCTCTACCTAAGGGAGACCTACTGGGATGATGTTGTGACCCGAATGCGGCATCTGGGCCTATTCACCACGTTCGTCACCAACCAGCCCGACACGATTCATGGCAGCATCTACCGTCAAGCGGACAATGTTTTCCTCTTCAACTTCAGTAACGACCACGATCTTGAGATCGTGTCAAAGGTCGCGAAAGTTGATGCGGACACTATCAGAATGATCGTGCGAGACCTACCACCCCACCGCTGCCTCGTGATAGGCGACATAGTGGCAAACTTCCCGCTAGTCGTAAACGTGCGGCCGCTAGAAGTTCAAACGCTGGGCGCTACGCGTTACTTCTTCGAGAACCAACTGGCCGTGGTTTAGTTCGTTTCAGCTACGAGCTGACAGCAAGAACTTGTTCAGGAGTCAGCCGCTGCTCGTGGCCGTGGGTGGTTGCGTGAAAGAAGCAGAACGTATTCCCACATTCGGAGCAAGTCCACTGGGCCGGGCTAACGCAGATAAAAGAAGAACAGCGACTCAAGCAGACACCAGATTTCCTCAGACGCCCCCTCGAATTGAATATAAGGGTTTCCAGAATCGTAGCAGCCGGGCGCAACCAAGACTGTCAATCGCACACCTAATACGCAACGCACTTACACGCGAGAGATTGTGCCAATCAGAACGCGCGATACGTTTGAACTCCGACTCTGCAAAGCCATATGTACATTGGCCAGGGAGACTGTTCGTTGATTTGGTGTCGTAGTTGGCTGAGTTGACCCCTGAACAGATCTTCGCTCTCCACCCTAAAATCCGTTGGGCTGGATTGGCCACAGACCACGGCGAAGTTCTCTTCGTGAAGATGCGGCTTGGTGTCAAGAGCCTTTCACCGGAGGATGCCGATCGCTCATTCATGCAGTTAGGGCCAATGCTCCTTTCAGGAGTATGCGAACGTCTGGTCCCTTGGGCAGGCCCATTGGAGACAGTGGTTGGTACTTATGCCAATGTTGCGATGATTATAACGAAGTTCGGCAGACGATTCCTCGCGTTGACAATAGACAAAGCAGACGTGGGGATCTTGCCGGAGCTGATACCGGCGTTACTAAAGCTCACTTCCTGACCGATCGATCATTGCTCTATGAGTCAATGTTGAAATGTAAAAGACCTAAATACGCTGCAGGCCTTCTGGTGGCTTGAAAACTGGAGGTGTGAGAGTTACCAACTCACGGATCGCTAACCAAGGCAGGGAAGGTTCGTTCCCAAACTCCAAAGGTTCAGGGGCGCGAGCGCCACTCCCCGATTCCAAAAATCAGGGTTAGGAGAAATTCTGAAAAACGCTTTGACCTGGGACGCAAGCCCGGCCAAAACTACCTGCGAACTTAACCGCACTTTCCTGAACCTTTCTACCGTATCTATTCTTAGCGGCACGCATGATGCCGTATCTACCCCTCTTCTCCCTACGAAAGGGGGTACCTGATTCTGACAAAGGAGGTAGCTTATTTTGTTCCGGGGGAACTCGGGGACCGTGCTCCCTCTGAGGAAACCTAGACTTTCACCAATAGTTATACACGTAGGGTGAAAGCTGAAGCTGCCACAACGCCCGGCCATATTGACTGTAGAAGAACGGTACACGGTACTTTAAGCCGATATCGCTGCAGAATGCTCTTCGGCTAAGTTCATCTAGCCGCTCCGGTCCGAAGGGTCCGAGCTTCAATTTCATCCAGTCCGGCCATTGATAGTAGGCCCAATCGAAGAACAGTTTGCTTGGCCAAGGCTCAGGAAAAACATATGCCGGATACGACAATCCTCTTCCCTCACGTGAGTGATGTCCGCTCAGCCGGCACTTAAGAGCGTATCGCGCCCCACCAATCGTTACGGCTAAATCGGCCTTGAGTCTGGCTCGGCCGATTTACAAAATGGCGACAAGTAGCTTGGCGAGGGTATAGCATCGACCGTGCTTGCGAGGCCTTATCGTCTTTCGCGTTCTAGAGCAGGAAGCTCAGGAGCTTCTTGAATCTAGACATCTTCTTCTGGTAGGACCCGAGGGACATGATTTCCTCGAGGTCATCTGACTTGCTCATTTACCCTCACTACGAGTTGTGAATAATAGATGTGCGAATAAAAGGCATCGTACGATTTTCAACCTGTCGAAGGTAATACTCCGCAACATACTTGGAGAAGTAGACAAAGGTTTTCGGTTGCCGAAATCTTCAGAACAATTTGGCGGGCCCGCCGGGAACCGTAACGTTTCCGTCGCCAGAATTGGTTCGCTAACTTCCTAATAGCGTAACCATTCGTGGCTGCCGGGCGGTGGTCGGGGTTTTCGGCGAAAGTAACATGGTTTCCCCACAAAACTATACTCCCCCACCCCGTCAACCCTACAGGTCAAAGGAACCAACATCGAAACTTGTGGTTCGAGCCATCTGACAATCTGAATAGAGGATTGGCGGGCCCGGTGGGATTTGAACCCACGACTTCCGGCTCGCTGTCAGGCGTTTTGTTGCTTCATGTCCGCAGGCTTACGCGAGATTTTGCGTTCCCTCAGCGTCCTGATCCTGACTAGACTACGGGCCCAGCTCATCATGGCGAATTGTGGTTAAAGAATTGTTGGGACGATGCGGAGTCAAGAAGTGGGTGATGTGCCAATTGCTCGCTCCAAGGCGCGGGCCACATTTTCGCTACCCATCACCTTGATGTATGGCCCAAGCCTCGGCCCTCGCGGAGAACCGAGCAAGATCGTGTAGAGTAGTTTGAAGAAATCTGGCGGCTCCAAGGCATACTTCTTAGCCAGATTGAATATTGTGTTCTGAAGAGCCCTTTCATCCGTTTCAGATCTGACGATTGTGATGAGGTCTTCAATCGCCAACTTCTGAGGGTTCGTGATATCGATTTTGGTTTCCGGTATCTCTTGGAAATCCTTGGCCCAATTGATGGCGTAGTCCATTTCCTGCTCAATGTCAGGTGTTATCCCATTCTTCAGGTAGCCGTATTCGTGAAGTTTCGTTTCAACGTACTCCTTTCGCTTATCTGGTGGCGAGACAGCGACCAAGTAAACGAGCAGATTGTACGGAACATGGGCCCGGGGAGCGGACGGGGGTTTGAGGAAGTAAGAGTACTCATACAGTCCTTTGAGTTTGGCGAGTTCTTTCTCGTCGGAAACTTTTCGAATACTAAAGTAAGCCTCTTCCAAATGATCGAGTTCGTTCACGTAGGTTGGGATGTCCTCTACGCCGAGGTTTCGTGCACCAGTTATCCGCTTGAACATTAACAGGTTAAGCGAACTGGGTGGGGCGTACTTGAACCATTTCTGAGGTGTAAGGACGTCAAGTGCTGACCTTGACTTTGAGATCTTCTTTCCGCCCTTTTCGAGAAAGAGTTCGTAGCGTACATGATAGGGAGGCGCGTAACCTAAGATCTCCTGGCATATTCTATCGTTGACTTTAACGGAGTCGGTGAGATCTTTGCCGTACGCTTCAAAGTTTATCTTCAATGCGTCCCAGCGTGCCGCAAAATCCGCTTTCCAAGGAAGTTTTCCACGCCCCTCTTTGATGTCAATCTCGCCCTTGTACCCGCAGCCCTCTAGTTGCTGCCCTTTGATCTCGGCTTCGCCTTCGCACGCGTAGAGCACCTTATCCGTTTTCTCATCAAAGTTCGATGAGCGAGTGGTGTAGATCCTGCCACAAGATCCGCAAACAGGAAAGTACGGCAGAACTGTCGTGTACTTCTCCTGTCCCACCTCTTCCTTAACGATTTTTCCTGCGCGGTCTGCGGACGAGAGTATCTTACGAATCTGCTCTGTGAGTAGGCCTTTCTTGTAATCTTCGGTGGCCGAATGGAAGACGTACTCAACTCCGCAAATATCCATGGCCTCTCTGAGAAGTGAGTTCATGTGCAGGGCGTAGCTTTCATGGCAATTGTACGGGTCAGGAATTGCGGAGACCGGGTATCCCAAGTATTTCTTGAGGGAATCCGGCATTCCTGTCGGAACCTTCCTCAACCCATCCATGTCATCCGAGAAGGCAATGAACTCAGCCCTTCGACCCTGCGTTTGGAGCGCGAGCTTAACGCCGTAGGCTCGAATCACATCACCTAAACTGCCGATGTGGGGGATGCCAGATGCTCCGAGGCCGCTCTCGGTTCTGAGGATGTCAGTTTTTCGTCCAAGTTTTTCTTCGCGTTGGAGAACGCGTTGCGCGACCATGTCGAGCCAGGTGCCGCGACCGATGATCTCGACTTTCACGTCCCCCAACTCCGAGTCCACTTACCTGCTAGTAAGCGGGTCGATTCAGATATTCTTTATAGCATCAATGTGTTACGGTAGCGAAATCGTTAGCTTGAACCCGCGTCATGGAAGTCTGCACATGTCTTCTAGCCCCACACTTGTGAAGGTGTCATCGGTTCTCGGTGTAACCGTAGCAATTTTCCTACTGGACTGGTTTTACGTGGCCTACCTAATCGCACATGGCTTTGAGGTTAAGGCACAGGAACTCACGGTCGGCGGTCTGAGTTTCTCGATACCCCTCCAATGGTTACCTGTCCTAGGAATCGTGATCATGTCCCTTGTCGCTTGGTACGAAGTATCAGCACGAATATTCCCTCGACGAGCGGGCCCTGAAATTGATCCGCTCGCTCGCTTGCGCCTGATGAGGGTGGTCGCCTTTTCCATCACTATTTTCGTCTGCGTTCTCTACATCCCTTACTTGGTCGGTTCGAACTGGTTTTGGGCCAGGTTGAGTGAGTTCGGCCGGAGTGTTAGCCAAGTTCGAGATTTCGGTCAGTCCCTCCTGCCTACAGTCGAGTCTGCTGTGACCCTGTACCCGCTCTGGCAGTATTCCCTCTCTCAGGTTCTCGCGTCTGGAGCCATGGTCTTCGTTGCGTGGGTTGTTGGGCGGGTCGCAAAGCGGCCCAGAAAGCCTCGGTGAGCGTGTCTAGACTAGAGCCTGCCAATAAGGTCTAAAAGGGCCTTTTGTCGGCTTAAAGGAAAATCATTGCTTGACGGTAAGCGACATGGCCGATCAATGTCCGCTCTGCGAGAGGCCCAAGAAGTCTTCATCGGATTACTGCAACCTTCACAAAGCTGCATTCACTAATCTCGAGAACGCGTACTCGTCATGGAGCAAAGCCTACGGCAAGCTTACTAATGACGAATATTTTGCAAAGCTGGAAAATCTCGGCGAAACCGGCCGCGCCGTGAAGAACCTCATTCGACATCTGCGCAAGAAGGGAGCAGTGGCTTAAGTGGCCACGACTCTCATAGTTACTGAGAAACCTGACGCTGCCCTCCACGTGGCTGAGGCGCTCACCAGTAAGCATAAACCGAAGAAAGTCAGCGTGGGCGGCGTCCCATTCTACGAGGTCCAGAAGGAAGAGGACCGCATCCTTGTCTGCTCCGCGCTGGGCCATCTGTACGCCGTGGCTGCAAAGGAAACCGAGGCCCGCTCACAATACCCCGTCTGGGACTTTTCATGGAAACCTAAGCATTTAGTGGAACGCGGGCAGACGAAACAGCAGAAATGGATCCAGTCAATCGCAAAAGTGTCGAAGGAGGCTGATCATTTCATCAACGCTTGCGTGGCTCCAGACACATTGATCTTAACGGCTAGAGGAGAAATGCCGATTTCGGAGCTGGAGACGCCGCGGAATGCGACGCACGTACACTGGTCGGAGAACGCTGAAGTACTGACAGTAGGAGAATTGTCAGATTGGCCGGCGCAATATCGAATACTTCGAGAAGTGCGTCTAAAACCAGAAAGGTCGAGGATAAAATGCTTCCAGCTGGTAACACGAGGTGGACGGCGAATCAAGGCTACAGAAGATCATCGATTCATGACTCTGCGAGGCTGGAGGCGGCTCATCGATCTAACGACTGGCGATAGAGTTGCCATCCTTCCCATTAGCTCGCCAGCAGAAACGGACGTGCCCGACATGGCTGTTTTGACCGAGGAAGATATCTGGCGCAGGCTCAGGTCCTTCGAGGGCAGACAAAGTAAGGTTCCGCACGGAAGATACCGTTATACGCCGAGCCAATTCCGTAAGGCAAATGATCTCAGAGAAGAGGGGCTAGCATACCACGAAATTGCATCTCGGACTGGCTTGACCCTAAGGACCGTTCGACGTTGGCTTGGAGAGCATAAGACGCCTTATACCGTCAAGAATCCTGCGATAGAGCAACTTGGGAAACTAGGGCTAATTCCGCTGAGGTTGCAGAACGAAAAGATCTACGCCATCGGTAGATTGTTGGGTGCGGTATTTGCAGACGGCTGTCTTTGGCAATCGAAGGACAAGTGGTACGCGTGTGGAATCGTGGTCACATGTGAGAGGTCAGGCGGAGCTGATGAAGTTGTTCGAGACTTGCATGCGCTGGGTTTCGAAGCGCGAAGAAGAAAAATACGCACGGAAGGCTCCATCAACGGCCGAACCTTCAAGCAGATATCAGAGGAAGTTCGCTGCAACTCATTGGCACTTTGGCTCCTGCTAACGACTCTGGGAGCGCCATCCGGATCGAAAGTAGACGAAGCGTACGAAGTACCTGCTTGGATTATGAAAGGTCCCAAAAGGCTGCAATATGAATTCCTATCCACATACCTCGGCGGGGAGCTCGGACTTCCGACAAACACGAAAGCTCATCCGCGATCGTTCAACCAGCCCGAAATCCGCTTCAACAAGCGGGAAGACCTCAAGGAGAATGGCCGTAGGCTGGCACTTCAGCTGGCTAGCTTGCTCTCTTCATTCGATGTGCCGGTGACTCGGCTCACCATCTCACCTTCTAATGTGAACAGAAAGGACAAAGTGAGGACAGTCACAGTCAGGTTGGGGATCTCGAATTCGAATGAGTCGCTAGAAAACCTGCTGAGGGGAGTTCCTGTTCAATACTGCCGAAGAAAGAGAATTCTTGGAGACATGATTGCCGAGTACAGCGTCCTCAAGCGGGCTCTCGGATCTCGGAGAATCGAGCAGTACAGGAAATGGGCCAAGTGGGCGAAGCGCGGCCTTGAGGGCACTCCGCTAGTATGGGACAATGTGACGCAAATTTCAGAAGTTGATTGTCCAGAAGTCTTCGACTTGACTGTTGACGGCGCACACACGTACGTCGCTAACGGTTTCCTGACCCATAACTGCGATTACGATATTGAGGGTTCATTGATCGGCTATACGATCTTGAAGTACGCTTGCGGTGGAGTGGAGAAGAGAGCTCAACGAATGAAATTCTCTACTCTGACAGTCAAGGAGTTGAGGGAAGCCTACGAGAAAGTGCTACCTGAGCTTGACTTCTCCCTTGCCTTTGCTGGCATGTGCCGACACGAGGTGGACTGGCTATACGGAATCAACCTATCGCGTGCCCTCACCCAGTCCGCGTACAAGGTCAGCAACCGTTATTCAACCCTAAGCACAGGGCGCGTGCAAGGGCCCACCTTACGGTTCGTCGTCGAAAGAGAGCGGGAAATCGAGACCTTCGTTCCAACGCCCTACTGGGTTTTGAGAACACGCGTCGATGTGGATGGGAAGGTCGTCGAAGCTGAATATGAGATTGAGCGCTTCGAGGTAAAGAGTCAAGCAGAGCAGACGGTGAAAGACTCTGCAAGGAAAACGGGCGTCATCGAAAAGGTCGAGTCACGAACCTACAGACTGTCGCCTCCCACCCCTTTCGATCTCTCCGCGCTTCAAAGCGAAGCATACAGACACTTTGGCTACACTCCACGAGCGGCACTAGGCATCGGCGAACGCCTATACTTGGACCAACTGATCTCCTATCCACGGAGCTCGAGCCAGAAACTCCCAGTCTCAATAGGCTATGAAGAAATCATGAAAGGCCTCGGCCAGATGGAAGCCTACCGCTCAGCCGCGGCGGGGCTGCTGGCTTCTGGGACTCTAGTGCCTAATGAGGGTAGGAAGGAGGACCCCGCTCATCCTGCCGTATACCCGACTGGAAATGTTCCGAAAAGGGAACTGGACTCGCGGGAATGGAAGATTTTCGACTTGGTAGTGAGGCGTTTTCTCGCAACCTTCGGCGGGACGGCTACCAAGCAGAGTGACAAAGCGACAATCAAAGTCGGGGAACACACATTCTTCCTTCGTGGGTCGAGGATTCTGGAGAAGGGATGGATTGCCCTCTACGGGCCTTACGCGAAATTCGAGGAAATTACGCTTCCACCGTTGAAAGAAGGGCAACAGGTGACAATGGTTGAGCTTGCCTTGGAGGACAAGTACACTCAGCCTCCTTCACGCTACAACCCCAGCAGCTTACTGAAAGCCATGGAAGAGGCTGAGATCGGAACAAAGGCGACCAGAGCTGACATCATAGAGACTCTATACAAACGCGGGTACGTTAAGGAGCAACGGATGGTCGCCACACCCCTCGCCTTCAGGGTTACAGAGATCCTAACCAAGTATTGTCCGAAAGTCATCGACGTAACTTTCACCCGCGAACTCGAAACAAAGATGGAACAGATTGAACTCGGAAAGCAAGCCCGCGAACACGTCGTCCTTGAAACCGTGGACTATCTAAAGCCCGTCATCGAAGACCTAAAAACGAAAGAAGAAGAGGTCGGCAAGGAACTAAACACCATAATCAATGAAATGTGGCTTGCATCAATCACGCTCAGCGTACCGTGCCCGAAGTGCGGTTCAACACTGAAGGTCGTCAGGAATCCGCGCACCAAGAAACGTTTCGTCGGCTGCACTGGAAAATGGAAGACAAACTGCACGTTCGGGTTGCCGTTACCACAATTTGGTGCGTTGACTCTCCTAGAGAAGCGTTGTCCAGAATGCGGTTTCCAGATGGTTCAAGTCAGGTCGAAAGGGCGACGGCCTATGGTATCCTGTTCCAACTGCTTCGTCAACAAGCCCAAAACTCCAAGGCCCACCGAAGTCACGGTTACACCGCGAATAGCAAAAGCATAGTTCAGCTGCAGACGTCTCTATAGACTTTCAACGTTTTCTGTGCCGCTACATCCCACGAGAATTCCTTGCAAGTTTTCTTTCCCCCTTCGATCAACCTGCTCCGAAGCTTGGGATCAGAGGCGATACGATACATTGAATTGGCTAACGCATTCGAGTCTGACGGAGAAACCAACAACCCATTGCGTCCGTGCGTTACTACCTCCGGAATGCCACCAACATTCGTGGCGATTACAGGAGTTTCTGAGGCCATCGCCTCCAAGGCAGTCATCCCAAAGGCCTCCGCCAGTGAAGGGAGAACTAGGCATCTGGCGCGACCGAGAATCATGCGTGCCCTATGCGCTGGGAGTCTACCAGTGAATTTGACCTTATTAGCGATTCCGAGCTCCTCAGAGAATCGACGGAGTGAAGGATCAACTCCGCCTTCCAACCGCTCGCCAACAAGGATCAACTCATATTCATCATGGCGTTTGACGAACTTTGCGAATGCTTGTAGGAGGTAAGGCAGCCCTTTGTGTGCAGTCTGGCGACCAATATAGAGAATAGAATTCTGACGCGATGCCGAAGGATGAAACTCATCTCTATTAACCCCGTTGTGTATGACGTGGATTTTATCCGGGGCTAGGCCGTATCGGGCGACGAGCTCGTTCTTGACACTCTGCGAGACGGAGACTACTGCAACGGAGATTTCTGCTAGCTGTTTCTCGATTCTGATTAGACGTTGATTCACTCGTGCAAACTGAAGATCAAACAATGAAGCTGGTCGTTGATGTTGTAACGCGTCCGCATAATCCGCCCAAACCACATGAAAAGTTGAGACAATTTTCTTTTCCGGTTTTGGCAGAAAGGCATGCGGGACGTGGATGTGAAGCAGGTCGCTTTGGTTCCATCGTTGAAACCGTAAGCCAGAAAGATACTGAGCCAACAGCATAGGGAAACTCTTTACCCGAAGGCGTGCGAGGTTGTTGATTTCAAATTGTTCATCCGGTCGCCCATATGTAGCTGTGACCAGTTGAAGCTTGACGTGTCGCTGTAACCTTCTGCATAGATTCTGTACATGTAGCCCGACCCCACCCCAGCAGGGCGGATATTCCGAAGAGAACATCCTCACATTGAGAGTTCGTCTCCTCCGCTGGGTAGTTCCCTCTGTTTTCACAAGTTTCACCAACTAGATAGTCTGGAAAGCCTTATACACACTGGAAGTTACGCTACGTTCCGCTTCGTCCCTTGGAAGTCGGCTGTTTTGTATTGGTTTCCCGCGAACCTCACCAACCTCCAGCAGTTAGTGCTGTTCTTGGTTGCGATGGTCACGGGCCTAATCTCGATTTATGCCTTTAACGTGTGGGTTCTAACGCTTCTATCAATCAGGGGAAGAAGCAAACTCGCCGACCCCCCAAGTCTCGAATCGTGGCCACGTGTCTCTGTTCACCTTCCACTCTTCAATGAAGAACGAGTAGCAGGAAGGTTGCTAGACGCGTGCGTTAAGCTGGACTACCCACGCGATAAACTAGAGATAATCGTCGTAGACGATTCATCCGACGGAACGACGAAGATCGCCCGCGACTTTGAAGCCAAACACCCGGACTTGGTCAGGGTTACTCATCGGGAGGAGCGAGTCGGTTTCAAGGCCGGAGCACTTCAAGTGGCCCTGCAAAGAAGCAACGGCGAATTCATCGCCCTATTCGACGCGGACTACGTGCCGCCACGAGATTTCCTGAAAAAGATGATTCCATACCTCTACTTGGACGAGAAGGTTGCGTTCGCACAATCAAGATGGAGTTATCTGGACGGACAGTTCTCATGGATCGCAAAAGCCATCTCGCTGGCAATAGATGTCTACGCCTTCGTCGACCAAAGAGCTCGGTACGTGGGGAACCTTCTCGCTCACTTCAGCGGAACCTGCGGCGTTTTCAGAAGGCAAGCAATTGAGGACGCAGGGGGATGGAACTCCGACACACTAGCCGAGGACCTGGACGTCTCAATCAGACTGCATCTGAAGGGATGGCGATACATTTACGTCCCCACAGTCGTTTGCCCCGGCGAGATCCCGCCGAGCTTCGACAATTTGAGGCATCAGCAGTTCCGTTGGGCCAAAGGCTTCTCCGAGTGTCTGAGAAAATACGGTGGCGCAATATTGCGGAGTAACCGCCTGAACTTCTTTCAAAAACTCGAGGCTCTGCTGCATTTGGGCACGTACTTCATGTGCCCCTTAACAATCATCGGAATAGTCGTAGCTCTGCTGTACTATTCGATCTTTCCACCATCATTCTGGTTGATGGGCTTCTGGAGATACCAGGTCGCGCTGCTCACGTTCCTGCTTTCGCTCGTCATCTACAGTGCCCCTCTCATTGCCTCCGGTGTTACGCTATCAGAGTTCTCGCAATTTGGAATAACAAAGCTCAGGAGGCTGCTACACTTGGGCTACTTGGGTGCGCTCGTATACGGGTTGTTGCTTAGCAACACGAGAGCCGTAATTGAGGGTCTCTTCTCGAGGACATCCCACTTCTATCGGACACCGAAACTAGGTTTGGTGTCGCCCGTTCAAGAAAGTGAGCTTACGCTATAGGTTCTTTCAAGATTACTGCTGGGGCTGTTGAGGCTTCTCGGCAGTGCGAACGCTTTCTAAAGTGGGCTATTCGCCGCCATTTCCGAGAGCAGGGATTCAAGGTTCGCTTAGCCAGGATCAAGCTGGGCAACACGGAGATCGACGGCGAAGTTGAAGGCCGGGGCTGGAAGATGGCCTTGGAACTCAAGACGCCTGGGGATGATCTGACACGAGGGTTGGGACAGGTTGCTGAGGCGTTTGCCTTCGGCTACACGAGGGCTGCCGTCGTTACCACGCTTATGAGAGCCAGGCGGGCAAACCCGGCCCTGTTCGACCGCCTAGGATTGGTGCTCTTGGGCGTGGACTCGAAGGGTGAAGTTCATCAGGTCTATCCAACCTATGCGACCTGAAATTCCTATGCAAATACGAGGAGCATACGGCGAGGGCGTCCTTCGTCTCAAACACTTACACCTAGTGTTTGGGTGTAATACACCTTGGGTCTCAAGATTGGGCCCACCCGATGTTTGGGTGGACCCCTTTTCGTCAGCCTCGACACAGGGTGTCCCACACCAGACGTTTGGGTGTCCCACACCCTCATAATTTTGGTGGACGCGTCCGAAAATTGTGGGGAGTACACCTTTAGGAAGGGAGAATTTCACGCCGCCGCTTTAGTCGCTTTAGTCCTGAATTACTGAACGTCTGAATCAGTCTTCCTCCAACTCAATTTGTACTCGTTCAATCTGCTCCGGGTATATGTCAGCTGGCAGCCAGATAACGAGTCGATGCGCCTTCAGGTCAGAACGGATTTTTCTATGCGGCTTCTTCTTTCCCATGCTATTCACCTCCCTATTTCATCGAATCGAATGACTGCCGCCACCACCTCAACCGAGACGCGGCCTGCAAATAAATCTGGAGGTGATTTGAAGCGCCTCTCACATACCAGCATCACACCGGCATGATGCTGGTATCAGGCGGCGCGACTGGATTGCGACGCCAACCTCTGGCCTTGCTTCCACGCCCGCAGCATTTTTGGCGGCGCCGTAGACTTCGGACTCAACCCATTCGTTGGCGAATCCTTGCAGACCAATCCTCGGGCAGCGCCCGGTGATAGTTGACTACGCTTTGGAGCGCATGTCTGCAGAACCCAGCAAGGTCTGCATCCCTTCCGACCGCCGATAGCAGGCGCGCCTCCCCGCTGGGAGGCTTACCTGGCCTCCTGAGATCACGCATCAAACGAAATCTTCCCAGCGTGGCCTCCAAGACGAAGCATCGTCCCAAAAACAGAGGACGACGGCGCGAGGTGACTGCTCCTGGCCGAACCCGGAAGCGGTGAGTCAAAACCACAGGCTGCCGCGGTTGCTCGTCCGGCTGCCCACGACTTGTATGAGTGGGCGTCGAAACTTACGGCTGAGAGCACTGGCGAATCAATCTCCCAGGAGTATTACTGGACTCCGGAGGCGCAGAGGATCCTTACAAAACTGAAACTGACGAAACGAGCACTCATCGGCATCCTAGGCGTACAAGGTTTCGCAGTTGAGATGGAACCAACCCCCTCGGCTCTCTTTCTGATTAAGTTTCGCCAACTCCATGCTACTTCCAGCTAAGGTGCTTTTCGATGGATCTATGCAGGCTGCCGTCCCATAGTCCGCCATTTCTACCTGCGTGTATGACTCGTTGGAGCCCTTGCAATTATGGGCTTCGATGAACACTCCCGAATGGGTGCGCTACTTTCGGCGTCCGACAGCAAGGGATTAGGTTGGACCTAACGGTAGCTTGTCTATGCCGTGTGCCTTCATAATTTTCCTGGTTACGTTGTCCAGGTTCTTCTCAGTGTCTGGTGGCAACGGTTCTGGTTTGTGATCCCTGATTATTCTTTGAGCTGCTTCTTTGGCTCTTTTGAAGGTGTCCTTTGATCCTTGTTCCTTCCAGAGTTTCAAATCCTGTCTATCAACCAAGTCTGATGGGATGAACAGTTCTTTCTTGAACCATTCAATCGTATGCTTGTCGGCGAGGAAGTGCCCTCCCGCGCCAACTCTTCTGATAACGTCGACGGCAAGGGTCTCATCGTTAACGTCTATGCCTCTCACAAGCCTCTCAGCCATTCCGCAAATCGTGTCGTCTATCACAAGTTTTTCGTAACTCAAGCAGTTCTCTAAATCCAACATGCCTGGGCCTGATATCACGTTTATTCCAGCAAGTGCACCGAGAATTATCCCTGTCGCGGATTCGAACCCAGCCTGAGCGTCAACTACCTTTGTGTCGCTCAAGCCTAGATACATGTGGGTAGGTAGACCATAGAATTTTCCCATTTGAGCGTAGGCGCAACCAAGCATGACAGTTTCAATAGCGCCCAGACGCGCAGTACAATAGCGCATATCGAACGTCGTGGGCGATCCCCCGTAAATCACCGGCGCGCCAGGTTTGGCAAGTTGCGATATGACTAGGCCACTGAGGAATTCTGCGTTCAATTGTGCCAATGAACCGGCAAGAGTCACAGGTCCTGTTGCTCCAAGCTGCGGCATCGGAAGTATCTCCGCGGGTATTCCGTACTTGGCGCAATCCATCACATCCTGAACGATGAAATCTCCCCATTTCAATGGGGCGGAGGGACAGACGTCGAAGATCGCCAAGGGTTTTCGCGCCAGCTCGTCATCGTCTCCGACCACTGCAGCGAGCATATCCTTCATGTCAAGTAGCCCGCCTGCACCGAATGAGCCAGTCACGATTGTTTTAGGCGAATTCTTCAAAACTATGTACAGCCTATACCGGTCAACTACTGTGCTTGGAACATCCGAAACCACGAGTGCTGTGCTCTGGGCTTGAATATGCTCCAGCCCATCGGCAAGCCTCACGAAATCCGCGAGCTCTCTTGATACTGGTCGCCTGATTTCAAGGGTTTCAGAGTCAAGCAAGTAGTAAGCGGATGAACCTGGATCGAAATGAACTCGGTTGCCCTCAAGCACCAAGTCGTGCTTTCCGTCGCGGCTGAACATGCTTATTGTCGACGGTGCTTCGACCAAGGACTCATTCACAAGATGTTGCGGTATATGCGCAATCTTCTTCTTAGTGTCAACGTCCGCGCCCGCATCGGCAACCAATTTCAGAGCTGTGTCGCTCTGAATCATTACGCCGACATCTTCTAAGATTTTCAGTGAGGTCAGATGAATACGTTCTTTCTGTTCTTTTGACAATAACTGAAACATGGGCTGTTCTGAGTACGAGTTAGCCATTGAGACTACCCATGCCCTTCGTCTCATCATCGGTATAAAGCCTGTGATGAGCTATGTGACCGCGGTGATGCTGCATTTTCAATCTGGAGGCAAAGAAGTAACTCTGAAAGCCAGAGGCAGAGCAATCAGTAAAGCAGTGGACGTGGCAGAAGTGGCGAGGAGAAGGTTCTTCGCAGGCAGACTTGCGATCAAGGAAATGGCATTGGAAATCAGATGATAGAGGAGACCGGCGGCTCACGGCCTATCTCAATTATCGAGATCAAGCTCCACATGACAGAATGATGTCTCTAATCGAAGGAGCTAGCGTTTTCGCTTCAGCGGTACTGTTTCGGGCACGGGGGATTGTTCATGGATGTGAAACGGTCAATAGTCAGAGTGTCCTTTAGTGTCGCGATTCAGGTGAATTGCAGCTAATAGAGGGGAGACGACTTGGGCCCAAAGATGAGAAAGGTTTCTCGCGTGCGCGTGTCGAAAGGCAAGAGACTGCAGGAAAGAGTGAGGGAGCTGGAAGGCAGACTGGCCAACTCGGTTCCGAAAAGCGAACTCGACGCTCTTAGATCGAATCTGCAAAGCAAGATCGATGAGCTTCAGAGAAGACTTTCCGAATCCGTCCCCAAGACGACACTTGACGCGACCAAGAAAGATCTCCAAACCAAGATCGCTGGCCTGGAGGCGAAACTGAGAGAGTCCGTCTCGAAGAGCGAAGCTGAAGCCTTGCGAGGAGAGGTCAAAGAGTTGCAGTCCAAGTTCACTCAATCGATCCCTATCGCTGAGGCAGAAGCAAAACTGAAGAGGGCTCGATCACGGCTGAGAGGCAAACTCAAGAAGCTGGAGGAAGAACTTGCCCAATCCGTGCCTAGGGCTAAGGCAGAGGCTCTCGAATCAAAGGTTAACG
>Ga0315280_10003349_pt1 | contig 24753 bp, 18 predicted proteins | sample YL17G06_40_MG_FD_203697 | JGI IMG/M metagenome (GOLD analysis project Ga0315280, IMG submission 203697) | Sediment microbial communities from Yellowstone Lake, YNP, Wyoming, USA - YL17G06_40 | ecosystem: Environmental > Aquatic > Freshwater > Lake > Sediment | place: USA: Wyoming | collected...
CACACTGCACCCTGGTGAATCCCAAAAGCTCGGCCATGGAGGATTTGAAGGAGGCCGCCCGGGAGGCGGACGCTATCATCGGGCCCTACATACCCCAGGAGATGATCGCCAGCGCCGTAAAGGTGAAAATGGTGCAGATCCTCCACGCCGGGGTGGCCACTTCGTATCACGGAGACACCGTGCTGGGGTTCAAGACCGAGTACCTCTCCCAGCGAAAAATCCTCATGGGCAATATCCACGGCAACAACCTGGCCGTGGCCGAGCATGCCATGTGCTTCCTCCTCGCCCTGGCGAAGCAGCTGGTGCCGGCCAACGAGGCCGTCCGAACGACCTCCTGGTATCCGGTCAGCGAGGAGACGAAGAGCTACATGCTCTGCGACAGCACGCTGGGCATCGTCGGCCTCGGCCACATCGGCCGGGAGGTGGCCAAGCGGGCCAAGGCCTTCGACATGCGGATCATCGGCGTGGACAGGAATCCGGAAAGCGATGAGATCAGGAAGCTCGGCCTTGATTTCGTGGGGCCCTCTTCGGATCTGCCCAAGATCCTGAAAGAATCCGACTTCGTCCTTCTCACCGTACCCCTGACCCGTGAAACCTACAACCTGATCGGGGAAAAGGAGCTGAAGATGATGAAGAAGGACGCCTATCTCATCAACGTGGCCCGCGGCCATCTGGTCAACGAAGCAGCGGTTCACAAGGCCCTGACCCAGAAGTGGATCAAGGGATTCGCCGCCGACGTCTGGTGGTTCTACTCCTACTCCGCGTCGGTGGGCAGCAGGAACGAGAGCGAGTCCTGGTTCGATTTCGGCTTCCATTACAACCTTCCTTCCCGGCTGGAGGTCAACCGTCTGCCCAACGTCATCGGGACCGCCGACCGGGCCACCTTCACCCGCGGAGTCACTCACAGCTTCATCGAAGCCGGCTTCCGCAACATCGATCAGCTGGCCAGGGGCCAGAGGCCGAGCAATATCGTCAACACCGAGCTGGGGTTCTGACGGCCTTTGCTTAGGAGGAAAAAGATGGTGTACAAGGCGAAGAAAGGACAGGTCAGCTACGGCGAGGCTGTCGGCATCATCCTGCTCGACCAGCAGAGCTGCCCCTTCATTCCCGGGGACGTGGCCAACGCCACCTCCTACCGCTACCCCGTCCGCTTCCAGCGGGTGGAGGGGTTCACCGTGGAGCGGATCATGCGGCACGATCTCACTCTCCAGGACCACGTGCTCGCCGCCGGAAAAGCCCTGGTACGCGAGGGAGTGCGGGCGATCACGGGAGACTGCGGTTTCATGGTGATCTACCAGGAGAAGCTCACCGAAACGCTGGGCGTTCCGGCCTTCATGTCCAGCCTGCTGCAGATCCCCTTCATCGGCCGGATCATCGGCAAGAGCCGCAAGATCGGCATTGTCACGGCCAATGCCAGCTCCCTGGACGAGTCCGTGCTGAAGAAAGCGGACGCCGAGGACCTGGGAGGTCTGGTCATCAAGGGCCTCGAGAACACGGAGCACTTCGGACCGGTAGCCCTCCACGAGACCACGGACGTCCTGGACTCGGAGAAGGTAGAGGCGGAGGTCGTGGGGGCGGCGGTGGAGATCACGAAGCGGGACCCGAGCGTGGGGGCAATCCTGCTGGAGTGCAGTCTCCTGCCTCCCTACGGGGCGGCGGTCCAGGAGGCGGTCAATCTGCCGGTTTTTGACTTTCTCACCATGATCGACTACGTTCACTCCGCGGTGGTGAAAAGGCGTTTCGAAGGCCACCTGTGACATGATTTCCCTGGGATGCGACGTTCTGGTGGTGGGAACGGGCTGCGCCGGTTACATGGCGGCCCTGGAGGCCGCCCGGTTGGGATGCTCCGTCCTGCTGGTCGATAAAGGTCTGGCGGGCCGGAACGGCTGCACCGTCATGGCCGAGCAGATCTGTGCCGTCCTCCCCTCATCCGCCGGGGGGGACAGCCCGGAAATCCACTTCCAAGACACCCTGCGGGCCGGTCGGGGAATCAACGATCCCGAGCTGGTCCGCGCGATGGTCGAGACCGCCCCTCAATCTATCGCCCTTCTGGTGGAGATGGGGGTGACCTTCGACCGGGACGAGCGAGGGGGCTTCCTGCTGGACGAGATGAACGGTCACAGCTACCCGCGCGCCCTGTTCCACGCAGACATTACCGGCAAGCTCATCGTGGATGCGCTGCGCGGAGAAGCGCTGCGCTTTGGCATCACTACGCTGGAGGACCTGATGGTCACCTCGCTCACGACCCAGGGGGGCAGGATCGCGGGCGCCATAGGCCTTGATTGGGCGCAAGCCCGGCCCGTGGCGCTGCGGGCGAAGGCAGTCGTGCTGGCCACCGGCGGTGCAGGCCAAATGTATCCCCTCACCACCAACCCCGCCCAGTCGACCGGCGACGGCATCGCCCTGGCTCTGAGAGCGGGCGCCGCCGCTAGAGATCTGGAGTTCTACCAGTTCTATCCCGTCACCATCATCCATCCTTCCACCCTGCGCGGCTCCGTCCTGGGCATCTCCCAATTCGGCAGGCTCTACAACGCCCGAGGGGAGCGCTTCATGGAGAAGTACGCGCCCGAGGTGATGGAAGGGGCCACCCGCGACATCCTCTCCCAGGCCATGGCCAGAGAGCTCGCCTTGGGCCATGGTTCCCCCCACGGGGGGCTGTTCTTGGATGTCGGCGGGCTTAAGGGGGAGCTATACGATCAGTACGAAGAGGAGGTCGCAGCGTGCAGGAGCCACGGCCTGGATCTCAGAGTCGACAGGGTTGAGGTTCGGCCCGCCTCTCATTACGCCATCGGCGGCGTCAGGATAACGCCCCAGGGGGAGACGGGCATCCAGGGTCTCTATGCCGCTGGGGAGACCGCCGGCGGCGCGCATGGAGCCAACCGGCTCGGCAACAACAGCCTCCTGGACGCTGTGGTATTTGGCGGCAGGGCCGGACGGGCCGCCGGCCTGTACGCCCGGGATCAGGAGCAAGCGGCGCTGGGAAGCCCGGAAGCCGAGCGGGAGGAAACCCGCCTCCGCTCCCTGGTGACCCGAGGAACCCGCAAGCACTGTCCACTGGATATCCGTACCTGCCTCCAGGAGGTGATGGAAGAAAGCGCGGGGATTATCCGTCGCGAGGAAGGCCTGCGGCGAGCCGAGAGAGAGCTGGAAGCCCTGGAGATGAGCCTTCAGGAGGAGACGGGAATCGCTTCCGAGAGCCTGCTCTTCAACCTCCAGTTGGCGGAATACCTGGAAACGGAGAACCTGCTTCTCTACGCTCGCGCCCTGACCGCTGCGGCCCTGATGCGCCGGGAGAGCAGGGGCGCCCACTACCGTGAGGACTACCCCGAGGCGGAGGATTCACGCTGGCTCCGCAGCATCGAGATCGTTCTGAACGGCAGCGGGTTCGCACTGGAGGCCGTTGCGGTCTGAAGGCCGGCATCACGCCTATGAGCGCTACCTTTGAGGTCAAGATCCAAAAATACGATCCCACCCTGCCGGCCGGCCCCCTTCAGGCCTCCTACCGGCTCGAGGGAGGGCGGAAGAGAACCGTCTTGGAGGTTCTCCGGGAGATATACCGCAGCCAGGACCCCGACCTCTGCTTCCGCTCCTCCTGCGGCATCGGCCGCTGCGGCGCGTGCGCCGTGCAGGTGAACGGCAGGGCCGTCCTGGCCTGCCAGAGCATTGTGGAGGAGGCGGACCTGGTCATCGAACCCCTGGCGGGCTACCCCGTGCTCAAGGACCTCATCGTGGACCGGTCCCCTTACCAGGAAAGGTTGAAAGGTCTAAGGCCCTACCTGGACCGGTTAGGCTGGGAATCCCCTGCCCCGCACGGAAGCGACGAGGCCTGGGCCGCCCTGCGCTCCCTGTCCCGCTGCATCGAATGCCTGGCCTGCACGTCCGGCTGCCCCGTATACGGGGAGATTCCCCAGGAGTTCGCCGGTCCGGCCCTCTACACGATCCTGGCTAAATGGGACCTCCATCCGGGAAACCGGCTCGACCGGCCGCTGTTAGCACTGGCCGGGGGCATTCACAACTGCACCTCCTGCAAGAGCTGCTCGGTCCACTGCCCAAAGGGCATCGACGTGTTCCGGGAGGCCATTCTCCGCCTGCGCTCAGCCAACGCGGCCCAAGGCAGGGGCCTACCGAAGATGCAGAAAGGCTTCCTCCCCGCCCTGGCGCAAAGCGGGAAGCTCTACACGAGCAGCTCCAAGCGGTTCACCGCAGAGCACGGCGAAGTCTTCAGCGGCACCGCCTGGAGCCGGGAGATCGGGCTTTTTCTCGGCTGCCAGCTGGAGGTGAAGAAACAGAAGCAGGCCGAGACTCTGGTCCGCATCCTCCTGGAGGCCGGATACAGGGTTGTCGTTCCCCGCGAGCAGGAGTGTTGCGGCGGACCCCTGCAGTGGACCGGCCAGGCGGACTCCCTGGGAAAACAGGTCCTGCGCAATGTCGGGCTCTTCGCCGGCCGGGGCTTAAAAACGGTGGTTACCGCCTGCGCCGGCTGCGGCATGACCTTGAAGCACGACTACCCCCCCATCTACCAGCGGCTCACGGGGCAGGAGCTGCCATTCCGGGTCCAGGACCTGACGGAAGCGTTGCTGTCGGCGGAAAGTGCCAATCCGTACGGCGGCCTCAACCTCAAGATCACCTACCACGATCCCTGCCACCTCAACCGGGGCCAGGGCATCGAAGAGCAGCCGCGGCGGCTTCTCAAGGGCATTCCGGGCTTGGAGCTGGTGGAGATGCCGGAAGCCGACCGCTGCTGCGGGGGCATGGCGGTCTCCGCGAATCCGACCCTGGCCGCATACCTCGCGGCCCGCAAGGCGAGAAGCATCCTGAGCACGGGGGCCCAGGCGGCGGTGACTAGCTGCCCGACCTGCCAGGATGTCCTGCGGCAAGCACTGGCCAGGGCGGGTCTGCCCGTCCCCGTCTATCTCCTCTCGGACCTCCTCAGCCTGGCCCGGCATTCCCTCGGGGGCAGGACCTAGTGTCCCGTCCCAGAAATACGCTGACATAGGCGGCCGAGCTTCTCCAGAATGGAGTCGGCGGTGGCATGCCACATGAACGGCGTGGCGTTGTTGTTGTAGGCGGCAACGAACTGCTCGATCTTCGTCACCAGTTCATTCACACTGCGGAAGGAACCTCGACGGATCGCCCGCTGGGTGATGATCCCGAACCATCGCTCCACCTGGTTCAACCAGGAGGCGTAGGTGGGAGTGAAGTGAAGGTGAAATCTGTGGTGGCGCGCAAGCCATCCCTTGACCTCGGCATGCTTATGCGTGCAGTAGTTGTCCAGCACGATGTGAAGGTCCAGATCCTCAGGCACGTTCTCATCGATGTGGCGCAGGAAGCCCAGGATCTCCTGATGCCGATGACGGCCCTTGTTCTGCCTCAGCACCTGGCCGTTGGCGATGTCCAGCGCCGCGAACAGCGTCGTGGTTCCGTGCCGCACGTAGTCGTGCGTCACCCCTTCCACGTAGCCCAGCCCCAGCGGAAGCAGCGGCTGGGTCCGCTCCAGGGCCTGACACTGGCTTTTTTCATCCACGCACAACACCAGCCCCTTATCCGGTGGATTCAGGTACAATCCCACGATGTCCCGCAGCTTCTCGACGAAGAACGGGTCGGTGGACAGCTTGAAGGACTCCTGCCGGTGTGGCTACAGCCCGAAGGCCGACCACACCCGCTGCACGGTGGACTTCGACAGCCCCGTGGTTTGCGCCATCCCTCGACAGCTCCACTGCGTGGCCCCTTCGGGCTCGCTCTGCAGCGTCCTGTTCACCATCTCCGCAATCCGCTTGTCGTCGATGCTCCGCGGCCGCCCCGGTCGGCACTCGTCGTACAGCCCTGCCAGCCCCCGGCTCACGAACCGCTCGCGCCACTTGGCCACCGTTTGCCGGCTCATCCCGCTCGCCACGGCGATCTCCTTGTTCTGCTTGCCCTCCGCAGCCAACAGCACGATCTGAGCCCTCAGCACGAGGGCATGGGGCAGAGCCCGGGACCGAGCGAACCCTTCCAGCTGTACCCGCTGTTCTTGCTCCAGAACCACGGCCTTCTTACGACTGACTCCTCGCATCTGTTTCCTCCCGCAGACAGTATGTACCTTAATGCGGGGGGCTAGACTACTAGACAGATGTACAGTGATTTATGTGACGCGAACTTCCGGGGCGGGACCTAGGCCGCCGAGGCGGAAACTATGAAATCGAACACCAGCCGGGCGGCCACCGCGCTGGTCATGCTGTGGGTGTCCGTCAGCGGGTTGACCTCCACGATATCCACGGCATCGACATACGGGGCCACGGCGCGCACGAAGCTGAAGAGCTGGCAGGAGGTGATCCCTCCCGGCTCGTTGGCCCCCGACCCGGGCGCGAAGGCCGAATCTAGCACGTCGATATCCACGGTAAGGTACAGGGTGTTGGCCCTTCCCGCCACCTTGGTCGCTCCCAGGGTGTAAAAGTCCTCGGGCGGGACCAGGGTGATTCCCCGCTCCCGGATGATGCGCAGGTGTTCGGGGTAGTTGTAACCGCGCACGCCCAACTGCACCACGTTGCGGCCCGAAACTCGCTCCAGCTCCAGGGCCCGCCGGATCTCGCTGCTCCCGCAGCGTGCTCGTGCAGGGAAAGGATCCCCGGCCAGGTTACGGAGTGGTCGCCTCCCATAAGCACCGGCGTGTAACCCTCCGCGAAAATCGTATCGATCCCGGCCTTGAGCTCGCCAATACTTTTTTGGTGATCGTAGCGGCTGACCGCCAGGTCGCCGTAATCCTTGATTTCGATCCGCGACATGTCTACTAGCCTTTGGGCCCCCACGTCGAAGATTTCGCCGTTCCTTACCCGGTTGAGGATCCAGCGCAGGGAGGTCCTGATCGCCGGGGGGGGTGTACCTGGCGCCTGGCCAGCCGAGGGAGGCCGAAGTGTCGTAGGCCAGCCCGAGGATACCGAAGTGGCATCTATTCATTTTCATCATGACGGAAGAATACCCAACCTTGAGGAAGTTATCTACATTTTAGGGAGCGCTCCACTCCCAGCCTCTGGTTCTTATTGCGGAAAATAGAGGAGGAGCGTTCTCATGGCCTGGAGAAGGGAGGACTCCGGGTAGAAGGCCTCCATGGAGCGCAGGGCCCTCTCGGCCTCCTCTTTCCTGAACAGCTGGTAATAGCACTGGAACATCAGGTAGAGCACCGTGTCCCCACCAAGGCCCCGGGATTCCACGCTCCTGAGATTGATTTTCCGGTAATAGGCCAGGGCTTCCGCATAGAGCTTTCCGTTAAAATATTCCGTGGCGATACGGTAGGCGGTCATGTCCCTCTCGGACTGCCCGGCCCGGGCGTACTCGTCCAGAAGGGGGCGGACCTGGGCCCCCGTTTTTTTCCTGCGGGCCTCAAGCTCCCGGAGCTCATCCAGAACGCTCAGAGTGTAGTTTTTCACCGCCGGGTAATACGGGGAGGCCGGATAGCTCTTCAGGAAAAGCTCCCCCTCCGGAACGAGGAGCTCCCAGCGCTTCAGCATGTACAGGGAGAGGACCCGGTAGTAGCCTATCAGCTCGAGGGCGGTGGTTAGGGAGCCTTCCGGCTCTTTCGGGGGGTTGGCTTGGGCCCGGTCGCAGAAGGCCAGGAGAGCGGAGTACCTCATGGCGCCCATGTAGCTGGAGGTGAGACGCAGGAAGGCGTTCCAATCGAGGGTCGCTTCACTCTCCGCCTTCAGCAGCTCCTCTCGCCTGCGGTCGTAGGCCTTGATCCGCTCCTCGATCCTGGACAGCTCGGCCTTCAGCGCGGGAAAATCCGGGTTCTCCTTCAGGATCTGCTCCAGGATTTCCCGCGCCCGGGCGAACTGTCCCCGGTCTCCCAGCTCCAGGGCCTGCCCGTAGGCGCCCAACTGTTCCAGTTTCAGCTTGGGGGAGGCGGGCGCGGAGGGAGGCAGCTCCAGCTCCGGGAACAGGTTCTTCAGGCGCTCCATCACGGAGAGGGAGAGCTCGGTTTCCAACCTGCCGATATCCCCCACCCCGCCCTGGATCGTCCCCGCCCCGCGGATCGCCGCCGTCTCCACCTCCACGATCCTGTAGCTGACGATCATGGCTTCCCCGAGGATGGAGAAGGAGCCCAGCACCAGGATGCCCGCCCCCAGCATCCCGCCCACCCTGGGGGCGCCGCGCTCGTCGACCCAGTCGCTCAAGGAAAACTCCAGCTCCGCAGCCACCTTTTCCAGGCTCTCCCGCTCCACCACGGTGAGCCCCTGCAGGGCGGAAAGGTCGGCGATGAGCATCTCGGTGAGGGCCTTGCCGATAAAGGCGTTTCCACCCCCGCCCAGATCCTCGAAGTAGAGCACCGAGAGGGTCCGCCCGGACTGGGGAAAAGAAGGGCTTGCCGCACAGAGGAAGAGAAGAAAAAGAAGCAGCATCCGCCGCACCGCCACACTGTACGGGGATGCTCCCGCGCCGTCAAGTTTAGAGCGCTTTCGCCCTTTCTCTTCCCAGGCTACGATTGACAGTTTTCTCTTTTCCATTTATTGTGTTTCACATTATATTATAAATCAAAAGGATACGAACCATGACAGACCCTACATTGATCCTGAAAGAGATGAAACCCAAGAAAAAGCTCTTCATCGGCATCGATTCGGACGGCTGCGTGTTCGACACCATGGAGATCAAGCACAAGGAGTGCTTCTGCCCGCAGTTCGTCAACCATTTCGGCCTGCAGCCGGTCTCAAAGTACGCCCGGGAGGCCTGGGATTTCGTCAACCTCTACTCCAAGGATAGAGGCTGCAACCGCTTCCACGCGGTGACCAGGGCCCTGGACCTGCTGAGGGTCCGCCGGGAAGTCCTGGCCCGCCAGACGCTGATCCCCGAGCTCAAGGGGGTCAAGCAATGGGCGGCCAGGGAGAGCAAGCTCGGCAACCCAACGCTGAAGGCCGAGGTCGAACGCACTCGCGACCCGGACCTCGAGCGAGCCTATGCCTGGTCCGTAGAGGTCAACCAGGTGATCGAGAAGATCGTCCACAACGTGCCCCCCTTCCCCCTGTTTCGGGAGAGCCTGGCCCGAATGGCCGAGAAAGCGGACGTCATCGTGGTTTCCCAGACGCCGGGGGAAGCCCTGGTGCGGGAGTGGAAGGAGCACGGCATCGACGGCTACGTGCGGGTGATCTGCGGTCAGGAGCTGGGCACCAAGACCGAGCACATCGCCTTCGCCGCCGGGGGAAAGTACCCGCCGGAGAAGATGCTCATGATCGGAGACGCCCCGGGTGACATGAAAGCCGCCAGGGCCAACAAGACCCTGTTTTTCCCTGTCGTGCCCGGACACGAAGAGGAGTCTTGGAAGCGCTTCCATGAGGAGGCCCTGGACCGCTTCCTGGCCGGGACCTATGCCGGAGCCTACGAGGTTTCTCTGGTGGAGCAGTTCAACCGCTCCCTGCCGGAGAAGCCGCCCTGGGAGAGATGAGCATGCTGTACTATAGAAGAGGGAACGAGGGGGAGGTCCTGAATGAGGAAGACCTGCGCCAGGGCCTGCACGCCGCCCTGGGCAAGCTCGGGCCCAGGAAGAAGGTGCTCGCCGTGCCCCCGGACATCACCCGCCTGCCCTCCCAGGCCGGGACGCTTACCCGCCTGGTCTTTGAATACTACGGCGGGAGCCTGAGCGACGTGCTGCCCGCCATCGGCACCCATTTCCCCATGACGGGCGAGGAGATCCGCAGGATGTACGCCGGTGTGCCGGAAAACCTGTTCCGCGTACACGACTGGCGGGGCGGGATCGTCACCCTCGGCGAGGTGCCGGCGCAGTTCGTGAGGGAGGTCTCGGAAGGAAAGCTGGACTACAGCTGGCCGGCCCAGGTGGACAGGCTGCTGGCCGAGGGGGGCCACGACCTGATCCTCTCCATAGGCCAGGTGGTGCCCCACGAAGTGATCGGCATGGCCAATTACAACAAGAACATCTTCGTGGGCACGGGGGGCAAAGACGGCATCAACAAGAGCCATTTCCTGGGCGCCGTCTACGGCATGGAGCGCATGATGGGCCGCGCCGACACCCCGGTGCGCCGGGTGCTGAACTACGCCAACCGTTTCCTCAAGGACCTGCCCATCGTCTACGTGCACACCGTGGTCGGCTCGACGGCGGAGGGGAAGCTCGCCGTCCGGGGCCTGTTCATCGGCGACGACGCCGAGGGTTTCGAGCAGGCGGCCGAGCTCTCGCTCAAGGTCAACTTCCGCATGCTGGAGAAGCCGATCCGCAAGGCCGTCGTCTACCTCGACCCCGAGGAGTTCAAGAGCACCTGGTTGGGCAACAAGAGCATCTACCGCACCCGCATGGCCCTGGCCGACGGCGGCGAGCTGCTGGTGCTTGCTCCGGGGCTGAGAGAGTTCGGAGAAGACCGCCAGATCGACGCCTTGATCCGCAAGTACGGCTACGTGGGCACGCCCCGGGTGCTGGAGCTGGTGAAGGCCAACGCGGACCTCAGGGAGAACCTGAGCGCCGCCGCCCACCTGATCCACGGCTCTTCGGAAGGGCGCTTCAGCATAACCTACTGCCCGGGCAAGCTCTCCAGGCAGCAGATCGAGTCCGTCGCCTTCAAGTACGCCGACCTGGCGGAAATGCTCAAGCGCTACGACCCGGCGAGACTCAAGGACGGACCCAACACGCTGCCGGACGGGGAGGAGATCTACTACATCTCCAATCCCGCCCTGGGCCTCTGGGCCTGCCGGGAGCGGTTCAATACTGTTTGAATAAGGAGTTGGATATGGAAAAGAAAGCGGATATCGGAATGATCGGCATGGCGGTGATGGGCCAGAACCTCGTGCTCAACATGAACGACAAGGGCTACACGGTGGCGGCTTACAACCGCACCGTCTCCAGGGTGGACGAGTTCCTGGCCGATGCCGCCAAGGGCAGGCAGGGCGTCCTCGGCGCCCACTCCCTGGAGGAGTTCGTCGGCCTGCTGAGGAAACCGCGCAAGATCATGCTCATGGTCAAGGCGGGAGAGGCGGTGGACGAGTTCATCGCCGCCCTCATCCCCCACCTGGAGGCGGGCGACCTGATCATCGACGGGGGCAACTCCCACTACCCCGACACCATCCGGCGCACCAAGGTTTTGGCGGACAAGGGCCTGCTGTACATCGGCACGGGCGTTTCCGGCGGCGAGGAGGGGGCGCGGCACGGCCCCTCCCTCATGCCGGGGGGCAACCCCGCCGCCTGGCCCCTGGTCAAGGAGATCTTCCAGGCCATCGCCGCCAAAACCCCGGAGGGCTCGCCCTGCTGCGACTGGGTGGGCGAGGACGGCGCCGGGCACTACGTCAAGATGGTGCACAACGGCATCGAGTACGGGGACATGGAGCTGATCTGCGAGGCCTACCAGCTGATGAAGGGCCTGCTGGGCTACGGCGCCAGCCAGATGCACCAGGTCTTCACCGAGTGGAACAAGGGGGAGCTTGAGAGCTACCTCATCGAGATCACCCGGGACATCCTGGCCTTCAAGGACGAGGACGGCAAGCCCCTGGTGGACAAGATACTGGACACGGCGGGGCAGAAGGGCACCGGCAAGTGGACCGTGATCGATTCCGTGGATCTGGGCATCCCGATCACCCTGATCGCCGAGGCCGTCTACTCTCGCTGCATCTCCGCCCTCAAGCAGGAGCGTGTGTCCGCTTCCAAGATCCTGAAGGGCCCCAAGCCCTCCTTCAAGGGAGACAAGAAGGGCTTCGTGGAAGACATCCGCAAGGCGCTGCTCGCCTCCAAGCTCGTTTCCTACGCCCAGGGCTACATGCTGATGCGGGAAGCCGCCAAGGAGCACAGATGGAACCTCAACTACGGCGGCATCGCCCTCATGTGGCGGGGGGGCTGCATCATCCGCAGCGTCTTCCTGGCCAAGATCAAGGAAGCCTTCGATAAAAAACCCGATTTATACAACCTCCTCCTGGACGAGTACTTCAAGAAGGTCATCGAGGACTGCCAGGCCTCCTGGCGGCGGGTGGTGGCGGAAGCGAGCCTCCAGGGCGTTCCCATCCCGGCCCTGTCCACGGCCCTGACCTTTTACGACGCTTACCGCAGCGAGCGGCTGCCCGCAAACCTGCTCCAGGCCCAGCGTGACTACTTCGGGGCGCACACCTACGAGCGGGTGGACAAACCCAGGGGGAAGTTCTTCCACACCAACTGGACCGGGACCGGCGGAGACGTTGCCGCGGGCACCTATAACGTGTAAGTAGACCGAGATGCTGATCCGCTGGATCCTCAAGCTGATCCGAATCCTGAACTCCAGGCGGGGAGCGGGGGAAGTGGCCGGAGGAATCGCCTTCGGCCTCCTGCTCGCCCTGATCCCGGCGGGGGGGCTCAACCTCCTCTGGCTGGGGATCTTCCTGATCACCTTTTTCCTCAAGGTCAACTTCGCCTCCGAGCTCCTGTTCCTGGGCCTCTTCAAGCTGATCGCGCCGCTCTCGGATCCTCTGCTGGACTGGGGCGGATACCGGCTTCTCACCCTTGCGGGGCTGCAAAACCTCTACACCTGGCTGTACAATAGGCCCGTGGTGCCCTTCACCCGCTTCTACAACACCCTGGTCATGGGCGGCCTGGCCCTCGGCATCCTGCTCTGGACCCCTGCCTTCTTCCTGTTCCGCTCCCTGGTCGTCCTGTACCGGGAGAAGCTGAAAGCGAAGCTGGAGGGGAGCAGGCTGGTGAAGGCGCTGAACAAGCTGCCCCTGGTCTCCGCCCTGATCCGCGCCGTCAGCAAGGCCGGCGGCCTCTCCCCCGAGGGAAGCTGAGGAGGTCCGCCATGCGCTGGGCCAAGCTCGCCATCTTCGCGGCCCTGCTGGCTGGGATCATTCTGTTCAACTTCCTGTTCAAGGACCGGCTTCTCGAGCGGGGCCTGGAGTCCGGACTCCAGGCCGTGTTCCGGGCCCGGGCGGACGTGCAAGGCTTGAGGTTCGAGTTGCTGAAAGCCAGGGTTCGCCTGAGCCATCTCGAGGTGGCCGACAAGGACGAGCCTTTCCGCAACCTCTTCGAGCTTGGCCGCACGGAGATAGACCTCGACCTGGCCCAGCTGCTGCGAAAGAAGGTCGTAATCGAAAACGCCGCCTGCCGGGACATCCGCTGGGACATGCCGCGGAAGACCTCCGGCGCCTTGCCGGCGGCGAAGAAAACCGCAACGCCCCCTGCCGCCCCGCCTTCCTCCACCGGGGTCCTCCAACACACGCTAGCGAACCTTTTGACCTTCGATCCCGCCGCCATCGTGGAGCGGGAGAAAGCCAGGCTCCAGAGCCTGGAGAAAGCCTCGGCCCTCAACTCCAGAATCACAACCTCGGTGGAAAAAGCGAAGGCCTCTCTCCGGAGCCTGGAGGCGAGCCTGGCCGGGGCGGGGGAGGGAGTGGCCGCGGCGCAGAAGACCGACTTCGGCGGGATCAAGACACTGGAAGCCGCCCAGAAGGAGTACCAGCGTCTCTCCGAGCTCTCGCCCCTGGTCAAGGGTCTGGAGAAGGACACCGCGGCCTTCACCGGGGAGGTCAAAGGGGAGGCCGGGACCCTGGTTTCACGATACCTGCAGCAGAAGCTCGGCAAGCTCTACCGCCTTGCCCTGATGGCCAGGCAGGCTGCCCTGAACCTTAAAGGAGGGGGCGGGCAAAAGAGCAAGCCGCCCCTGCGCCGGGCGGGCCGGGAAGTGGGCTTCCCCACCACCGTTTACCCCCGCTTCCTGCTGAAAAGCTTCACTCTCTCGCTGGGAAGCAGGCAGGCCCAGAGCTTCCTCGAAGCGAGCCTGCGGGACCTGGCCAGCGATCCGGAGCTCTGGGGCAGGCCCGTGAGCTACCGCCTGGAACGTCTTGACCAGGGGCGCAGCATCCTGGCCGCAGGCTTCCTGGACGCGCGGGGCGAGGCAGAGGATGCCTTCGGCCTGGAGCTCCAGGCGGAAGGCTTTCCCTTCCAGATCAAGGAAGGCCTGGAGTGGGCCAGGATCGGTTCCCTCAGCGGCAGCTACGCGGCCAAGGCCGACCTCACCCTGAGCCGCGCCGGCGAGACCCGGGGCAGCCTCCTCGCTACGGGCCGGGAGATCCGGGTCGAAGGCGCCGGCCGGGAACACCTCCTGAGCCAGGTCCTGCTGCAGACCCTGCAGGGGGCTTCCGGCCTGGCCCTGGAGGCGGACTACCGCATCAGCCCGGAGGGAAACTTCAGCGCGCGGGTGCGCAGCAGCCTGGACGAGGAGATCTCCAGGCGGCTGGCCCGCAAGCTTGGCGAGCTGGGGCGGGAGTACGGGCAGAAGCTGAAGGAAGAACTGCAGAGGCGACTGGCTCCCGAGCTGGCCAGAAACGCCGAGCTCATGGCCGGCCTCAAGGGCCTCGGCTCCCTGGCCACGGGCAAGGAAGGCCAGGCGGCGGGTTACAGGAAGGCGCTGGACGCCAAGGCTAGAGAGTACAGCGCCGCCGTCAAGAGGCTGAGCAGTGGAGCCGGGGACAAGCTGAAGGAAGCGGCCGGGAAGCTGAAGCTGCCCGGGTTTTGATTTCCAACCTTTTTCTTCTTTTACGAAAGGGGGTGAGCCGTGAGCGAGCTTTTGGCCCAGAAAGACGCCTACCTGAAGGAGTTCGAGGCCCGGGTGATCGGGGTAAGGGCGGAAGAGGGGGCCGTGGCCCTGGACCGCACCGCCTTCTTCCCCGGAGGCGGGGGTCAGCCTGCCGACCGGGGCTGGATCGAGGGGCTGCCGGTGGTCGGCCTGAGGCGTGAAGGCGAACTCATCTGGCATTCCTTAGAGCTGATGGGTTCCCCGCAGCCTTCCGCACCCCCGCAGGCCGCCCTGCCCGCCGAAGGCTCTACCATTCGCGGACGCCTGGACTGGGAGCGCCGCTACGCGCTCATGCGCACTCACACGGCCTTCCACATCCTCTGTGGGGTGGTCTGGCGGGACTACAGGGCCCAGGTCACGGGCGGGAACATGGATCTCCTGGAGGGTCGCATGGACTTCGAGTTCGAAACACTGCACGGCGGGCTGGTGCGGGAGATCGAGGAGAAGCTCAACCTGGAGGTGGAGGCGGCCAGGCCGGTGCGGGTTGCCTTCCTGCCCCGGGAGGAGGCCTTCGCCATCCCGGACCTGATCCGCACCAAAATAAACCTCCTGCCGCCGGATATCAGGATCGTCCGCACCCTGGAGATCGTGGGCCTGGACCTGCAGGCGGACGGGGGCACGCACGTGGCCAACACCCGTGAGGTCGGACAGATCCGTATCCCCGATTACAAGAGCAAGGGGCGGATCAACAAGAGGATATTCCTGCATATCGGCTAGAGGCTCGACCCGTGAAATTGACAACCCCCTGGCTCCGTATTAGGGTGGGTCCATGGAAATCAAGCCGCTCAGTCGCAGGATCAAGCTGGGGTACGGGGTCGGGGATCTGGGAGGGAACCTCTTCTTCACCATAGGAGGCTTCTACCTCCTCAACTACCTCACCGACACGGTGAGGCTCTTCGCGGCCCTGGCCGGCACCGCGCTGATGATCGGCAAGTTCTGGGACGCCGTCACCGACCCGGCCATGGGTTACCTCTCCGACCGCACCGTCCACCCCTGGGGGCGGCGCAGGCCCTATATCTTCTGGGGCTCCATCAGCCTGTTCCTCACCATGATCCTGCTCTTCCTGCCTCCCAACTCCGGGAACCAGGGCCTGCTCTTTTTCTGGGCCGCCGGCATGTACTGCCTGGTCTGCACCGCCTACACCCTGGTCAACATTCCTTACGGCGCCCTGGCCCCCGAGCTGACCCCGGACTACTACCAGCGCACCGTGTTGAACGGCTACCGCCAACTGTTCGCGGTTATCGGCACTCTCGTCGGCGCCGGCTTGGTGCTGCCTCTGGTCGGGGCTTTCGGCTGGACGGCCATGGGCGCGGTGATGGGCGGGATCATGATGGCTTCGGCACTGATCACTTTTTTCACCGTCAAGGAGCCGGCCCGGCAGGGGGAAAAGCTCCAGCCCGGGATCTTCCGCTCCTACTTCTCCGCCCTGGGGCAGGGGCCCTTCCTCCTGGCCCTGATCCCCTGGAGCCTGCATATCACCGGTGTGACCGTGATCCAAAGCGCCCTCCTGTACTATTTCAAGTACATTTACAGGAACGAAGGTTTCTTCCAGGTCGCCCTGCTCATCCTCCTGGTCACCTCCCTGATCTTCATCCCCATCTGGGTTAGGGTCTCCAGGAGGATCGGCAAGAAAGCGACGTACAATGCGGGTATGATCCTGTTCGCCGCTACGGTGCTGGCCTTCTACTTCCTGGGCCACCGCCTGGGCATCCCCTTCGCCCTGGCGGTGATGGCCGTGGCCGGGATCGGTTTCGCCACCCAGTACGCCATCCCCTACGCCATCATCCCCGACGTAGTGGAATACGACTACGCGGAGAACGGCGTGCGGCGGGAGGGGACCTACTACGGCATCTGGACCTTCATGAGCAAGGTGGGCCAGTCCCTGGCCCTCCTGGCCGGCGGTTGGGTGCTGGCCCTGTTCGGCTACGTGGCCGGGAGCGAGCAGACTCCCCTGGCCAAGCTCGGCATCCGCCTGCTCTGCGGGCCGATCCCCGCCCTGTTCTTCATCGCCGGGGTGATCGTGCTCAGCTTCTACCCCATCACGGAGAGCTACTACGCGCAAATAATGGAGAAGATAAAGAAGAAGGAACAGGCCTCCTGATGGTTTGCGTGCGTATACCTTGGTCCAGGCGGACCGTCTGCGGGCGGGATTATTTCAAAGCTTCCAGGTCCTGAAGGTGTAACCCCGTTGCCCGGCCATCATTTCACCTCCCCCAGCTGCTTCAGGGTCCGCCGCTCCAGCACCAGGATCCCCGCCTGGGGGGAGTTGACGTAGAGCTTCTCCCCGAACAGGGCGATGGCGCTGTCCCTGTCCACCGGCAGCGGCGAAGAGGCGACCAGCTTAAGGTCCTCGTCGAACATACCCAGGCGGTGGGAGGGGCTGCCCTCCAGCACCGCGTAGATGGAGCCGCCCTGCAGGGCGAGAAAGCTGTCCGCGTACACCTCCTCCGCGCTCCGCACCGCGGGTTCGAGACTGCGGGGGTCCAGCAGCAGGAGAAAGGCAGGGGAGGCTTCGTCGCCGCCGTGCCCGATCACCAGGATCCTCTCTTTGAAAAAATAGAAGCTGCGCCCGGCGATATGCTCCACCGGCGAGGTGGTGGTGATCCTGTCCGGGACGGGGTCGATCAGCGAAAGTGTGCCGGTGATATGCCCGCCGGACCGGGAGCCCGCGGCGAGGGGTTTGCGGGTCTTCAGGTAGTAGAGCTTGTCGGTGAAGAGAGCGGGGCCCGGCTTGGCGGCCTCCTTCCCGGCCGCCGCCATAGCCTCCCCCAGCCGCGCCTTCTCCTCCGCGATCACCCCGGCCTTTTCCTTGCGGATCTCCTCCTCCTTCCTGCGGATCTCCTCCTCGGCCTTGGCGGCCTTGGCTTCCTCGGCCGCCAGGGCCGCCTTCTCGGCCTCCAGCTTCTTCTCCCTCTCCTCAACCGTCCGGCGCTCCTCCGGGGTGGCCTCCCCCTTGGACTCCAGGCGCGCTTTTTCCTCCGCCAGGGCTTTCTCCGCCGCGGAAATCCTCTCCCCCTCCGCCTTCAAGCCTCCGGCCTCTTCCCCGGCGGCGGCCTTCTTCTGCTCCACCTCCCGCTCCTTCAGCTCCACCATGTCCTTGCGCTCCTCCAGGCCCTTATCCTCCCTTTTGCGCAGCTCCTCGATGACTTTCTCTTCCGTGAGGGCGGTGGTGCTGACCGTTCCGGCGGCTCCCCTCCTGGCGCCACTGGCCAGGGGGATCAGCAGCCGGGTGGCCCCGGGCCATTCGTCGTAACGCGTCGAGAGGCCGGCGTTCGCGCGATCCAGGTAGGAGAGCACGATCGGCTTGTAGGTCCCGCTGAAATAGTCCATATCGCCGCGGTGGACGGCATTGTAGATCGTGGCGAAGAAGGCCAGCAACCCGGCCTCCTGGGCGGAGTAGCCCCAGGCTCCTTCCAGGTAGCCGGCAATGATGCGGCGCACGTTGTCGATGTGATCCACCCTCGCCTCTTTGTCTATGGAAAAGATATCGGCGTCCAGCTTCTCTTCCACGCTGGGGTCCACGGCGCGGATGATCGTGTACTTCATCAGGAAGGAGCTGCGGGCCCCGCCCCCCTCCAGGCCGCGGGCCAGGAAAAAGCCCACGGCCTTGATCTCTTCGGCGCTGTCTATCCTCTCCTCCTTTCCCGTGTAGTTGATGAAGATGATCTCCCCCTGGGCGCTTTTCAGCTCCTCCACTTCCACCTCCAGAGCGCTCGCGGACAGAGCGAGCGCCAAATACAAGGCACAGAGAGCTTTCCTCATGGGCTCCTCCTTTTGATCGCCTCTTTTTGAGCGGCCTGGCCCAGCACCTCCTGGGCCTGCAGCCTTACCCGGCGCGGGTACCTCCCCTGGCTGATCCTCACCAGGGCGGAATAAACCGCCGCATCCGCAAAAGGACCGCTGCGCCTTTGGATCGCCGCCAGCGCCTCCAGCCCGGCCAGAACGAAGGCTTCGCTCCTGCCGCCGCGCTCCAGCTGCAGCCCGATGCCTGTCCCCACCTCCCCCTGCGGATCCAGGCCGATGCTCCCCAAGGCCTTCAGCGCGGCCGCCGCCACCGCCTGATCCGGATCCCGCCGCACGACCTCCAGGAGCTGGCCGCGGGCTCCATTCGAGGCCAAGGCCCCCAGCAGGCGGCAGGAGCGAAGCCGCAGCAGAGGAAAGTCCGCCACCGGCCGGCCATGCTCGCTGACCCTGCGGCTTACCCCTTCACGGGCCAGGAAAGCGAGGACCTCCTCCATGACTCCAAGATGCACCGCAAGGTAGCGGCGCCCTTCCAGGTGGCTCTCGATCTCTTCCAGGGCGGAGGCCTTGAGCTCGGCGGAGAAGGAAAAAGCCATCTCCCTCAGGATTGAAGCTGAAGGTCCCTCCAGGTCCTGCAAAGCCCCCGCGCGTCCGCAATGTTGGGTATCGTGCAAGTAGAGGGACCAGGGGCCGGGAGCCGGCCCTCCATGCTCCGTCTCCAGGCAGTAAAGGATCCAGTCCTCGGCGCCGAAATACACCCGTCCCCCCTCCCCGATCGTGGGCGGGGAGACCGCCTCCCGCGCCGAGAAGGACCAGAGCACCCTCCCGGAGGGGGAGACCGCGTAGAGCCTGCTGCCCTGCGCTGCCACCAGGATCGCCCCGTTCTGCGTGATCGCCGCGGGATGGCGGATTCCTTCTCCCAGCTCCAGCTCCCAGAGCTTCTCCCCCCGGGGGCTGAGGGCGTACAACCTGGCATCGAGGGCGCCGGCTACGACGGTCCCGTCCGCGCAGAGCACCGGGTCCGCCGTGCGGGCGGGGATGGCGTAGCTCCAAAGCACCGTCCCGGCGGGACTGAGGGCCTGAACCCCGGCACCGCCGACATAGAGGGTTCCGTCCCAGCCGACGGCGGGGCTGCCTCCCGGTCCCGGCAGAGAGGCTTCCCATTTCTTTCCCCCTCCCGGTTCCAGGGCGTGGAGGCGGCGGTCCTCCGAGCTGATGTAGAGGGTTCCGTCAGGACCTACCGCGGGGCTCGCGGACAGGGGGGCCTTAAAACGGTAGCGCCACTTCTCGCCGCCCATATAGTCCAGGGCATAGAGAGTGCCGCCCGTGGTGGGCAGGTAGAGGCTCCCATCCTTCCCCAGGCACGGGCTCAGGCAGGCCCCTGAGGAAACTGAGAACCGCCAGCGTTGGGCGCCGTTCGGAGCCAGGGCGTAGAGGGTGCCCCCTTCCGTGCCCGCGTAGATCGTGCCATCGTAGGCCACCACCGCACCCGCCGACGGCCTTCCCTCCAGCGGAAAGCTCCATTCGATCCATCCACTGGGGGATACGGCGTACAGGTTCCTGTCCTGGCAGGGGAGGTAGACCGTTCCTCTCAGGCCCAGAGCCGGCTGGCAGGCGATCTTTCCCCCCGTGACCAGCGCCCAGGAGAGGGTCGCCGCTCCGACCTCGGCGAAAGCGAGCAGGGTCCCCATAAGCATAGCCGCGCAGAAGGTTCGCCTCATGCGCTTTTCATGATAGGCATGGGCCGCTGAAAAAGCAAGTTCGATCCTTGACTTCCCGCCGGGGAAGTATATTATTGGGCGTATAAAATAAAACGGGAACAGCATTTATCGCTGCGGCCGCAAGGACGCGCACAAGGAGAGCCGTAATCGTCTTCCCCGAAGTCATCCTGAAAATAATCGAAGAGTTCGTAGACGGTTTTCTCATCCTGGACTCACAGCGGGAGATCATCTTATTCAACGAAGTGCTGCTGAGGATCACTGGCTGGAGGAGCATGGATATCCTTTCGCCGCAGAAGGATTTCCTCCAGTACCTGAGCCTGGACCAGTGTCAAGGCCATGAGCTCCAGGTCCAGATCCCCGATCCCAAGGGCGACCCGAAGCTTTTCAAGGTCGCTTCCTTCACTATCCACGCCGAGAAGGGGGCCTACTGCCTTGTGCGCATCGCCATGGACACGGATAAGGACCGGACCAGCAGGCGTAATTTCGAGCTTCTTTTTGCCAACATCGGCGATGCCCTGCTGACCGTGGACCTGAAGGGGCGCATCCTGATGGCCAATCCCGCCTTCTACAAGCTGATCGAGTTCGAGGCCGAGGCGCCGCCCGAGGATCTGAGCTCCCTGTACGTCTACAAGGAAGAGCTGGAAGATAAAGTCATCAGGCTCCTGGAGCGGGAGACCGTTTTCAACCTGGAAACCCACCTCTACACGAAGAGCAGAACGATCCGCAGGGTCCTGGATTCTTCCTGGCTCATCCGCAACGACAGGGGGATCGTCACCGGCTACACCACCCAGTTCAAGAACATCACCTATGTCAAAAACCTGGAATCCCGCTTGAAGATCTCCGAGCGCAACTACTCCATGCTTTTCGACACTTTCCTTTCTTCCATCATCATCGTCGACCCCCTGGGGAAGATCCTGAACTGGAACACCACGGCCGAGAATCTCTACGGTTACAGTTGGGAGGAGGCCTGCGGCAAGGAGTTCGACGAGCTGTTCCGCACGGACAAGAGGCGCCCGAGCTTACAAAAAATATTCGAGCTGGTGGCGCAGAACGGGGGGCGGTACATCGAAGCCGAGATACGCCGCCCCTGCCGGGACAAGAGCCTCAGGTACACTTACGCCTCCTACACGGCACTGGAGAACTCCCTCGGCGAGATCATCGCCTACTCCATCATGGAAAAGGATCTCACCGAGAGGATCAGACTGGAAAAGAAGCTCAAGGAATCCTTCGAGCAGATCAAGGAAACCCAGTCGGCCGCCATCCTGGGTTTTGCCAAGCTCACCGAATACCGGGACAAGAATACGGGCAAGCACCTGAAGCGCATCCGGGAGTACACCCGGGTGCTGGCCTCCAAGCTGAGGGAAAGGCCCAGGTACCGGGACTACATCACCGACGAGTACATCGAGGACCTCTGCCTGTCTTCGGTGCTTCACGACGTGGGCAAGGTGGGAATAGAAGACTCCATCCTGCTCAAAACCGGCAAGCTGGAAAAGAAGGAATACGAGCGCATCAAGGACCATGCCCGGATGGGCGGGGACGCCCTGAGCGAGGTGGACAAGGAAATCCGCCAGATCTCCTTCCTGACCATGGGTAAGGAGATCGCCTATTACCATCATGAATGGTGGGACGGCAGCGGGTATCCCGAAGGACGGAAGGGCGATGCGATCCCTCTTTCGGCCAGGATCGTCTCCCTTTCGGACGTGTACGACGCCCTGACCAGCGATCGGCCCTACAAGAAAGCCCTGAGCCACGAGGAAACAGTGAAGATGATCGCTTCGGAAAAGGGAACCCACTTCGATCCGGAGCTGGTGGACATCTTCGCGGAAAGCCATGAGACCTTCAGGAGGATCAAGATGTTCCACGAGTTCGAAGAGAACCCCGAGACCATCGACGACTTGTTGGCGGCCAAAGCGCAACCCCTGACGGAGAGCGAGCCGCCTGCGGCCGGCGATCGAGGCCCCGCCCCCAGCTAGGAGGTTAAGTCTATGACCCTCAGCAAAAAGCCCTACGGAACCACTCTCCAGGGAAGGAGGATCGAGCGCTTCATCCTCGACAACGCCAAGGGCCTATCCCTGGAGCTTATCACCTACGGGGGCATCATCACCTCGTTCACCATGCCGGACCGCCTGGGCAGGAGCGCGAACATCGTGCTCGGCTTTGACTCCTTGGAGCCTTACCTGGCCCGCCATCCTTATTTCGGCGCTCTGATCGGGCGCGTAGCCAGCCGCATCGCGGAAGGCAGCTTCTATTTAGAAGGCAGAGAGTACAAGCTGGCCTGTAACGAAAAACCTAGGAGCCCCGGGAGCCTGGGCAGCCACCTCCACGGCGGACGGGCCGGGTTCGACAAGGCCGTGTGGGAGGCCAAAGCCTTTCGGGAAGCGGACAGGGCGGGAGTCAAGCTCAGCTACGACAGCCCCGACGGGGAGGAAGGCTATCCCGGCGCCTTGAAGGTCACGGCGACCTACAGTCTCAGCGACGAGGGCGTGCTGGATATCGAGTACCGGGCCGAAAGCGACAAGCCTACGCCGGTGAACCTGACCAACCATTCCTACTGGAACCTGGGGGGAGCCGGCTCGGGAGATATTCTGAACCACCTGCTCCAGCTGTACTGCCCCTTCTACCTGCCGGCGGACGAGAGGCTCATCCCCACCGGCGAGATCCTCAGCGTCAAGGGCACCCCCATGGACTTTCTCGAAGCGAAACCCATCGGCCGCGATCTGGAGCGTGTCCCCGGGGGGTACGATCACTACTTCACCGCCGCAGCCGGCGCGGAGAGCCTCAGGCCGGTGGCCAGGGTAGTGGAACCGGAAAGCGGTCGGGGCATGGAGATCTGGACCACGCTGCCCGGGATCCAGCTCTACACGGGCAACTTCCTGGACGGCATTCGAGGGGCGGGAGGGGCCGTTTTCAACCGGCACGCCGGCCTGTGCCTGGAAACGACGTCCTTCCCCGACGCGGTGAACCGGGCTCACTTCCCATCCTGCATCCTTCAGCCGGGCCAAACCTACCGGCATCTCACCCGGCACCGTTTCTTCCTGGAGTGAGAGTGAGGCGGGGGTGGCCTGCCAGCCGCCTCAGCGGGTGGCCACCAGAAAGTACACGGCCCGGCGCCAGGTAACCTCCCGGCCCGCCAGCCTGCCGAGGAGCCGGGCTATTTCCTCCACCTCCTCGGGTTTCAAGACTCCCTTCAAAGCCTGCGCGTATCCGGGGCGCTCCTTTTTCCCGCCAGGGGAGAACCAGCGCTCCACATCCAGGGGGCTAAGCCGGCGCCTGGCTTCCAGCATCTCCACCCGCGACTCCAGCACTTTCAGGCCAGCCTTCCCGCAGGCTTGCTCGAAATCCTTTTCCTCGAAGCCCAAACGGCCTTCCCGCAGGTCCCCGTACAGAGCCTCTTCCGCCTGCTTGAAGCGCTCCAGCAGCTCGCGCCGCGCATCCTCCCCGTCCAGGAGCTGCGATAAGCGGGTGCCCCGGCCGGCAACCGGCTCGGCCAGGGAGAGCCTTGCTCCCGCTTTAAGCAGCCCGGCGACCGCCTCCAGCTCCTTCAGCCTGTCCATCTGGCGGGCAAACACGCTCCAGCCCACCGCCGCGTCGAAGCGGATCTCCTCCTTTTCCGGGTCCAGCAGGCTGCCGAGGCCCGGGAAGCCTCCCGACAGGACCACCGGTCTCTCCATCGGGGGCAAGCTTTCAGCCTGCTGGCTCAGCGCCCGGGCCTCTTCCTCAGTGGCGGCCAGGGACCAGACTCCCCCTTCCACGACTCGCCGCAGGGCCTCCCAGGTGAGCAGGCCGCCGCCCGCCCTCAGGTCCAGCACCAGGTGGTTACGGGCCAGGGCAGCCCCGGCCAGCACCCGCTCCCGGATCAAGGCCAGCTGCTCGGCGCTCGAACCCATGGCCCGCTCCAGCCAGTCTTCCCGCCTCCCGCCCCGGGCCGGCCCTTCGCCGGCCGCTTCCCGCTCCCGCTCCAGCATCGCCTCCAGCTGGGCCTCCCGGCGGCGCAGCACCTCGGTGCGCAGGTGAGCCTCGTAGCCTATCTCGCCTGGCTGGTAGAAGACCCTGCCTTGAAGACGGTCGGGCAGGTACTGCTGGGCCACCCAGTGCTCCCGGTAGGCGTGAGGGTAGAGGTAGCCCTCCCCGTGGCCGAAGCCCTCCCGATCCCGGCTGGCGTCCTTGAGGTGGCCGGGGACCTCTCCCTCCTGCTCCTTCTCCACCGTCTCCAGGGCGTCGAAGAAACCTAGAGAGCTGTTTGACTTGGGCGCCGTGGCCAGGTAAAGGGCCGCGTGGGCCAGGTGGAAGCGCCCCTCCGGCAGGCCCACCCGGTCGAAGGCCGCGGCGGCCGCCTCGATGACCGCCAGGGCGTTGGGATCGGCCAGGCCCACGTCTTCGCAGGCGAAGATCAGCATGCGGCGGAAGATGAAGCGGGGATCTTCCCCGGCGTAGACCATTTTGGCCAGCCAGTACAGGACCGCGTCGGGGTCGGAGCCGCGCAGGCTCTTGATGAAGGCGCTGATGGTATCGAAGTGGTAGTCCCCCTCCTTGTCGTAGAGCACCACCCGCCTCTGGATGCTCTCCTCGGCCACCTCCAGGCTGATGTTTACCGCTTCGCGGCCGTCTGCGCTCCGGGCGCGCGGAGTGGTCTCCAGGGCCAGCTCCAGGGCGTTCAGCAGGGTGCGGGCGTCCCCCCCGGCCACGTCCACCAGGTGCTCCAGGGCCTCCGCATCGATCTCCACCGCCAGGCCGCCGTAGCCTCGCTCGGGATCCTGGAGGCAGCGACGGGCGATCAGGCGCAGGTCATC
>Ga0315280_10003350_pt1 | contig 24750 bp, 29 predicted proteins | sample YL17G06_40_MG_FD_203697 | JGI IMG/M metagenome (GOLD analysis project Ga0315280, IMG submission 203697) | Sediment microbial communities from Yellowstone Lake, YNP, Wyoming, USA - YL17G06_40 | ecosystem: Environmental > Aquatic > Freshwater > Lake > Sediment | place: USA: Wyoming | collected...
TGATTCGTCGTAGGGAATTCCTGGACGTGAAGTCTTCCAGAACCGCCCGTCGCTATAATCGTAGTTTTTGAGCGAACAACTATGTACTCGTCGGTCTCCATGTTGAGAAGGAGGGCCCCGACGCAGTTTCCTTCATCGTCGGTGAGCAATTCTATTGCAGGCGAGAATTCGATAACCTGAATGCCAAGGTTAGTGACTTCATCTCGGAGAGTACGCATTATCTCGGCGCCGGTGTAGTCTCGAGCCGCGTGCATCCGTCGTCTGCTTGTTCCGCCCCCATGCATCGTGACGAAGGTACCGTCGGCCTCTTTGTCGAACATCGTCCCTAGGTTTTCAAGCCACTCGATGATCGAGGGGGCGTCCATAACGAGCGTTCGAACCAAGCTTGGTATGTTTGTGTACCCTCCGCCCCCCATTACGTCAAGGTAGTGAGTGGCGGGTGAATCGTTTGCTTTGTCTGCTGCTTGGATGCCGCCTTGCGCCATCATCGTATTTGAGTCGCCGAATCTTAGCTTGGTGCACACTACGACCTTTGCGCCTTGTTGGTGGGCCGCTAGGGCTGCCGCGGCTCCTGCACCGCCTCCGCCGATGACAAGTAAGTCGGTCTGAAGATCTATTCTGGAGATGTCTATCTTCTCGGGATGTATGCGGCTGTAGGCCTCAACGATATCGCCGAGCTCATTAACGATCGATCCACCTTTGTTAGCTCCTACGAGAAGTTTCCGCGTCGTGCCGGGCTTGTAATCTGGGTGGAACTTCTCAAGTAGCGCCTTTTTCTCCTCTGGCTTGAGTTTTGGAAATGTTTGTTTCGTGCGTTCCTTTCGGGTGGCTGCGACTTTGTCGATCGAACGCCTCATTTCTTCGCTGTAAGTGATTATCGTTCGCCATTGCTGCGATTGTACGGACATCTAGGCTTCCTCCTTCTCGATATCCCTAGCGTTGTATAGTTTCGTCAACTCCCCTGTGCCTAGGCGCGTGAGCCTATCGAGGTCTGCGTCGTAGAAGGCGCTCTTGATCTGTTGAAGCCGTTCTTGGAGGTGTTTCGATCTTGGGGCCAAGTGTGCTCCGTAGAGTCTTCTCGTCAGAATCGCAACGTAGTACTGAACTATCTCTGCCGGGCATCTCGTAGCGCAAAGCCCGCACATTATGCAATCGAATGAAAGATCGGCGGCAGTGCTGATGTCGCCGCGCATGGCAGCGCCCATAATGTCTATGACAGGCAGCTCCTGTGGGCAGGCGCGACTACATGAGTTGCACTGTAAACACCGCATGATCTCGGGATAGAAACGAACGAGTGAAGATAGGTCGGCTGGAAGGTCCTTGACATTGTACTTGGCTTTAGTGGCCGGATGGAACGGAAGCATCGAAAAGACCATCCCGTCCTTGACGGGTGTCTGACATGCGAGCCCTGTGCGCAGCCTATAGTCTCCTTGAATTCTATACACGGTTGCACAGGCGCCGCAGAAACCACTGCGACAACCGCAACCTCGCAACACGCGGTAACCCAGCCTTTCCATAGCAGTCAGAATTGTCAGGTTCTCTGGGACGCGATACTGCTTACCGAAGACGTAGACTGTTACTTCCGAATTCTCAGATCTCACCCATTTTCTCCTCCGATGAAATGACCTGTCTCGTCAGTGAAGCTCCCCCTTATCCACAAGGAAAATGGCGAAATCAGGGCAGATCTCTTCGCATAAGCCGCAGCCCGCGCACAGTGTACTGTCTTTGATTCGCGGTGGATGGATGCCAATCTTGTTCAGTTTCTTGTCAGGTTCAAGGACTTTCCTCGGGCAGAACTCAATGCAGTAAGAGCACCCTTTGCACCTGTCCTCGATGACGACAATGTCTGCGTCCCTAAGCTTCAGCTTCTGTTGGGGTGAAAGAGGTAGCCTGGCAGGTTTCGCGGGACTCCATTGCTTGACGACCCTCGTCATGATAGTCTTCGCGCTGGCCGAACCCAATTCGCGGTCTACTTGCTGAGCAATGTTGCTCACGGGGTGAAGCCTCACGTTGCGACGTTTTCTTGTTCATTCTAAATATAGAGATAGTTCTTGAAGTAAATACTATGCATATTAAACACGCGAGACTAGTTATGTAATTACGAAAATCTAGTTCGTCAGTAGATCACGATTTGTCGTATGGAGGTGCGGAGAGACCCGTGAGCGTTCGAGGGCTTAATGGTGAGTTCTTCATGTCAGGCAATCAAGCCTGTGCCGAAGCCGCGATTGCCGCAGGCTGTCGGTTCTACGGAGGATATCCAATCACCCCGTCTTCAGAGATTGCAGAGCAAATGAGTAGACGCCTGCCGCAAGTGGGAGGACATTATGTTCAGATGGAAGACGAGATCGGCAGCATAGCCGCGGTGATTGGCGCATCAAATGCCGGAGTCAAAAGCATGACGGCCACATCAGGTCCAGGATTCTCGCTGATGATGGAGAACATAGGGTTGGGCATAATCACCGAAACACCCTGTGTGATTGTGAACGTCCAAAGAGCAGGGCCCAGCACGGGCATGCCAACATTCATTGGGCAAGGCGACATGATGCAGGTAAAATGGGGATCTCACGGGGACTATGAGATCATCGCCTATTCTCCCAATAGCGTCCAAGAGATGTTTGATCTCACAATCAAAGCCTTCAACATGGCCGAAAAATACAGGGCTCCAACTTTCCTGATGGCCGATCAAGTCGTAGCTCACATGACAAGCAAACTTGTCATTCCTGAGAAGATCGAGGTAGTCAATCGTAAGAAGCCATCAAAGTCGGATCCGAATTTCTTGCCCTTCGATTTCAGTCAAGACTATCCCCCCATGTCTGTGGCCGGTGAGGGCTTTCATGTTAACGTTGACAGTGTCACGCACGATGAACGGGGGTACCCGTCCTTAAGCCACGCTGATTCCGAAAGAATGCTGAATCATCTCATAGGGAAGATCCGGAACAACGTAGACGATATAGTACAGACGGAAGAATACCTAACCGAAGACGCTGAAGTGGTCGTCGTAGCCTACGGTTCAACATCAAGGTCGGCGCTCCGCGTCGTCAAAGAGGCTAGGCAGAGAGGAAAGAAAGTCGGTCTTCTCAGGTTGATTACGCCGTGGCCTTTCCCGTCGAAGGAGATTCAGCGTCTCGGCGCTCGGGCAAAGGCAATGATTGTCCCGGAAATCAACTACGGCCAGATTGAACATATGGTTAGAGAGTTCGCGAGATGCCCGGTAATAGGCGTCCACCACCCTGCCGGAGCGCTAATTCCTCCTGAGAAGATCTATGCGAACTTAGAAGGGTTGTAGAATGGCTCAACTTGAAGCAGTACACGAAATCGAGATGATGGCTAATACGAATCCAAAAGACGAGCTGTTACGAGCCGAGAGGCTTCCACACATCTGGTGCCCTGGGTGTGGGCTGGGAATTGTAACTGGCTGTCTGGTTGAGGCTATCAGAAGTTCCGGGATTCCACAGGACAAACATGTGCTCGTGTCAGGAATCGGATGCTCGGCAAGGATTCCGGGCTATTTGGACTTAGATACTTACCACACAACTCATGGGAGAGCAATTGCATTTGCCACGGGCATCAAAATTGCGAATCCCGAACTCGAGGTAACCGTCATCTCGGGAGACGGAGACCTGTTCAACATAGGTGGCAATCATCTAATTCATGCCATCAGGCGGAATATCGACCTGAACGTTTTCTGTGTGAATAATTTCAATTACGGAATGACTGGTGGGCAGTTCGGTGCAACTACCCCGACAGGGGCAAAGACTTCAACGACGCCTTACGGGAATTTCGAAGCTTCTTTCAACATACCATACATGGTTGCAGCGGCTGGAGCACCCTTCGTGTCCCGATGGACGGCACTCCACGTAAGACCATTACTGAAAACGATGTTGAGAGCGTTCCAGGTTCAAGGTTTCGCATTCGTGGAAATAGTCTCACCCTGTCCCCCGACCTTTGGGCATTTGAACAACTTCGAAGACGCCTTGGCTATGATGCAGTACTTCAGAAGCTGCTCACGAGTGGACGACAAAGCAGACCTCAGCAAAATCGGTCTCTCAATGAGACCGCCCGATCCAATTGTGGTCGGCAATTTTGTCGACGTCAAGAAGCCTACCTATCATGAAATTGAACGCGAATCGATTGAAAAGGCGATGAGTCGATCGAAATGACTCGACAGGAAATCAGACTCCATGGGCTTGGAGGTCAGGGTATAATCTCTGCTGGGCGGCTTATAGGAGAAGCAGCGTCCCTTCGCGAACGAAGGGAAGTCGTGATGACCGAGGATTACAGCCCCTACATAACGGGAGGATGGTCCAGAGCAGACCTCGTCATTTCCGACGAGCCCATCGACTACCCTCTTGTCACCAAGCCGAACATACTAGTGGCATTGTCACAAGACGGGTTTGACAGTAACTGGAACGGCACCGACCAAAATGCGACGATAATCGTGGAAAAGGGCATGGTCAAGCCTTGCCCTGTGCAAAACCGCAGACTTTTCGCAGTTCCTGCATTGAGCGTCGCTGAGGAACTCGGAAAACGAGTCGTTGCGAACATAGTCGTTTTGGGCTTCCTCGCGGCCACAACTAATGTGGTGCGCCGTGAGTCCTTGGAGGCAGCTATTCTGACCCGGTACGCTAAGGCCGCCGACTTGAACCGTAGAGCCTTCCAAAGAGGTGTCGACCTCGCGGCGCAGGCGGCGGAAGTGCTGGAGCTAACACATTGACTGGTTGAAGAGGAGGTGAGTTATCATAGGCTCTAGCCGATCTGATGCGGCGCTCGAGCCCGAGATTCCCCATCTGGACACTGTTGGCTCGATTGGACCTTCTGGCGCCCCCTTGGGCCTGAGTCGTTGCGACAACTGTTACGACTATTGGAATCGGATATGCGACCCATGTTCGCGTTGCGGGTCACCTAAGTTTACGCCGTGCATACACTGTGATTTTGATCTGAGACACGCGCGAGGACGGTCTCATTAACGACTGAATGGAAATCGGAGGTGGAGTAGTTTGACAGGGAACACGATTGGAAGATGCGCGGAATGCCATAGTGCATACGGCGATGATGAGTGCACGGAATGTACGATCTGCGCAGCTACGGCGTATGTGGTCTGCCCGCATTGCCCGCCTAGCTTGACATTGAGTGGCTAAACTACATCTCGGACAGCATGACCGATAAGGAGAGAACTAGGACGGTTTCTTGAGCAGTGCATCCTTTCCTTATGCTGCGATAGGCATGACACGGATTGCGGGTTTGTAGATGGCCTTCTGTGTAATCTCAGGCGAGCAGCTTCCATGCGTGTCACAGTATTGTTCACATTTTTCAGCAGTCTCGAGGTCCCTGTAACCAAATCCGCAGAGCTCGCACAGGTACACAATCTCATTTTTCCTCTTCAGCTCGTCAACCATCTTCAGTCACCGCATCAGCCCCCGCCGCGCCGCTTCAGATAAGAATTCCATGCAACGCTTCAAACGTACGCTTTCGAGCAGCTTTCCTTTCGCTTTTTGACGAGATCTACTCAACCGTCTCCCAGCGGCACCAACCTAGAAAAAACCAATTTGACATACAGACGGCTATTGAATTTCGACTGGTCGGATTGTTACTCGAGTTAGCGTACTGGGACATGATTCGATGTGAGGGTGCTACCGGAAAGTGGCGAGCAGCTGTTTCATTTCCAGCTTCTTGCGTGTTGGTGCCTTGAGCCGTTCCCCGAGCGTGGGTCGGTCTTGCTTCAAGATGATTCCTATTGGGATCTTGTCCTGCGATTTGACCAATTTAGATGCTGCCTCATAGTCCGTCGGATCGTGGTCTGGGCCAATCTCGACGACCTTTGCTAGGTATTCCTTCCACGTGTCGTTGAATGTGGGGCAAGGGTTGAGCACGTGTATCAGAGCGAAGCCCTTGTGCTCTATGCCCTCAGCTATCAAATGTGCCAAGTGGTTGGGTTTGCCGGGGAAACCTCTTGCGACGAATGAGACACCATAAGCTAGCGCAAGTTTGCTAATGTCGATGGGGTCCTCCTGATTTCCACCGGGGGTGACTTTCGTCTTGTACCCGAGGGGAGTGGTCGGTGATGGTTGACCTTTGGTCTGCCCGTAAATGCCATTGTCAAGTACGATGTATGCAATGTCGGGGTTTCTTCGTGCCGCATGGGGAACATGTCCTCCGCCGATGGCGAAGGCGTCGCCGTCTCCTGCGATTCCTACAACACACAGTTCAGGTCTAGTGATGTTGATGCCCTGTGCGATCGGCAACACTCGGCCGTGGAGAGTGTGAAACCCATAGGTTTTGAAGTTGTGTGGGAAACGGCCATTGCACCCTATTCCGGAAACTATTACGATCTCCTCGTTTCTCAAACCAAGCTCATGGAACGCCATATCGAGAGACTTCAGCACTCCGAAGTCTCCGCAACCTGGGCACCAGTTTGGATTGTAGTCGGATCTGTATTCGCCAACAACGCCTGTCATCAACTTATGCTACCTCCATAACCTTGCGCAGAATCTCACTTGGCGTAAACGGGAGGCCCTCGGTCTTGTTGAGTGAAATCGGTTCGATTCCGAAAGTCATTCGTAACAGGTTGGCGAACTGAGAAGTGTAGTTCAACTCAGGAACCAACACCACTTTGAGGTCCTTGAGGAAATTGCCGATTCTCGCTTTTGGAAGCGGGTTGAGGAGTTTGCATTGTAGCCAACTGACTTGGATGGACTGCTTCCTTGCACGCAAGACAGCCTCATGGATTGCCCCTTGCGTCGAACCCCATCCAATTACACCGAGCTTCGCTTTCGGGTCCGGCAGTTCCATAACGTTTAGGGGATCGCCGACGAGCTCTTTTTCGGCGGTTTCAAGCTTCCGGAAGCGCTTCGCAGTCATTTCAGAATGAACGTTCGGGCGTAGGTTCGGTCGGCCTTTCTCATCATGCTCTACACTCTCCGCAACGTATTCCCCGTAGGCCTCGCCAGGGATCGAGAGTGGTGATATGCCGTCGTGAGTGACACTGTATCGCCGGAAACCATTCCCTCCAGCGACTTCTGCTCTCTCGCGATCAATTACTTTCAACGCGTCGAGGTCGGGTAGGGGCATGCCCTCTGTGAGTTGAGCCAACGATTGGTCGGTTAGAAGAATGACCGGAAGCTGGTATCGCTCGGCTAGGTTGAATGCTCTTATGGTTTGATAGAAGCAGTCTTCAACATTTCCTGGAGCAACAACTATCCTCGGAGCGTCGCCATGTCCCGCGAACAACGCATGGTTGAGGTCCGACTGCTCAGTCTTAGTCGGCAAACCGGTCGAAGGTCCGCCTCTTTGTGCGTCAACAATCACCACAGGGATCTCAGCCATCGAGGACATCCCTATCATCTCAGTCATCAGGGAGAACCCAGGTCCTGATGTTGCAGTCATCGATTTTGTTCCCGCAAAAGAGGCACCTATAGCCGCACCGAGTGACGCGATCTCATCCTCACCTTGGAATACTGCGCCGTCGAACCCAGGGAGGAAATTCGCCATTCCCTCAAGAATGTCTCCAGCAGGTGTGATTGGATAGCCGGCATAGAAACGGCATCCGGCCGCGATCGCGCCTAGCACGATCGCTTGGTTACCGGACAAGACGATCTTGTTGGTAGCAGCTTGGGGAAGTGTTGGCGCAATTCCCTTCGGTGCCAGGTTGAGCCCCAGATTTATGGCTGAAAGATTCTTTTGAAGAAGTTCCTCGCCGCGCGAGGCTAACTTCCCTCTCACTACTTCTTCCAAGGCAGTCTTTGAGATGCCTATGTGGGAGGCTGTGTATCCGGCAATGACCATGTTCTTTGCTTTGGGAAAACGCAGTTCATTCTTGGCGGTTGATGTGAAAGGAACACCGAAGGAGCGCTTCGGTAATGACGAATAGCTGCTCGGGGTTCGGTCTTGGTCGAAGATGAGTTCGCCCTCGGGTTTCAAATCTTTTGAATGAGATGAGATGGCCTCGGTGTCGAACGCCACCAGAATATCCAGCAGGTCACCTTGGGAGTAAGCATGCCAGTCGCTTGCTCGAAGTTGGTACATGCACGGGCCGCCCCTTACAGAGGAGGGATAGGTTCGGAAAGTGAAGATCTTCAGCCCCATCCGGGATACGGCATAGGTTAGCACCTCACCAGCCAGGATGACGCCATCTCCCGATTCCCCAGCGAATCGAATGGTTAGGTCCAAATAGTGCTCAACTGAGGCCGGCAGGCGTTCTGCAGGTTTTTAGGCTCTCTGCTGATTTTCGGCACTGAATCTATGCAAAATATGCGAGTTGACCGGCTCTATCCTCTTCGAACGAAGAGAATCGAGCGGCTCATGCCTATTCTCGTGCCAATGTCGTCGAGAATCTTTTGAAACTTAACGTGAGGCAACCTGAGTCCTTTGCGTCCCTTCGGAGGATAGGGATCATTGAAAACCACCTTCTCTTCATCCGCGTCCGTAACCACGATCCAATGTGGAATATTCAGGGAATGGATCACACCCATATGGACCAGGGCTACGGGAACAAAGCCTTCGCGAACACCGCGTACGACGTCTGCCACGACCGGCCGCTTGTATGTGACTGGAAGGTGCCTGCTGAGGGCTCTTCGCTGGTTCTCTCGCATCCCGAAGAAGCTGAGCTCTATCTCTTCTGAGGAGAAATGTCTCTTGAGCCTCTGCCTCCAAGGCTTGTAATGAACAATTCCCTTTCCCTGGGTTAGCAGTCGCACTTCATATCCGGCATCGAGTAATGGGACTGATAACCCGTAAGGGTCGGCACCTTTTATGCCGATCATATTGCATTGTCGCCACACTTCGAACTCGAGCTCGCGGCCGATTTCCAAGCCTGGCTCGAAATGTTTCATGACCATCAGGACGCATGCCGGGCCGCAGCTGAACTCAGAGCTCTGTGCGTAGTATGGGACGTTGAACTTCATTGGCGTCTCTAAAGACTGCAAAATTCACAAGCAATCAACTATATGCTTACCGCCTAAAGTGTTCCCAACCTTTCATCGCTATCTTGGCGTCCCCTCGTGCTTGTCTCAAACACACTCCACTCGATCTGGGCGTCACGACACCGATAGGCCTCAATCTGCCACGCGCAGCCCTTCTCGCCAAGCTGAACTTGTCTGGTTTGACGGTTACTATGAGATGGTACTCTTCCCCTCCATAGAGGGCTAGGTCATTAGCCTTGCAACGGTAACGCGCCGCAAACTCCCGCGCGGCTTTACTGACTGGAACTCGGTCGATTCGTATTCCGATGGCGCTCGCCCTCGATAGTTCATGAAGGCTCCAAGCCAGCCCATCGCTGGAGTCTATGGAAGCAGTGAGCGCTCCTGAGGCAGCTAGCCTGAGTCCTAGGTCTAACTCTGCGCGTGGGTTATACACGGCCTGAGATAACGGGCGCGCCAACCTCTTAGGCCGCACTTTCTTTTCAAGCAATGCTTTCAGGCCAGCGGAGGCGGAGCCGAATTCACCAGTCACCGCAACTATGTCTCCAATTCTAGCGCCAGATCGGAGGATCAGTTGCCCCCTGCCCGCGATGGCGAAGAGCGCTATGGATATGGTCAAGTCCTTTGATTCATTAGTGTCACCGCCCACCATTGGAAACCCATATTCCTTCGCAGCGCCCCTGAGCCCTCCCGCAATTCCATGAATATCTTGTTCCCTTAGGTTGGCTGGCAGCCCCAACGCGACCATCCCAGCCAAAGGGCGGACTCCCTTGGCTGCCAAATCGCTAACGTTCGCAACCACCGCCTTCCGCGCGGTCTGCCGCATGGTCATGCCAGGTGGGACGTCGGTACTTCCGACCAGCATGTCGGTCTTTAGCACTGCAACCTTTCCATTCGGAAGTTTGACGGCGGAGATGTCGTCGCCGAAACCCACAACCGCCAGCGGACTTGTGCCCAAGGAGCGTTCCAAGATGCGTATCACCTTAAGCTCACCCAGCTCTCTAAGAGAAGTCAACCCCACTCCACCAGAATGTTTTCCTTGCCTTTGTCTTGCATTACGCATATTTTGAATAATGGGATTAGCCTCAGCCAGCTTGGATTAGGAGCGGTTGGAACGTTTGCCCGACGTTGCGTGTATGGGTGAAGTGATGGTTCAATTCAACGCTGTAACCCATGGACCGTTGAGGCATGTGGGGCTTTTCGAGAAACATGCTGCCGGAGCAGAGGGAAACGTGGCGATTGGGTTTTCCAGGCTTGGTTGCACCTCCGGAATTATCACAAGAGTTGGCGACGATGAATTCGGCCATTTTCTCTTAGCAACGCTTAGGGGCGAGGAGGTGGACACGGCCCATGTCGCCGTGGAAAAGGATTTTCCCACTGCGGCCTTCTTCATCCAACGCGGCTACCCCATCCCTGACAAGAGCGAAGCTATCTACTATCGCCGCAATTCAGCCGGGAGTAGGCTAGGCACGGAAGATGTGGACTCGAAGTACATCGCCTCAGCGAAAATTTTCCATGTTACCGGAATCACTCCCGCACTGAGCGAGACCGCGAAGGTGGCAACCACTGCGGCCATAAAAGCCGCTAAAGAGAACAAGGTCACAGTTTCCTTGGACACGAACATCCGGCTCAAGCTCTGGACAGAAGAAGCAGCGAGGTCGACCCTTCTACCCATCTGCAAAATGGCCGACAGCGTTTTCACGAGCGGGCCTGATTCAAAGATAATCTTGGGCCTCGATGATCCTGCAGAGATCGCGAAAGTACTTCACAGGAGCGGCGTAACAACGGTGGTTGTGAAGCTCGGAGCAGAAGGTTCTTTCGCAAGCTCGAAAGGCGAAACCGCAACTCAACCGATGATCCCTACGAGTGTTGAGGATCCGACTGGGGCAGGCGATTCCTTCGCCGCAGCATTTCTTGCAACGCAGCTGAAAGGTTGGAAGCTGAAGGACAGTCTGCGGGCAGCCTCAGCAACGGCAGCTCTGGTCGTTACCATTAGAGGCGACTATGAGAACATTCCAGACATGGAAGCGTTGCAAACTTTCTTAGACTATGAACGAGGCAAAACTGAGTACCTGCGTTAACATCAATGGTAACTTACAACAAGCCTCAACTAGAACTTGAGTCAACCACAGTTCAGGCGGCTCTTCACTTGGACATGGCTTTCGCCATCGCTCTCTCGGCAGCGTTTGTCTTGGGCGTGGAGCACGCTTTTGAGCCGGATCATGTCGTTGCCGTTTCTACGATCGTAACCCAAAGCAGAGGACTCATTAGATCGCTGCTGACCGGCTCGCTTTGGGGTTTGGGGCATACGCTCGCTTTGCTCACCGCTGGGATCCTTGCAATTTTGCTAAGAGTGCGGTTGCCCACGAACATCTCAGCTACGTTTGAACTGTTTGTCGGGTTGATGCTCGTCATCTTGGGGGTCTGGGCTGTTTTAAACGCGAAGAAGCAGAAACTACACTTCCACGTGCACAGCCATAATGGAAGAACTCACGCTCACCTTCATTCCCACAAGGAGGGCGAATCGCACGATCACCCGCATGTACCATTCTCGGTCGGTGTGATTCATGGATTAGCTGGGAGCGGAGCTATGGTGGTGCTGGCCATGTCAACTATGGCGGACATCGCCCAAGGGTTGTTTTTCATAGCCGCGTTCGGCGGTGGATTAATCTTCGCAATGAGCATGATCGGCTCGGCGCTCAACCTACCCATAAGCCTCGGCGGCAAACTGCCAGGCCTGATTGGCTCGGTCTTCTCGGTTGGGGCGGGGCTCTTGAGCTTGGCTTTAGGAGCGTTCGTGGTCTTCGGTTACTTCTTTTAGCCGACGACTTGAGTGTGCCCTCGCCAGTGACAGGGGCATTTCAATAAGGGAAAATGAACGGGTCGTTCTTCTACAGGATACTTTTTGCGGGTGTTGCAGTTGTCGCACTAGGGCTCTGAGCTACCTTCTCAGAGAGACTGCAGCTGGCAAGGTGGGCCTTGTACTCGTCGAGCCTTACCAGTCTATGGCAGCGGACGCATTCTAAGGTCTTCATTTCCATACGTACGTTTCTGTTCCGGAATCGTCGCCCCGTTTTGGTTCACTCTCAGGACCGCAATTTGCCCCGTATCTATTCAATGTTGGCTTTTCAACGGTGATTGTGCGTCCATGGACGGTGGAAATCGGGAGGGTGGTTTCTCGCAAGTGATGGGTTCATCTGATTTGGCATTTCGTGGATTCTCGTATTAGTCATGCTCTGGATTCGTTTCAAGTCGACCATTTCGCGGCGAGAGACCAAAGTCACGGCTATGCCACTTGCTCCAGCCCTGCCGGTTCTGCCGATTCGATGGAAGTATAGCAGGGGATCATTTGGGAGATCATAGTTCACTACATGTGTAACCCCCTTGATATCTAACCCGCGAGAAGCGACATCAGTCGCTACTAGGAATCGTACTCGGCCTTTGCGGAAATCGGCCAAAGCGCGTTCACGTTGGGGCTGTGTTAGATCCCCATGTATGATAGCGACATCTCCTCGTACACGCCTTAGTCGAGCCCCAAGCCGATCAGCGCCTATCTTTGTGGAGCAGAAGATCAACGCGCGTCGAACAGATCCTTGGTCCATTATGTCGCAGAGTGCCTGAAACTTGCGTTCTGGGTCGACGAGGCGGTAGATTTGATCGATCTCTTCGACCGCAATCTCGTCCCTGCTAATCAAGATCTTCTCGGGGTTGTACATGTGTCGCGAAGCCATATCGAGGATTTCATCCGGCATAGTGGCTGAGAACATTGAAGTTTGCCTCTCGTTCGGCGTTCTTTGAAGTATGAATTCAATGTCGTCCCTGAAGCCCATGTCGAGCATTCGGTCAGCTTCGTCGAGGACAACCATTCTTACTTGGTCAAGAAGCAACGTCCCCCTTGAAAGGTGGTCGATAATCCTTCCCGGGGTTCCGACCACGATGTCAACCGTGCTTTGTAGTGCCTCCATCTGCCCGTAGATTGGTTGGCCTCCGTAAACAGCAAGCGCCCTGACCGAGAGGTATTTGCCAAATCGGTTCAGGTCCGAAGCTACTTGAACGGCTAGTTCCCTGGTCGGAACAAGAACAAGGCCTTGAACGGCGTCACCGGATCTATCAATCTGATCAATCATCGGAACCCCAAAGGCCGCAGTCTTACCCGTCCCAGTCTTCGCTTGGCCTACCACGTCCCTGCCTTCCAGCAGTGGACCAATTGCCGCAGCCTGGATCGGGAACATCTCCCTAAACCCAAGTTCGATTAGGCTGCGAACTATCTCTCCCTTTATCGGGAGTTCTTCGAAACTTTGCATTCTTAGTTTTCACTTTCCTACGTAAACCGCTTTCAGAAAACAGAACGGCTAAGCTTCCTCGTTTACGGGAAAACCGCGTTCTAGTTTCGCTGTGCAGAACTTCTCAGTGTCCGCACGCGGCTTTCGTTGAACCCACGCAATTGCAGTACTACCATTTAAACGTTGGTTGAAAGGAACGGAGCAATAGCAAAGAAGATGCCGTCCAAGAACCATTAGTCGTAGACTGGAAGACCTCGTAATTAGTTGGAGGGTGGTTTCGTGGGAGAAATGCTCTGGACACCTTCGCAGGAGCGCATAAGACAGGCTAACATGACTCGGTTTATCGATTTTGTCAACAGGAAATATGGCCTCAAGATTGAATCTTACTGGCAGCTGTACAACTGGTCCACTGAGAAGATTCCAGATTTCTGGGCTGCCATGTGGGAGTCTGCAGACATCAAGGCTTCCCGCGGATACGATAAAGTTGTTGATGACTTAGACAAGTTTCCTGGGGCAAAATGGTTTCCCGGTGCAGAACTGAATTTCGCCGAAAACCTCCTGAGGTACAGGGATGATCAGCCAGCTTTCGTGTTCAGAGGCGAAACTCAGAGAGCCGCCGGAATGACATATGCGCAGCTCTACGACCAAGTGGAGCGTCTGGCAAAATCATTGCGCCAGATTGGTGTTGGGCCGGGGGACCGGGTATGCGCCTACATGCCGAACCTAATCGAAACGGCTATCGCCATGCTCGCCGCGACCAGCATCGGCGCCGTATGGGCTTCTTGCGGCGCTGAACTTGGCCCCGCAGCTGTGCTAGATCGTTTTGGGCAAATTGAGCCGAAAGTTCTTTTCACAGCCGATGGATACTTCTACAAAAGTCAAGTTTTCAACTCTCTGCCTAATGCGCAGAAAGTCGCCGAGGTGATTCCCTCGCTGGAAAAAGTCATCGTGACTTCGTATGTGAATGAGAAACCAGGCGTCGACAGAATGCCCAAATCCGTTCTTTATGATGAATTTCTTTCGTCAGAGAAACGCCCCGGAATTAGATTTGAACAGTTGCCTTTCGACCATCCCGTATATGTTATGTTTTCCTCTGGAACGACAGGCAAACCAAAGTGCATGGTCCAAGGTCCCGGAGTACTTCTCAACCACTTGAAGGAACTCCTGCTCCATACCGACCTCAAACGTGAAGACAGGATCACCTACATATCATCTCCCAGCTGGATGATGTGGAACTGGTTGATGAGTTCGTTAGCAGTGGGGGCGACTATAGTTCTGTATGATGGCAACCCGAACTATCCGGATTGGGGGACCATGTGGAAGCTAGTTCACGAAGAGAAAGTAACGATCTTCGGTTGTAGCGCAAGTTACATCAACTATCTCCAAGGCGTTGGAGCGAAACCCGGGAAGACTTACGATTTGTCGTCGCTGCGGGAAATATCGCAGACCGGCTCGCCGCTCTCGCCAGAAGGGTTCGACTGGGCGTACCGGGAAATCAAACAGGATCTACACTTCAATTCTATTTCAGGGGGCACGGACATCAATGGCTGCTTTGCCGGTGGCAGCCCCACGCTTCCCGTTTACGCAGGTGAACTGCAAGCTCCAGGCTTGGGCATGAAGGTTAAGGCGTATGATGAGAACGGTAACCCCGTATTGGATGAGGAGGCGGAACTCGTTTGCGAAGCCCCATCCCCCTCTATGCCACTTTATTTCTGGAACGACCCGAAGAATGAGAAGTACAAAGAGGCTTACTTCAGCTTCTACCAAAGCGCAGGAAAGAACGTCTGGAGACACGGCGACTATATCGTAATCCACAGCAACACTGGTGGCGTGACTTTCCTCGGCCGTTCGGACAACGTTCTAAAGCCATCTGGAGTCCGCATAGGGACTTCAGAGATCTACAGCGTTGTCGAAAAGTTCCCCGAGATTGCTGACAGCTTGGTTGTAGGGCAGAATTGGAAAGGGGACCAGCGCATCATCCTGTTTGTTCAACTTGCGCCCGGGTATGACCTAACAGAGGATTTGAAGGCCAGAATAAAGAAGGCTCTGCGAGAGAGTGCTTCGCCAAGACATGTGCCGGCGTTGATCCTCGAGACTCCAGGGATCCCTTACACCTTCAACATGAAGAAAGTCGAGAGCGCGGTTAGGAACATAATAAACGGCAAACCCGTCTCGAACAGGGACGCACTAACCAACCCAGAATCCCTCGAATATTTCGAAAGGATTCTGCCGGATCTGCAAAGAGATTAACATGTTGTTGACGCGCGGATTGTTCGAGTGACGATGAAATGTCCGGCCTGACTCGTATGAAGTGTGTTGCCTGCCGAAAGGGTGAACCAACCCTAACAGATTCAGAGATCGCTGAGCTGCGCCCCCAGGTTTCACAATGGCAGGTCGTGGAAATTGATAGCATCAAGCGATTAGAACGTGTCTTCAAGTTCGAGAACTTTGCCCAGGCATTGGCTTTCACCAACAAGGTGGGAGAAATCGCCGAAGCCGAAGGGCATCACCCCGTCCTCCTAACTGAATGGGGCAGGGTGACGGTCACTTGGTGGACGCATAAAATCAAGGGCCTGCATCGGAATGACTTCATTATGGCAGCTAAAACTGATCAGTTGTATGCGCACTGAACTAACTGGGAAAAGGTAAGAGAAAAAAGGTGTTGGAGTTCGTCCACGAATCATCGGGTTTAAGCTTTCTTCGTTAGCTTAATCTCGATCGTGGAAACATTCCTCGTTTGGCCCTCTTCGCCAAGCACTTGGGTTCCTATGTTGACGTCCGTTATCTCCAGCTTGCCGTCGAAGAAGCGTCTGCGGCAGACCTCGACCACGTCAACTGCCTTGGATATGACCCGCCCACGTGCTTTCACGAAAAGTTCGTTGCTGCCACTGTTGATCTGCATAACAATGGCGGTAGCGTAGCTCATCAGTGGCTTCTGGCCGATAAGGATCGTATTGGCTGGGATGTTGCTTCTGGTGGAAGGGGCTCGTTCTGTAACTGTCTTTTCTGTCAAGCGTTGTTCACCTCCGTGTTGAAAGTATGCTGGAAGCGTTGTAGAAGCCGGCACACGTTCGCCATCCAATAAAAGGCTTCCTACGTGCTTCGACTCGTTCAAAATTGGAACATAACTAACTGTTTCTCATGTATCTCACCTCGCGTGATCGGCGATTACTAAACTCGAAGTCAAATCAAGTCAAAGTTGGGTTGCGTCAGGGCGCGTTAAATAAGGCGATTAGCATTGGCTTCTCCAGAGAGTACACGAGAATTGGCGGAGGATAGTTCGGAAAACAAGACGCCTTCGAAACTGGAAATTGACAGGCCTCAAGATTTCAAATTCCATATCGCCTACGGCGTGTATTCCCAGGCGTGGGACGAAAACCCTACAGACGCTGCCCGACTGAAGTTGAATGAACTCATTTCATCCCTCGCGAACGATGAGAACGGTTATTCAGACTTCTACGCTCAAATGCAGGGATACCGCAAGGATTTGAGTACTTTCAGGTCAGGCCGAACAAGGATCGAGACGAAAAGGAAGAGAGATTGGCAGCGGACTGAAACTAGGGAGGGAAGAAATCGCCGCCACCGGTGAAGGCGTCGCAGAATGGGGCTTCGGCGCCGCGAACTCTCAGTTAGGATTATTAGGCTCGGCGAGTGGTATGGGCGCAAGCTATGTGTACGGGCTGAAGCCGACCGTCTTATACGTAATCAAACGTTCCGACGTGCCAGTTTTCTCCCGGCTAACTAGCTGAACGAAAAGTCGAGGTGAAACGCATGAGCTTTGAACGATCCTTCCACAAGCCAGTGGAGGAAGGGAAAGAATACGAAGTTGAGATCAAAGAGACCAGCCGTCGCGGTGACGGGGTCGCAAGAATCGAAGGCTTCGTAGTCTTCGTCCCCCAAACAAAACCTGGCGATAAGGTGAAGGTGAAGATCAACACCGTTGGTCCACGTTTCGCAACTGGCGAAGTCGTCAAGTAAGAACGGCAGAACCAGCGAAAAACCTTCTCTCTATTCCTTTTATTTTACTCACCCTTTTCATGCTTCGACCCTCCACAGCAGTGATTACGGAAAGATAACATGGAGGTAGGGCAGCGTGACTAAAGTCGTCGTCTACACAAAAGATGGTTGTCATCTGTGCGAGAACGTAATCTCTGTATTGCAGAAAATGGCTGCTGAGAGGCCCCTAGATGTCTCAACTCAAGACATAACGGTCGACGCGCAGCTGTTCGAACGGTACAAGAATATCATTCCCGTCGTTGAGATCGATGGGGAGGTTAGGCTAGGAGGTTCCTCGCTCTCGATCCGAAGTACGCTAGAGAGCGTGTTGCGGAAAGCACTTTTCCCGTAACTGAGCAGTCCCAAAATTCCACCGAGATATCATGCCGCCTCGATGTGAGATTCGGGTATCAGTGCGTTCCTGGAGGGAATATGATTTGCCTTGCCTGCCAGTATGCTGGAGTCGGATATCTCAGAAGGTCCGGATTGAATCCCCGTTTTACACTCGAATGGTACGCGAACAGGTAGAGGGGGATTATGTTGACGAAGGGAGACAAGTATTCGTCGAGAGCTGGCAGTTGTATTGCTTCATCGCATAGGGCAGCTAGTTCATTGTCTCCCTCATCAATCAGTCCAATTACCGGTGTTTCCAGCGTCTTCGCCGCCCTGACTAAATCCTCGTTTCTTTGGTGACAATTGCCCTTCGGGGCAAGGACAAAGAGAAGGCTCTCATTGTCCAACGACACCCAAGGCCCATGCAATAGTTGTTCAGTCTCGAATCCCTGCGCTGAAACAAAGCTTGTTTCCATGATCTTTAATGCAGCTTCGAGCGTGTTCGGAACATTGGGGCCGGTTCCTGCGAAGTAATAGCGATTCCTGGAAGAATGCTCTTCGGCTAGTCTCTTGCAGAGTCCGTCTACTGACTTCAGCACTGCTGCCGTGGCCTCGCGTAGTTCATTCAGCTGTGCCTCAAATTGCTGTAACCGACTTGACCGTGGCGTCCCAGATTGTTTGAGTAGCTCAATCCCAATTTGGGTGCATGCGGCTGCGGCGGCAACGTAGCACTTTGTATGGCACCTCGATTTGTCAGGGCTGTTGCCAACTACCAGCGTCTCGTTGACGGAGTTTGAAATCGGTCTGTCTTCGAAGTGGGTTATGCCCAAGGAGAATGCTCCGTTTTCCTTGGCATGCTTCAGCGCATCAAGGGTTGTCTTCGTGATTCCGCTGTGCGAAATTCCGATGGCCGCGCAAGTTTTGTCTATGAAGTAGTCGTAGCCTAGAAGTTCAAGTGCAGGTACGCACGAATACCTAGTCCTTACATTCCTATCGAGAGATAGAACTTGTGAGCCCAGCATGGCCGCGAAGAACGCCGTGCCGCATCCAGTGAAATAGAGGTTTTCTCTGTCCCTTAGTCCTCCTAAGATAGATTCCATTTTCTCCGTTGTGGTTCGCAGTGTTTGACCGATGGACTGCGGTATTTCGAGTATCATGTCGTAAGTGTAGAAAGGATGAGCTGTCCGATCGGAGGTTGGTGGCGCGGACGCATTTGACATGAGCAATCATCGTTCCCACGAAAGGCTTCTGCCTTAAACACCTTGGCCTTTCTAGGGCACAATCATTGTCGATTTTGGTGAAGCAGACGGGAAATCGGGAATCACGGAATCGTGAAGTAGAGTCTTCTGTTGCTCTTGCCCTTATTCTCGAACTTCAATGGCTCGATCTTGGCGATCTCACCAAGGGTCTTTACGTGCACGCCGCCGTCTGCCTGAATGTCTAATCCTTCAATCTCCACTATGCGGAGTTCTTTGACGTCAGGTGGAGCAGCGGTCGCGAGTTTCGTGATGCCCGGGATTTGAAGGGCTTCCTCCCTTTTCATGAAGTACGTCTTCACGGGCGGGTTCTTTGCAATCGCCTCATTCGCTTGGCTGCAGAGGCGCAGCATTCTTTCCCTGTCGAAATCCTCCAAGCTGAAATCTATCCTCGACTTGTCGGGTTCTATTTGGTTCCCTGTAATCAGGGCCCCGGTCTCCTTGTTGAAAATATTGCTAAGTAGGTGGGCGGAGGTATGCATCCTCATTATCCTGTACCTCCTATCCCAGTCGATTGAGCCATGGACCGGGCTCCCAATACTCCAAGCAGCCGGCGACTCCAAGAGATGCACGATCGAATCTCCACCACCCTTGGTCGTGTCAAGTACCTTCACCCCTTCCAAAGACCCAGTATCGCCTAGGAGCCCTCCCCCGCGAGGGTGAAACGCAGTTTGGTCAAGCACGACTTGATTGCCGTCGACTGAGGTGACTGTTGCACTGAAGTGCTTGATGTACGCATCATCCCAGAAGAGCTTCTTCGTCATAAGATGGGCCGAGATTAGGCAGTTCAATGATCAGGAAAAGGTTTGCGGCGTAATTGCCGGTCGTTTGCTTGGAGCCTCGGGCTGGGTTGAAACCGTTGTTTAAAACTGTCAATTGAGCTGAACTTCAGCTGATATAGAGTGCATTTCAAGCTGAAATCAAGCGAAGGGAGCGCTAGTTGTCAGCTAGAAAACTCTCTTAATCTGTGGTATGATGTCGAAATCAGTGTCTCGTGAGTAAATTTCACTTAAACTCAGTCTTTTCATCTGAGCGGATATGACCATGTCGTCCCACGCTTTCCAAGATAGTTGTGTTCTTTTTTGGAGATCGACGGCTTCCACGAAATCTATGAACTCGGTCTCGGCTTTGGTAAGAGATGTGAGGCCTCTAATCAGGTCGAGGAAGACTGGGATTACCTCCTCTTTCTTCTTCCATCTGAGATAGCTGCAGACTTGAGCAACCGCCAGGGTTGATGTTATCGTCTCTTCGCCCTTCTCGACACGTTTCAGGATCCCCGTGGCTCTCCCTCCGTAGTGTGGGTCTGCAGCAAGGTGATAGATGAAGACATTAGAGTCGATGAATCTCAACTAATCTTCCTTTCCCATAGCTTCCTCCACTTCCTCCAAGTCTACGCGGAACTTGCCGGCCACACCTTTTGTCTCACTAACGGACACGGCTATGGGCCTCAGGACTATTGCTCTGCCCTTCGCATCCAGCTCCAGGATGTCCCCCTCTCTCATGCCAAGAGCCTTCAGGAGCTTTGTCGGCAAAGTTATCCTCCCCTTATTCCCTATCTTGACTTCCACTTTTTCGTCCCACAATAAAGTGGGATTCCGCTGCTTAAGAATGTATTCGTTCCTGCCGTCACTCCGAAACTTCGTCGCAGGGTCAGGAATTTGACTGGAGCCTCGGGATAGCTTTAGACCGTCGTTTAGAACCGTCAACCGAGCAAGCTTTCAGCTTGATTTGAGCAGTAAATGAGCTGAGAACAAGCAAAAACCAAGCTCAAGATCAGCTCGCGGGAGGTATTTCGAAATTATGCAGTCGAAATCAGGTCAAGAATCTCGTTACTCCTCGCCGGATTGAGGGAAATTGTTCCCCCCCTCTTGTGGAAAAGTGCGTAGCCTTCCTTCACCAACTCGTCAATAAGCCTTCGGGTTCTTTTTCCGTCTTGCTCGATCTTCCTACTAAACCAGTTCACAATAGTCTCGACGGGAAAATAATGGGCACCCCATCTTCCTTTTCTAACCAAGAATTCCAATAGTGCCAGTTTCACTCGGCGGTCGGTAAGCCCTTGTGTGTGCATGGTACACTTACGCAACTTTGTAAGTAAACAAATAAATACTTATGCGAATTTAACATCCATGTAACATCTATGCACCACCAGAGACTTGAAAGAAGCAGGCAGGTCAAATACGCGGACATGGGTGACTCGCTGCTGTTGAAGGCCATTGGGAACACGCCAAAACTTCGTCTAATCGATATATTCCTAACAAATCCATATTTCGATTTTACCAAACAGGAATTAGCAATGGAACTAGGAATGAGCAAACAGACGCTCTACAAGAATTTCAAGGACCTCGAGGAACTTGGAGTTGTCGTCACCTCTAGAAGAATCGGAAGAGCAACCCTCTACAGGATAGACAGGAGCCATCCACTCGTTAGACAACTGAACCGCATCACCTTGGAGACATCAAAGCGCATTGCAGAAGAACAGGCCCGGAAAAGCGCTGTACCAATAGCTATACGAAGCTAACCTGCTCAAAGCGGATCTGAATTTTCGGCAGCGGTAAGCTTTGAACCCATAAAACATAGCTATGCAAAAGACAAGTTGACAGTTTTAAGCGCTTGAGCGAAACGTAGGAACGAGTGAGCACAACTTTCGCTGGAAAGGAAACGAACTGAAGGTTTGCTGGAGCCTCGGGCGGGAATCGAACGAGTACCGTGGGTTGCTTATGGGCCGTGCAAGGTTTTGTTCACTTTGCAAAATGTGGTGTAACTTTGTGCGGAGAACGTGTTACTTTGCGGCGGATGCAAAGTGGGATGAGGGGATTTCAGTGCTGATCTACCAGTAAGCCTCATTTGCGAGAACACGGTTACTGGTTGTTTGGTAGCTCAGAGTACCTGCCCCTAATGCGTTTACCTTTGGAGGAAGTCAACTGCCCTTTTGATTGAATCTATCTCATCCTCTCTACGATCGAATGAAAGCCCTTCATTCCCGTAGCGAACCTCGACCACTCCACCCTTGCGTCGCACCGCATCCGCCATCTCCTCGGTCTCCGTTGGAGGACATCTGATATCGTTCGCTCCTCCGAGCATTAGCAAGGGAGCACTGATTTGTTCGGCGAAGAAAAATGGTGACCGGTCGTGCCATAATTCTCGGTCAGTCACAGGGCCACCCATCAGCCATTCATCATTAGCCTTCAGGACCGGGTCTTCATTTTCATGTGCTGTGAACCAGTTCGCCGTCGGGTGTGTGGCGACGCCGGCTACCCAAAGGTCAGGGAATTTCGTCAGAGCCATAAGTGTGAGGTAGCCACCCCAAGACCTGCCCATGAACGCAATTCGCCGCGCATCGACATACCGGTCTTCTTAGGGAAATCTACCGCTGCAACGCAGTCGCGAAGGTCGCCGCCGCCACAATCCTTTCGGTTACACTCCATGAACTCGCGCCCGAACCCAGTTGAACCACGGAAATTAGACGCGGCCACAACAAAACCATGGTTCACGAAGTATTGTATGAAGGGGAACCAATCGTTCATATGCTGCCATGTGAGGCCGCCATGAGGATAAACGATCGCGGGATGGGATCCGTCGGCCTCGATGTTCGCTGGAACATAGAGGAACGATGCGATGGGCGTACCATCGAAAGATGGATAGACGGCAAGTTGCGGTTGCACGAAGTTCTCGCGTTTTAATCCTCCAACGAGTGAATTCGTAATCTCGTTGACTGCACCAGTTGCGATGTCATAAACCCAAGTCTCACCCGGACTGTCGGCGGAACGGATCGGCCAACCCAAGACTCAACCAGAAACATCTTTCATGGAGTGACACACTAAGATCTCCGCTGATTGGAAACATATGTCACAGTCGATGGCTACATTCTGAAATTTCCAATTATCCAAAAGCTTTTCCAGACATAAGGAGAATCACGTGACGGTCAAAGTTTGCGCAGAATCCCATCTAACGCCTTTTTGCTTCTGGCACTTGTTGCACTGGGACTTGGCGTTCCCACGGCTAGCGGCACAGTCACTCTCCTTGGTTACGGATTGTACAAAACGGACCCCAGATATGGAGATCCGGCTTCACCCCTGATATGGAGAGAACCCGGCAATCTACCTCCGGGGTCAACCACAAACTTCACTCAGGAAGATAACGCAGCCTATCTCAGGTTTGACTTCACAATCACGGTTGATACCAACTACACTGTCAGATGGGTAGGTCCAGACGGTGCCCTGTACCACGAGTCTTCTAATGGCGTCACGATCAGCCGGGGGAATTCGTGGTGGGCGGTTAGCACCCTAGAGATCATAGACCATGATGCAGCCTACCAACCGGGACGCTGGACTGTCCAAGTGACCATCAACGAAGGAAGAGGTGAGGTTGAACTGCTCAAACAGCCGTTCACAATTGCAGTTGTCTATTCTCTACACAATACTGGCACGGCGACAATGCTTGCTTCGACTTCAGCTTCCTCGACCGAGCTGGCGTTTTCGAACCCTTACTGGTTTGGGGTTGGAGTTGGAGCGGGAATTGGAGTGATACTTGCCGGGGCAATAGTAGCTATCTTCATCAGGAAAAGACGCCCTCATTCTCGTACGCTAGCACAGGCCGAAGGATACGATTAACAAGATGACCAGCAAATTGGCCAGCCAACCCCAGATATGCGCTCTTCAGCAAGGCGAACTTTGGCGCACCAGAGGCAAACATGGTTCTGATAGGATCGATTCTCGTGGCCCACGGGAGTACATCACTCGCGCGTGCGAACGGACAATCCGTGCCATTATGTTCTAAGCAATCTTACAAAAGTGACTATGCGCTCCAAGAAACCGGTCGCAGTTCAAGTGGCATAAGTCAATGGGATGTTGGGCGCTTAGTTCCCTCTAGCCTGACAGACGGACAGCGACGAGCACACGCAGATTTGGAGCCTCGGGCGGGGTTTGAACCCGCGACCTGCCGCTCTCTTGAACGGGTTACGAGGCGGCCGCTTTCTGGTGCCCTAATTATAGGAATCTACCAGGCTGAGCCACCGAGGCATCCGCTTCTACGCAAACACTGTCGAGTCTTAAAGTATATTTCCCGGCCTGTCCCTTCGGGTCAGATAACGAACTCTTCCTTGCCAACTGTTCGATTTGTGAGTCCAAGCCGTGAGGTTGAGATTCGGCGGTCGCCAAACAATATGGCCTAGGCGTGAAAATGCCCTCTGAAAGGCAGGCGCCAGCAGAGGAACGTGAAGGCGGAATTAAGGTCGAGGTGGACGCAGACAAATGCCTCGGGTTTGGAAGCTGCGTCATAGTCTCACCTGACGTCTTCCGACTTGACGAACGCCCTGGGCAGGGAGTATTCCGAAGCCGTGCCAAGCTAGATGTCCTGGACGAGGCGGGGGGAAAAGACTACGAGAACCTCGCGATCGCAGCCCAGTCATGCCCAACGCAAGCAATTACAATAATCGACAGAAAGACAGGAAAGCGAGTCTATCCACCCGAGTAGGGCTTACGGCCATAACTAAGCGAGCGGGCCCGATAAGCCCATACGAATTGGCTGAAATTCGTTAGAACCTGCAATGCTTAACGCCCACCTAGCGGAGCACACATGGCGATGAAAAATCGCGGGTGGCGCACTCCGAGCCGTTGACCTCCATCTATACGGTCTCCCGTGAAGACATCTACGACTACCGTAGGTGCCCGAAGATTGTAGCCATCAAAGCCTACCGAGCACTAAGGACCGTCCGAGAGAATCATCCGAGCCAACCGAGGGAATTAGAACCTGTGACTATCGGCATGATTGGCGAAGCCGCCGTTAAGCTCGGATTCCAAGGTTTGCCGAAAGCCGCAGCGATGCAGCAGATCGCCCGCGCAATTCCTCAAACTAATGTTAGCGGGTACCTCAAGGAAATCGCATTAGAATCACTGAGAGGCGTCGAAGAAATTCGCGCTCGGCTCGCAGAACAATATGACAAGCTCACCATCATTGGGAAGGGAGAAG
>Ga0315280_10003351_pt1 | contig 24749 bp, 23 predicted proteins | sample YL17G06_40_MG_FD_203697 | JGI IMG/M metagenome (GOLD analysis project Ga0315280, IMG submission 203697) | Sediment microbial communities from Yellowstone Lake, YNP, Wyoming, USA - YL17G06_40 | ecosystem: Environmental > Aquatic > Freshwater > Lake > Sediment | place: USA: Wyoming | collected...
TGGTGTTCCCCAAGAGTCCGATTACGAAGGTCCCTGCGTACCCATAAGCCTGTAATGCGGTGAGGATTACGTCTAGTCCGTTCAAGTTTTCACTCTTCTGCTTTTGCCACCGTAATACATCGTAAAACAGGGTTGGCGTTCATGTGAACTACCACCCTACAAGTAGGGTGGCTTCTCCAATCTAAACAGTTGGAGTTCGGGCAGGTTCACACACAGCCCCGAACAAAGGCATGTAGCCTAAGTTCCTCTCAAACTTCAAACCGATGTTAATGGCTCCGTTCAGATCAGCATTATACTCGCCGCAATGAGAGCAAATGAACAAGCCCTGAGTCTTCCGTTCACCTTCGCAGCCGCAAATATGGCAAGTCCGACTTGTATATGCCTCACTTGTTGTTACGACGAGTATGCCTTTCAATGTTGCCTTGTACGTTATCATTTGTGTCAAACGATAGAAAGGCATACCGCCAACAATCCTGTTGAACCGTTTGCCCTTACCCTTTGCCCTCTGCCGAATACCCGTCAAATCACCAAGCACAATTGCTGCGTTTTCATGTTCAGCCTCATCAACGATGTCACGGCTAATCTTGTGCAGAACGGCATCAACCTTACGATGCTCAGTATCCCTGATTTTCCGAATAGTCGCCAAAGCTTTCTTTTCGCCTAATCGTTTGCGAAGCCACGCATAATGCCTACGAAGCCCACGAACCTTCCTGCCGTAGAAATGCGGATGCGAGACTACCCCATTGGAGAGCAACACGGTTGTTGCGATGGTTCTCTCACCCAAATCCACGGCAAGAATCTTTCTGAAAGCAAAATTCGCCTCAACCTCAGTCTTAATGGCTATGTTGAGGTAGAATTTCCCACGCCGACGATACAGTTTTGACTCGCAAACCTTGAACTCTTCGGGGAAAGCCCTGTGCGGTTTGATGGCAACCCAAAGCTGCCTTGTGTTCTTGTTCGGGATTTTAGCCCAATACTCCGATATGCTGTTGCCCACCCGCTTGATTTTGAGAAGGTCACACCTAATGCTTATCGGATACTCCTGAAGAGGCTTAACCGTTTTGTAGAAACGCTGTGCCTGCTGCTTGTTGGCAGAGTATAACCCACGGTCTTCTTTGGTTTGGAGAAAATGCTGCAAATTGTCATATTCGCTGTTGAGAAACTGCTGCTTACGCTTCGTCAATGAAGCTATGCCGCACCGTATCGCCAGCGACGCTTCCATAATGTTCAAATATACCTATAGGTTATTTAACCTTTATGGGGAAAACAAGTTCAGCCAGCTACAACATCAACTACCATCTCGTCTGGTGCCCAAAACACCGAAAGCCAATCCTTGAGAAGCCAGAAGTAAAACAGTTCCTCGAAGAGCAAATACATACTATAGCAGCCACTAAAGGCTTTGAAGTCTTAGCATTGGAAATCATGTCTGACCACCTGCACCTGTTCGTTTCAGCACCACCGTTCGATTCGCCAACAGAAATCGTAAAAATCTTCAAAGGAGTAACCGCTTTAAGACTCTTCAAAAAGTTCCCTGAACTACACAACCAATTTTGGAAAGGCAAACTGTGGAGTCCGAGCTACTACGTTGGAACAGCAGGGCATGTCTCAGCCGAAACCATACGCAGATACATTGAGGAACAAGCAATTCATCCACCCTTCAAGAAGGGTGGTCTTCTTGCCTAGCTTTTTTATAAATCGTTTTGTATTTTTCGAGCAGCGTGGCGTCTGGCGCTTCAGCACTCGATCACCTCAGGAAAATATATATAGGCGCAAGGATATCTTATGCGATATCGGTGATGATATCGTGTTTGAGCCACCTTTGCCGCCCCCTCTTTTCAGGCGTTGGATGAGGCATGTGGCAGCAGTCCCAAAGGGGTTCCTGCGATGCCAATTACTTGAATTGCTATCCGACAAACCAATGTCGGGCTCGGAGATAATGAACGAGATCGAGAAGAGAACGAGTGGGCATTGGAAGCCAAGCCCTGGCTCAATCTATCCACTCCTAGCATGGCTCCAAGACAACGGCTTTACAAGAGAGCTGCCGATGGAAGAGGACGGGATGAAACGCCACAAATTGACGGATAAGGGCCAAATGCTTCTCGAAGAACAGAGGAAGATGAAAAAGAGATTCGGAAGGGAGGCCAGGTGGGACCCGCCGTTTTTGGAGGCGCTCTGGTCCCATATCCCGCCAGAGAAGAGCGTCAAATTGCAGGAATCACTGAAAAGGTTATTTGTGGCGTTTCTTGACCTCAGGAGCGGTTTGGAGGAGAACCTCTCCGATCAGATAATTGAGGAGCTATGGAAGATAATCGATGAATCCGCGGAAAGGCTTGAGGACTTGAACAAAAAGCTGGAAAAGAGCAAGTGAGCGGTGAGAGTATGGCAGCGCAGAACCAAGAAGTCATTGTCGCAAATGACCTGTGGAAGATCTACCGATTGGGCAAGATAGAATATCCTGCCCTGCGCGGCGTCTCGCTGAAGGTCAGGAGGGGCGAGTTCATCGCCCTAGTGGGTCCTTCTGGCAGTGGAAAGTCTACGCTCCTCAACCTGTTTGGAGCCCTTGACAGACCGACAAAGGGTCAGGTACTCATCGACGGTGTGGACATATCTCGGCTAAGCGACGACAAGCTCGCAGAGCTCAGAAACAAGAAGCTCGGTTTCATGTTCCAGACTTTTAACCTACTGGCCTACATGAGCGCGGCGGACAACGTGGAGGTCCCATTGATAGCATCTGGCAAGCCGAGCCGCGTTAGGAGGGAGAAGGCATTAGAGGTACTTGCTCTGGTGGGACTAAAGGGGTTCGAGCTGAACAAGCCGAGCGAGCTCAGCGGCGGACAACAGCAGAGGGTCGCCATAGCGCGGGCCCTGACAAACGATCCGAAGATAATCTTGGCGGACGAGCCCACGGGCAACCTCGACTCCAAGTCGGCAGCGGAGATCATCGAGGTACTCAACACGCTCAACAAAAAGAGCGGGGTAACGGTTATTATGGTTACGCACAACCTGCAGCTGACCAAATACTGCCACAGGGTATGGTGGATAAAGGACGGTCTGATAGAGAAGGAGGTAGTACAGAATGCCTAAAAGAAATATTCTTCAGAAAGTATTTAGCGAATCTAAAAGTTCGAGTTTAAGATATGATTCAGGTAGGAGAACTCCCATCAACTTCGGGAAATGGGCGCTTGTTTCGTGCCTCATTCTCGTCTTCTTGATGGCACCACTCCTATCGATTCAGCCAGTCGCTGCAGTCACCCCGGCGAATCTTAGCATCACGTCTAACACCCAGACGCTGGTTGCCGGGGTCAACAACCAAGTTACATTCACGATAAGGAACCTCGGCGATACTACAGCGACCCAGATATTCGTCTTGCTATCCCTGCCCCCCTCGGCAACGGGTGGAACTATGATGATCTTGAACGGAAGCGACGGGAAATGGTACATCGACAACCTCGGCTCTTTCGATTCCTATTCCATACCCGTCACCATTTACGTGAGCCCGTCTGCGGCAGGCAGCACCTACCAGCTGACATTCTCCTTGAGTTACCAGTCTGTGGGTCCAAAGACTGATACCAGAACTATCGGGGTCAACGTTCCAGCCCTTAACGTAACAGGAGCATCCCTATCCGCCAGCATCTCTCCGTATGAACTTGTCATTGGCCAGAACAACGTTCTGACGCTAAAGCTGAAGAACATAGGCGACGCCGACGCAACTTCCGTTACGGCGTCCTTGGTCATGCCCGGTGCGGCGACCGGCTCCTCAGCCCTGTCGCTGATCAACAGTGATGGGAAGTGGGCGTACAACGCCATAAACCAGAACGATGAAGTCTCAATCCCCCTCACCATATACGCATCCCCCTCTTCAGCAGGCCAGACTTACCAAGCTACTCTCTCCCTTACTTACTCTGACTACATAAGAGCTAGAGCGGATACAAAGTACCTGACACTCAGCGTCCCCTTCAACACGTCGCCAGCGGTAAACTTCGAGATAGGGCTTGCACCGCAGGATCTGAAGGCAGGGGAGATGAACACACTCAATATTACCATCAATAACAAGGGCGACAGCGATGCGACCTACGTTCAAGCAGTACTCACCATGCCCTCCTCCACGGCAACAGGGCTTCCAATGGTACTTCAGGACTCTGACGGCAGATGGTTCATCGGCAGGATCAAGGCCGGGGAGCAGGTAAGCCTGCAGGCGAACGTATACGTCAACCCGGCGTCCGCCGGAACCGCGTATCAGTCCTCAGTCTCTCTGTCGTACTACGACAGTCTCTCTAGGGCAAAGCAGGACACCCGCTACTTCGGGCTAAACGTCCCCGCCGTCTACGCCCCAACCGCCGTCATCGACGTCGGCATGAGCAATACAGAGCTAAAGTCAGGAGCGAATAACTACCTGAACCTTACCGTGACGAACGATGGTGACGGCGTCGCCGACTCCCTCGCGGTTTACTTATCGTTGCCCGGCGTCCAGGGTTCGGCTGCCCCACTTGCGCTGATTGGGAGTGACGGTACCTGGTTCTTGGGCAGACTCGCGCCGGGAGAGGAGAGGACGATCCCGTTGAATATCTTTGCAACTCCTGCAGCCTCGGGATCGGTAATGTCCCTAACGATTACGTCGTCGTACACGGACATGAACTACAAGGTCAAGCAGCAGACGAACTACTTGGGAGTGATCGTCAGGGGCAACGTGGATCTGGTAATACTGGACACGTCGACCTACCCGCCACAGATCACACCTGGCAAGGCATTCTCCCTTACAGTTGATTTTATAAACTTGGGAACTGCCACGGCGCAGAGCGTGATAGTTACGCCCAACGGCACCGGGGGCGTGCAGCCGGTCAGCCTTGACAAGGTCTTCCTCGGAGATCTCCCGATCAACGTGCCGTCGTCCTTCACTTTGACGTACACGGCTGCGAACGTGACCAGTGGCACCTACGGGGTGAGCTTGGAGTACAGTTACAAGGACAGCCTGGGCCAGAAGCTCGTCGGCTACATGGACGTGCCCATGAGACTCACGATAGAGACTAACGCCACCTCCGGATCCAGCGGACAGGCACAGTCGCCACCATTGTTCGCGGCGATATCGTTCTTCCTACCTATTATCATCATCTTAGTTGTTGTGATAGTTGCCGTATACCTTTATAGAAGGCACAGAAAAAGTGGGTCTCTCTGATGCGAACATCAGACACTTTTAGGTGGGGAACAAGAGGGATAAGGCAGAGGAAGTTGAGGTCCGCCCTCACCATACTCGGCATTATGATCGGCACGGCCGCGGTGATCGCGCTCGTATCCCAGACCGAGGGCATCTCGATCAGCATAACGGACCAGTTCAACAAGCTTGGTCCCAACACCATAAGCGTCCGCCCCGCGTCTGCCGCCGTAGTGCTGACACAGAGCGACGTCAACAGGATCTCGCAAATGCCGGGGGTGGAGCTTGTCGTGCCAGTGATCCAGTCCGTGGTAAAGGTCTACGGCGCCCAGCAGTCAAAGATGGTGACACTGGTGGGGATTGACCCCGCATACTTCGACGCGCTGATCTCGGGCTACGAGATGAAGGAGGGCAGGCTCTACCAGGGCTTCAGCTACTCTGATCTGGTGGTGGGGTCGAACGTCTACCAGCCCCAAGACATGACCTCGCCCTTCGTCAATGTGGGACAAACGGTGACCATAGAGTTCGGCGGCATCACTACCTCCAGGAAGATACTGGATGTCGTGGGATCGTTGAAGCCGTACGGCATCACCGCGCTCGTCTCCGTGGACGATAGCGCCTTCATGTCGATTAAGGGCATCTCCTCAATGCTGGGCAAGACCAGTTACAGCGCCCTCTTCGTGAAGACGGTCGACTCGGATACCGTGGACGCGGTTGTGGACACCATCAAGGCAACCTACGGGACCAACCTCAACATCCTCACCGTGAAGCAGATCACGCAGGTGGTCACATCCATCACCGGGATGCTGACAGTACTCTTGGGTTCCATAGCCGCCATCTCGCTCTTCGTCGCGGGACTCGGTATAATGAATATCATGTTCGTCTCCGTTATTGAGAGGACAAAGGAGATCGGGGTCCTGAAGGCTGTTGGATTCAAGGGGAGAGACGTCCTTTCAATATTCCTCTCTGAGGCGGCGATGCTCGGAGTGATCGGCGGCATACTGGGCATACTCTTGGGCACCGGGATATCCTTCCTCATACCCATCGTCTTGTCGGCTGGGTTCAGTTCCTCCCCAACCGCCAACATGACTGCTGCCAGCAGCTCTTCGGGATTCGGCGGGCCATCTTCAGCGTCTTCATTCTCGTATGTGCCGATAATAAGGCCCGAGATAGCCGCTCTCGTCTTTTTGTTCGCCCTCACCGTGAGTCTGGTGGCGGGATTCTACCCTGCAAGAAGAGCCTCGAAGATGGATCCGGTCGTAGCGCTGAGGCACGAGTGATCACAAAAAAGACCTGTACCTTTTACTACGATTCACTTTAACACCGCACCGGTAGATGCCGATGTCACCATTTTGCTGTATCTGTAGAAGGCGCCCCTCGTGTATCTCGGAGGTCTTGGCTTCCACTTCGCGAGCCTCTTCTTCAGCTCGGTATCACTGAGCATCAGCACCAGCATTCTCTTCTCCAAGTCGATCTTTATCCTGTCGCCATCCCTCACGATCGCGATAGGTCCGCCCTCGGCAGCCTCCGGCGATACGTGACCGACCATCATTCCGTGCGTTGCTCCCGAGAACCTGCCATCGGTTATCAGCGCAACGTCCTCGCCGAGCCCCAGTCCGAGCAGGATGGACGTGAGCGAGAGCATCTCCCTCATACCCGGTCCGCCCTTCGGGCCCTCGTACCTTATCACCATGACGTTGCCCTTCCTGATCTTTCCCTTCGAGGCGGCGTCGATCCCATCCTCCTCACAGTCGAAGACCAGAGCATCTCCCTCAAATGACGACCTCTTTAGCCCAGCAGTCTTTATAACAGCGCCGTCTGGAGCCAAGTTTCCACGGAGCACCGCCAGCGCGCCTGTTGGCTTTACTGGCCTATCGAGAGGGCGTATGATGTCCCCTATGATCTCCGCCTCTTTGATGTTCTCCTTGACGGTTCTGGTGGTCACAGTCATCAGGTCTGTTTTCACCAGCCCCTTCTCCGCAAGGCGCTTCATTATCCCCTGAACGCCACCCGCCCTGTCGAGGTCCTCCACGGGCACCTTTCCGGCAGGCATCATGTCCACTATCTGCGGTGTTTTTTTGCTGATCTCATCAAAGGTCTCCAGCGTGAGATCCACGTCCGCCTCGTTCGCTATCGCCATTAGGTGCAACACTGCATTAGTAGAACCGCCCATCGTCACGTCCACAGCTATGGCATTCATCAGAGAACCCTCGTTGACTATGCTCCTCGGCTTGATCTTCTTCTTCAGCAGTTCCATAATCTTCATTCCGGTCTTCTTGGCGAGCCTGATCCTCCTGGCGTCCACCGCCGGTATCGTACCGCTTCCGGGCAACGATAGACCGAGTGCCTCGATCACGCATGCCATCGTATTCGCTGTGTACATCCCGGCACAGGATCCAGCACCCGGGCACGAGTACTCCTCCACCTCCCACAACATTTTATCATCGATCTTGCCAGCAAGGTACGCCCCCACACTCTCGAACGCGGAGTCCAGCGTGAGCCTTTTATCCCTCCTGATCCCGCAGAGCATCGGTCCGCCGGTTATAAAGATCGAGGGCACGTTGAGGCGGAGAGCCGCCATGACCATACCAGGTTCTATCTTGTCGCAGCTGCAGACGAAGACCATCCCGTCGAAGGCATAAGCCTTGGCCACCACCTCCACCGAGTCCGCGATTATCTCTCTGCTCACCAGCAGGCTCCGCATCCCCTCGTGCCCCATAGCTATCCCGTCACAGATTCCTATGGTGTTGAACTCGAGAGGTGTTCCACCCGCCATCCTTACCCCAGCCTTCACGGCCTCGGCCAGACTGTTGAGGTGTATGTGGCCGGGTATCAGCTCGTTCCAAGAGTTGGCAACCCCTATGATGGGCCTCTCAAGCTCTTCGTCTGTAAGACCTGCAGCCTTGAAGAGAGCCCTGTGAGGAGCCCTCTCGGCGCCCCTTGTAACCGTTCTAGATATCATAGCAATCACAGAACGCATATTACCGTAGGATATACAAAAAAATATCTATTCGAAGACGTTAATTGCAAGCATAACGTATCATAAAGGGATTGAGAATGGATCCTCTCATAATAACCGCCATCTTGGCCTTCGGTGCCTTTGCAGGGCTCATTGGCGTCATGCTTGGGCTTGGGGGAGGAGTCTTCATGATCATCTTCTTCATCCTCGCCCTCAACATCCCGGCCCACCAGGCAGTGGCTCTCAGCCTCCTCGTTGTTATCGCCAGCTCAAGTATGGGGGGTAGCGTGTACGTCCGTGACAAGATCACCAACGTGAAGTTGGCCATGGTGCTTGAGACCTGCACGGTTACGGGCGCCGTGCTGGGAGTCTTCTTGGCCCTCGCCATGCCAGCGAGCTACGTGCAGTTCATTCTTGGAGCGGTCCTCTTCTTCACCTCCTTCATGATGCTGAGAGGGGGGAGGGTCGTTGAGACTCCGGTTGTGACAAAGGACAGGCTTACAGTCAGCGGGGAGTTCTACGATGATAATAGGGGGCAGACGGTCAAGTACTCCGCCATACGCATGAAGATCGGTCTATTCTTCAGCCTGATAGCTGGGGCGATATCAGGAATAATCGGCATCGGCGGCGGGGTGATAATGGTGCCCATAATGAACCTGGTGATGAAGATACCGATGAAGGCCTCGGCGGCAACCAGCAACTTCATGGTAGGTGTCACGGCCGCCGCGAGTGCCTTTCTCTACTTAAACAGGGGTTTCGTCAACCTTTACATGGCCGTCCCGTCTGTGCTCGGCATTATGATAGGGGCTTACATAGGAACACGCCTTATGGTAAGGACGGAGTCTGCCCTCCTCAGAAAGATGTTGGGTGTGGTCCTTGTCTTCTTTGGCATTGTCCTCTTGCTGAATGCTGGGGGGATCCTGGTATGGTAGACACAGAGATCATCCTGTCATGGGTTCTGAGGATAGGCGTGTTTGCAGGCGCCATACTCATGACTTTAGGCTTCTTTGTAAGTGCAAACGTGATCTTGCTTGGCGTGTTCATCCTCGTCCTAACGCCGTTCGTAAGGGTAATCACGGCAGGTCTCTGTTTTCTCTCGCAGCGAAACCTTGTGTATTTTATCATAGCCCTTTATGTGATATCTGTGCTTGTGATAGGAACCTTGCTGAGGTTCTAATAACGTCACATGACCTCCAAAATGACATCAAAGGGTCGTTGATGCCCCAGTTTAATGGCAACAAGAACCAATAAAATCACAATCACACTATATTTTATCACAAGGAGGGTCATATCACGGTGTGATTGTAAGGTTTATCGTCACATTATCTGCAATAGATTTTAATAAGATAAAACGGATAGTGTCTGCAGTGATATCTATGGTTAAGACTACCCTCAGTGTCATAAAAGCCGATGTCGGTTCTCTCGTAGGGCACCACGTGGTTCACCCCGAGCTGCTCAAAGTTGCGGAGGAGAGCCTTCAGAAGGCAAAGAAGTCTGGTCTGCTCCACGACTACCGCGTGACCAACTGCGGAGACGATCTCGAACTGATAATGACTCATAGAAAAGGGGAGGAGAGCGCCGAGATCCATAAGCTCGCCTGGGACACCTTCAGCAAGGCGGCCCGAGTGGCGAAGGACTTGGGGCTATACGCGGCAGGGCAGGATCTGCTGAGCGATGCGTTCTCAGGGAACCTCAAGGGCATGGGTCCGGGTTTCACCGAGATAGAGTTCGAGGAGAGGGCGAGCGAGCCCATCATCGTATTCATGGCTGACAAGACGGAGCCGGGTGCGTTCAACCTACCGTTCTACAAGATATTTGCGGACCCGTTCTCATCGGCGGGTCTGGTTATCGACCCCAAGATGCACGAGGGGTTCATCTTCCAGGTTCTGGATGTCATAAAGGGGCACTCCTACGAGCTTAGCACACCGGAGGAGTCCTACGACCTGCTGGCACTCATCGGAACCACAGGAAGGTACATCCTGAAGAGAATAATGAGAAAAAGCGACAGGCTGGTGGCGGCATCGGTAAGCATCACAAAGCTCTCGCTCATAGCCGGCAGATACGTTGGCAAGGACGATCCGGTGGCAATTGTGAGGGCGCAGCATGGTCTTCCCGCGGTCGGCGAGGTCCTCGAGCCGTTCAGCTTCCCGCACCTCGTGGCTGGGTGGATGAGGGGCTCGCACTACGGACCAATGATGCCGGTGGCGCAGAGGAATGCCAAGTGCACCCGTTTCGACGGTCCCCCGAGGTTCGTCGCCCTTGGCTTCCAGATAAAGGACTCCAAGCTCGTCGGTCCCGCGGACCTATTCGATGATCCCGCTTTTGACTGGACGAGGTGGAAGGCCCTCGAGGTCGCGGACTACATGCGGAGGCACGGTCCTTTCATGCCAGAGCGGCTCGGTCCTGAGGAGATGGAGTACACCACCCTCCCGCAGGTGCTGGAGAAGCTAAAGGGTCGGATCAAGAAGGAGTAGGGGCTTAACGCTAGGTTAATTAAGCCTACCAATTTTTTATTATAGCGGTGTATTGCTTGAAGGTAAGAGTGGCCTACCTATCGATCCTTAGGGACGCCACAGGCACGAAAGAGGAGTATCTAGAGATCCCTGAGAAGACCACCGTGAAGGGTCTGATATCCGTACTCATGAAGAAGTACGGCGAAAAGTTGAAGCCCTTCTTGGATCCGGACTCGGAGATGGGGCAGGGCATAATACTCACCCTCAACGGCGAGCTCCTCTCAGCCTCGGACATGGACAGGATCATCCCTGATGGTGCGGAGTTTCTGGTGGGCCTGCCCCCGTTCGGCGGATAAGTTTTATTCCGAGCCCGCCCATATATCACACAGGTTTTACTCTTTTGGCAGGTGTGTGATTTGGTAACGTATGATGCAGATGTCCTCATCGTGGGCGGCGGGCTTGCAGGGCTCTGCGCAACGATCTCCTCATCCTCCAACCTCTCTAAAACGATGATCGTGACGAAGACGCTGGTGGGCGCGGCCACAACCACGTCCCTGGCGGCTGGGGTCCTCTCGGCGGTCACACCCTACAGTGACCCGGAGGACAGCGTTGAGAGGCACTACCAAGACACCATGGCAGGGGGCGGCAACATAAACGACAGAGTCCTTGTCAAGACCATGGTGAATGACATCCCCAAGTACTTCATGAGGCTCCTGGAGCTCGGCGTGGAGTTCGACGGGGGCGATGTCCCCACGACCAAATTCATCCCTGGCCACTCAAAGCCGAGGTCCTACTTTACAAAGGGTAAGGGCGTACACCTTCAGGCCCTCCTCAGGAAGATCTGTGAAGCTCTCAGCACGAAGTTTCTGGAGAGGACAACTATCACAAGCCTCGTCAGGGAGGGGGAGAGGGTCGTCGGGGCGGTGGGGTACAAGAGCGATACGAAGGAGGTCGTGACCATAAGGTCGAAGGTAACGATACTCGCCACCGGCGGCCCAGGGGAGCTATACCCGCGGACCTTGATGCCGATCGGATCGTCAGGCTACGGAACTAGTCTCGGGATGAAAACTGGAGCAGAGGTAGTGGACATGGAGTTTGTCCAGTTCTACCCAACCATGGTCTACGAGGATGGGCTGCCCAGGATCTTCGTGGACTACTCGCCCCTCCTAAGGTACGGTGCGGACGTAAAGAACGCCGAGGGAGAGTCTGTCTTCAAGAAGTACAAAGTCGAGGAGCCGTTCAAGCTCAAGAGGGACGCCTTCTCCGTAATGCTGGCAAAGGAGATGATAGGCGAGGGAGGCGAGAGACCGCTCTACCTCGACTGCACGGCGATAAAGGAGGCAGACATAAAGAGCAACAGCTCCCTCGCCTCCGCCGTGATGGAACTCGAGTCGAAGCAGGTCCCCGTCAGAAAGAAAAAGTTCGGCATATCACCCTACGCCCACTTTTTCATGGGCGGGTTGAAGACTGACGCCAACGGCGCCACAAACGTGCCTGCTCTCTACGCCGCTGGAGAGGCGGTGGGCGGGATCCACGGCGCGAACAGGATAGGCGGAAACGCCTTCGCCGCATGCATCGTCTTTGGCTTCAGGTCCGGGATGGCCGCGTCACTGTACAGTAGCACGGTCGACCCGGCGGGTGAAGAGATCTTCGTGGAGACCTCCTCGCTTCTAACAGAGGCAATAAACTTCAACGGGACCAGGGACGCCCGCGAGGTAAAGTCAGAGATCCAGAGGATAATGTGGGAGAAGGTGGGCATACTGAGGGAGAAAAGGGGGATGGAGGAGGGGCTGATGGCATTGAACTCCTTGAGGGGCGCCCAGCTCGCCTCAGAGGACCCTGTTGACAAACTACTCGTACCGCTCATGCTCGATACCGCGGATGTCATTACCCTCTCGGCAATGCTGAGGGAGGAGAGCAGGGGGGCGCACTACAGGCTTGACTTTCCCGAGCAGAAGGAGGAGTGGCAGAAGAAGATCTCTCTGAAGCTGTGTGAGGGTAAGTGTGAGGTCAAGTACCTCCCTCCCTAATGTCGAATCGCTTAAATATGAACTTGATTTCCGTCTCTCTGACGTAGTAGGTCAGTTTGGACGTAATAATGTTCCTTCCTTTATCGGCAGGGGTGATCGCTCTGCTATACGCGGGTTTCCTTGCGATGAGCGTCATGAAGGTTGACGAAGGTACGATAAAATAAAAGGCATCGCGAGGGCAATCAGGGAGGGCGCGAAGGCATACGTCAACAGGCAGTACAAGACGGTCTTCATATTTGCCGTAATAATCGCCATAATCCTTATCTTCGCCATAAACTGGCAGGCAGGCTTGGGATTTATTGTGGGCGCGGTCCTTTCAGCGGCTGCGGCTACATCGGTATGAACATGACCGTTCAGGGCAATGCTAGGACCGCCAATAAGGCCAGAGAGGGGCTCGCTGCGGCACTCGCTGGCATTCAAGGATGGCGCGGTCTCAGGATGAAAGTTTACTCCGTTGCTCTCCAGCTGGAGAGAAACGGTATCTTAACCATTTCCTGGAAAGCCAGTTTCAAGCACTGCCCCGAGAAATCTTCCGTCGATTCCCACCCACACCTCTCCTACCCTCGGTGACTGTACGACTTCCTCCACGGCGGTTTATTCTAGATCACGAGAAGAGCAACCAAGAACAGCGGTATGAACACGAGCGAGATCGTATTGAGGAGCTTGATTAATATGTGAAGACTAGGGCCAGCCGTATCCTTCCATGGGTCGCCCACGGTGTCGCCCACAATCGTTGCCGCGTGCGTCGGCGTACCCTTGCCACCTAGCTTCCCGCTTTCGACGTACTTCTTTGCATTATCCATCGCTGCGCCTCCCCACATCAGCATAATTGCCAGTGGAATGGCTGAAAGCGTCGCTCCTATGACAAGCGCCCCAACAGCCTGCCAGCCGAGTATGACTCCCACCACGATTGGCGTCGCTACTGCGATTAGTCCTGGAGTAACCATGAGTCTCAACGCTGACTTGGTAGCTATGTCCACTGCAACGACGTAATCCGCAGATGCAGTTCCCTCGCGAAGTCCGGCAATCTCCCTAAACTGGCGCCTTACTTCCTCCACCATCTTGTACGCGCCGTTTCCTACGGCCTCAATTGCAGTGCCAGAAAAAACGAATGGAAGCATTGCACCGATCAGCAAACCGATGAGCACGACCGGCTGATTCAAAGCAAGTGTGTTGCCCAGGCTAGCCAGAGAACTAGCCAATCCCGCAGCCTGAACTGGAGTGATTGCGCTTAGGTTTAAGATATTCGCCTGGTACCTGGCCACTTCAAGAATGAAAGCTTGAAAGAGAAGGAGCGATGCCACCGCTGCAGAACCCATCGCGTATCCTTTTGTGAGAGCCTTGGTAGTGTTTCCGAGAGCATCCAACGGGTCAATCCTTTCCCTTATCTGAGGAGGAGCACCAGATAGTTCCGCTATCCCCCCTGCGTTATCGACAATAGGACCGACACCGTCCATTGTAAGCACCAAGCCTGCGACCGAGAGCATACCCATCGCTCCCATCGTTGTACCATAGACCCCGCCGAGGAACGTGCCAACGCCAGGGACGAGATTCCCCCAATTTCCGCCGAGGATGAAAGATGCCAGAAGTGCACCCACAACCGTTACTATGGCGAAACCTGTGGATTTCATACCCACGGCTATACCCGATATCACTGTGAGCGCAGGACCAGACTTTGATCGCTCTGCTATCTTCACGACAGAACCTGCGGTAGCACCTGTGTAAAATTCCGTCAATCCTACTATGATTATCCCAGCAACTAGGCCTGTAACCATGCAGCCATACAGCGAAAGAGCGCCACTCTGGCTACCATATGGAGTAACTCCAGACGGACCAAATATGTACCATGTCGCCACGAACATCAAGACCGCGGCTACGATGCTGGATGCGAACAGGCCGTCTCGCAACGGCTTAATAGGGTTGATGAATTTCTTTTCGAGTAGTGCAATTCCCAGTCCAACGAATGTAGCGGCTATCCCTAAAGATCTGACTATGAGCGGCATTGTAACATAGTACACGTTGATGGATGAGAAGACGAGTATCGAGATGACAAGCCCGATGATCATTCCTCCCAGGTTCTCTGCTGTAAGCGATTCGAAGAGGTCTGCACCTCTTCCTGCCTCATCGCCTACGTTATCTCCAACTAGGTCAGCTATTACAGCGGGGTTTCTCGGGTCATCTTCAGGGATGTTTTCTTCCAACTTTCCTACGAGGTCTGCACCAACATCCGCAGACTTTGTGTAGATACCTCCCCCTAGCTGCGCGAAGAGAGCAGCCAGAGAAGCCCCGAATCCGAAGCCCGCGAGTACACCTGGGTCTCTGAAGGCAGCAAAGAGGATCGATAGCCCAAGAAGACTCATACTGATTACTGCGAGTCCGAGAGCGCTCCCTCCCATTGTTGCGACCTTGAGCGCCTCGTAGGTTGACTTTTCCGCAGCCTGAGTCGATCTGACGTTCGCGTTGGTGGCTGAGTACATCGCTATGTAGGCAGCGACCAAGGAAAATGTCACGCCAAGGAGGAAACTGAGGCTTATCTCGACTCCGTATGTAAGATTGAACGTGAGTCCAAACGCTGCGACAATCAAAGCGGCCAGGATGACAGCGATAATGGCTATCGTCCTGAATTGCCTGCGGAGATAAGCGTTCGAACCCTGGATGATTGTCTTCCAAATGGACACCATCTTCTCGTTTCCAGTAGGGTATCGCCTTACCATAAAAACAAAGGCGATGCTAACCACCACACCGGCTATGGCAAAAGAGGTGGTGAGAATCAGAGGGTCAAGCACCATTTGGAAGTCGCTCCACATAACGAATTGGTATATTGAGTCTCGAATTCCATATATTAATTTATCGAAACATTATTTGATTACTATATACCCCCTCAGCCGGACCTGCCGTCAACCCGCTGATAAAGGTCATGAACACGATATCCATACTGCTCCTAGCCCTAATCCTTATGTACGCCCTCCTCTAACTTTTTATTTGGTGTATTTCTTGAGCGAGCGCACCTTTCTCATCAGGGTCAAAGAGGACACCTACATCAGGATGCTGGAGCTCCAGAAACATCTCAGGTTTCAGGACCAGCAGGACCGAAGAAGGAAGACCATGGACTACGTGATCAGGTACCTCATCAAGAACTACGAGGAAGGAAGGAAACGCTGAAGTTAAGAAAATTAAGGGACCGTTTTTGCCTCAGATACCCTAGGGGCCCTCATCTTTGCATCGGTTTGCATGACTATCGTCATCGGCATAAAAGATAATATTAATGAGAGGTATCAACCTTTCGATTATAGGTAAACCAGAAAAAGGAGCGGCTTCAATGCGAAAGGACGACGAGCATATCGTGGAGGCGTTGGGCAGAACAAGGATCGTAATCCGGAATGGGACCGTTGTAGAGGTCGGACAGCCCCTGATTAAGGAGTGCCCGTTGGCCAAGAGGTTCAACCAGCCAGTATTGGTGATCTGTCCCGAGACCATCAAGGCAAATATCGAGTACAGGATAAGCTCATTTGGGATGTGCACAAAAGACCGCGACGTAAACTCGGAGGAGGACTTTGTTTTATTCGGGGCCTCTGAAATGATAAGTTGTGGTATGAAGAAGGGTCTTTTGGACTGTGCTGTTGTGGTTTGTGACGGGGCGGGTACAATGATAGCAACGACACCTAAGCTCGTCCAAGGGACGGGCGGGAAGATGTCCGGGCTTGTAAAAACCTCCCCCATACGAGAGGTCATAGAAAGGATAACCACCAACGGTGGAAAGGTCCTTGATCCAACTATGGCAACAATAGACCAGGTTAAGGGCGTTGCAATGGCATGCGAGCTAGGTTTCAAAAAGGTGGCAGTGACAGTAACAAAGCCAGGAGATGCTGAGGCGATAAGGTCACAATACCCGGACGCCCTTATATTCGGGGTCCACCTCACAGGCGTCTCGAGAAAGGATGCAGAGCGGCTGATCGCGGTCTGTGACCTGGTGTCGGGGTGTGCCTCAAAGTGGGTCAGAGAGGTTGCCGGCAAGGTGGCGCTCCTTCAGGCAGGTTCCTCAGTCCCAGTCTTCGCGCTGACCAAGAGAGGCAAGGATCTCGTATCTGAGAAGGTCAGGGAGACGCCACTGCGCCTGCTCATTAAGGTAGAAAAACTGCCCTACTCCAGCGACAAGTGCCCCGATCCGCTTGTGTGATTATCGGATCAAGAATTCGCAGTAAGGATCCCCTTTGTTGATGCACTTCGTCTCCACGCCGCGGCAGGCCCTATTGAAGAGGGTGCAGGTGAGACCCACCAAGAAGCCCCTCAGGAAGCTGTTCTGATAGCCTTTTATGTCCTTGGTCACAATATCCTCAAAGTTGTCGTGTACCCTAATCACTACCCTCTTGCCTCGGTTGTCACATTCCACGAGCTCGAACTTGCCCCACCCAAAACTCTGAAGCCTTGCCAGAGCCATCTTTATCCTCTCTGCGTTGGTGAGCTTTCCCTTGAGGTTCAAAAATCTCCTAGCCTTGCCCTCGCCGGCATCACTACCCATAAACCACATTATCACGGACCCTCCAGAGCCGAACCTCCTCGTCAGCCCCTCGAACAGATTCCTCCATGAAGAGGTACTCAGGGCGGCCATAGGCAGGCAGGTATCGTTAAAGTTGAAGATGAGGGGGAAGCCCTTCATGTTGTAGATGAAGCCCGGGATGCCCGTATCCGTGCACTCAAATAGGAGCAGCCTTTTACCGAACCGCTCCTTTATCTCCTTTTCCAGCTCCTTCTTCAGGCTCTTCTTTCCGGTCAGGTCAACGATGACGAAGTCGTATGCCACGAGATCCTTCTGGTGTGATGTTATGGTGATTAAGACTATGCCACTCTTGTCAAAGATCTTTAGGAGCTCTGTGGTGGGACCGAACTCCGGGAGCTCTATCTTTGCCACGATGTAGAGTCCGCAGTAGTCCCTCTTCGGGTCGTAGTAGTGATCGGACAGGTGCACCGGCATCCACATTATGGCCACCAACGGTACGAGTATCTTTATCATGCTATGATGTATTTTCTTTAAAAGAGTTTTTACTTTTTTTTAGAATTTTATTGTTCATATCTGGTACGATTCGCAGGATGAGGTCAAGGAAATTAGGATCGCTTATCTCCAGCAAAAGCCCACCCGCCCTCGACCTTTCGGATGGAGCCGTTTTTTGCGAGCCCCCCCAGTACCGAGGTCACGACGTGTCTCCTCACACACAAAGAGTTGGCCATCTCCTGATAGCTCACGGGTCGGTCTTTACCTTCCAAAAGATGGCTGATCGTCTCCGCGAGGTAAGAGATCTTCGATTGGCGGGAGAGATCGCCCCTTATGGGGTAGACCCTGTCAGGGAGACCGAACACCCCCTCCCCCCTTCTCGTCCTGCTCAGGACCTTGACCGCGCCCTTCGACTGCAGAGTCCTCAGCTGCGCGTAGACGGTCGCGGGATCGAATCTCCACCGCAGACTCTCTGCCAGCTCCTTGTAGGTCAGCCACCCCTTCTCCAGGAGTTCCATTATGGCTTCCCTGCACTCCATGGAGGCGCCTCTGCTCTTTATCTTCAGGAGGCGCTCCCGCGACGCCCCGTTAACCTCTGCCACGTCCCCGCCCTTGATCGCATTTTTCAGAGAGGCCTGATCTCCATCTATGACCAAGTAGATGCCGAGGCTCGACGCGAGCTGCACATCCTCAGAGCCCACAGCTCCCGGAGCGACCACGAGTACCGCCCGGGCATCTCTGCTCTTCTTCAGGTCAAGGAGCTTCAACAACTTCTCGGGAAACTTGCGCATGTTTCTACGGGAGAGAAACTCCACCACCAGAGGAGGCGGACCGGGGGAGTAGAAGTCCAAGAGCCACCGCCTGCTGCCCGCCACGACCGCGTTAGGCTTCCCGTGCAGCTCAGAAAGCAGCTTTGAGCTCTCCCACATCCTAGGACACTGTGTTAATTGCGGTTTTTCACATATTTAACATTATGGTAATTTACAACAAACTTCAAGGTAACAGCTTCCATCGGTATCAAGAAATACCTCTAGCTTCCACAAAGTATTGTTAATTAGTTTACAAATTAACCGTAGGAATTGAATACATAGCTCAGCAATTTATCCATATGAGCTATGCTTTTCTGATTCCATCGCGTTCTTACTATTGCCCAGTTCTCTCTTAGTCTTACCTATTCCAAAATGCCCCTGCCCGGAAGTTCCACCGATTGTCTACTCTCGAGTGCACTATTTCCATCAGCCCCCTCTGATGTACCATCAGAACGTTTCCCAATCTCACACAGAATGGGAAATGATGGTGCGCGGAGTTTTGGGAGGAGATCGGTCGATCTGCCGGCTTTCTCCCAGAGGCGGACGCGGGTCTGCACGGGGCAGGGTCAGGGGGCATAAGCGTGGCGGCTACGCGGAAGAGAGAACGTCCATGAAAATTGGGTATTGCCCGACACCCGTAATCTGATGGTGCGCGAGATATCGATTAAGTGTTTTTATATTTTAATACACATTTTATTTCAAAAGGGCTTTGGCACATTTAGTGCGTGCATTCTAAAACGCCCTGTCCGCCTCATTTCCTTCCAGAGGCCACGAATATTGAAATGCTCGCGGTCTCGCACCCGGAGCTGGACTTGGCACAGCAGTTCTCGCCAGCGCAGTCCACCTTTACGTCTTTTAGTCCACTTTTGACGAGCCAGCGTCTTACGTCCGATCTCCTGAAGCCCATCCAGCGGTCGTTGTGTTCGATCTTTAGAAACTCAAAGTCGTGCCTGTCGAGATCCGTGACCACGAGGGTCCCTCCTGGCTTCAATATCCTCGCCATCTCCACGATCGCAGACTGCGGATCCTCCACGTGGTGCAGGAACATGTTGGCGAATGCGTAGTCGACGCTGTCGTCCTCGATCGGGATCGCCCCCGCCTCGCCGACCCGGTAGTCGATCATGGCACTCCCCCCAAATTTATTCTTCATTTGATGGATCATTGCCTCAGACTGATCCACGGCGATGACCCTGAGGCCCCTCTTTAAAAGACCCTCTGCGACGAACCCCGTCCCGGCGCCGATATCGGCTGCAACTCTGCCCGGGAGCACCTTGGCGGTGGACATGGCCTTCTCCCTCACAGACTCTGAGAAGAACGCCTTTCGCATGGTATCCCATTGGTCAGCGACTTTATCGAAGTACCGCTTGCTGCCCATTGCGATCCCCGCCTTTCATTCCTAGTAGATATGACTATTTGACCTTTATTGCGTGGGAGCCGAAGGGACGGATGAGCAGGAGCAGTGCTATGACCGCCCTGAAGAGCGTCTTTGTGCCGGGTTGTGACAAACCCTAGTCGTTCCGTGAGATCGTTGATTAGTCTGCCGTATCAAGCTTTAAATCTATAGGCTCGATAGACTTAGTTGAACAATGCAAAAGATCTCAGCAAAAAATGAAGGTGCCTATTGGTTGTCCGAGAAGCAGAGGTTGAATCTCAAGGACGTGCCCTCTTGGAACGAGGTCGAGCGCGTCGTAACGACGATGTTAAAGAAGTACAAGCAGGGAGAGGTTTCGCTGAGGGACCTCTGCATAGAGGGGCTGCTGGCCACCACGGGCATCAGAACCTCCGAACTCCTCTTACTGAAGGCGTCGGATTTTGATTTTGAGACAAACCTCATCACAATAACGCAGCTCAAGAAGAAGGGAGAGTTCGTGAGGCAGACGGTCATAAGCCAAGATCTGCTACCCTTCGTAAAGGATTATGTCAAGCTCTTCAAGGACAACGAATTGATCTTCAAGATGACCCGGAGGCAGGTCCTCAACATAACGCACAAGTACACCGAGGATATCCTGGGGAGGAGGGTCAGGAACCACGCCTTCCGCCACGCCTATGCCATTAGGATCCTAGAGAAGACCCGGGACATAGAGCTCTGCCGGAGGCTGATCGGTCATTCGAGGCTCGAGACCGTCAAGATCTACTTAGACTTTGCCATAGGCGACAGGGTCAAAGAGGTCTCAGACGCCATAAAATTCAGTCGATAACGCAGCCCTGCATTGGCAAAATAAAAAATAAAAAAAGAGGAGTTGTTTTTACTTTCTCCTCATCAGGAAGAGGACCGCGACTATGATTATGACGACCACAACTGCGCCGATGATATACCACGTGTAGTCCGTGGGCAATTTAACGGTGAAGGTCCAAGTTATGGTTGCGGTGTTCCCTGCTGTGTCCTTAACGGCCAGCTGTGCAGTATGGGTTCCTTCCGTCAGCGTTGCAGAGTACGAGACGCAAGTTGAATTTGCCGTAGCTGTGACCGTGTTGCCGTCGACCTGCAAAACCACTTGACTTGTGTCGATGGCCGTGTTATCCGAGTAGGCGGCGCTGATGGTCACAGAGGTACTAGTAACCGTGGATCCATTTGTAGGACTTGGCGTAGAGATGACAGGTGCCGTGGTGTCCACTGTGAACATCCAGCTTGAGGTGGCTGCATTACCTGAAGTGTCCTTTACCGTGAGGGAGACCGTATGTGTGCCCTCACTCAGTGTCACAGAGTAGCTTACAGCCGTCGCGGTTACAGACGTTGGTGTTACTGCAGCTCCATCTACGGTCAGAGCCACCGAGCTTACATCGATCGCCACATTGTCGGAGTAGGAGGCACCTATGGTTACAGAGCCACTCGCAGATAGGGACCCGTTCGCAGGGGTGAGACCTGATATCGTCGGAGCGGTGGTGTCAATGACTATGGTGAAGGTCCAGGTCCTGTTGGCAGCGTTGCCCGCCGTGTCCTTGACCTCGAAGTAGAGGGTGTGGCTTCCTTGGGAGAGATCGGCCGTCGGCGTGTACGAAGTTGATGTGGCGGTCACTGTCGCCATGGCGGTCACATCTGCACCATCCACGGTGAGCTTGGCAGTTCCCGTGTTTATTGCCACGTTATCAGAGTAGCTCACAGTTATAGTTGGTCTTGCCGTGGTGGCTGTGGAGCCAGCTGCTGGAGTTACGGACGATATTGTCGGCGGTGCAGTGTCAGACGGCGGAGGTGGAGCCGAGATGGTAAAGGTTGCGTTGATGCTCTCAGTTCCCGAAAATGCCTTTACGGTGTAGATGCCGTACGTCCAAGATCCAGTTGGGATGGTGGACGGTATTACGAAGGACTTTGAGTAAGAGCCGCCCGCGGTTGCAGCCACATAGTCGATGTCCACCATCGATCCCGATGGGTTGAATAACTGGATGGTTACGTCCGCGCTGGCGACCGCAATTCCTGTAACGATTATAGTCTCGCCAGGGTTGTAGGTAGACTTGTTGGTTTTAACCGTTAGTGGAGAGGCTGAAGTTATTGCTATAGAAGCAGCCCCAACCAGAAGGATCAGCATCATTAAGACTGTAGCTTGTTTACAAGACATTATTTCTTTCTCCTAGATGAAACTGGGGAACTATTTTTTATAAAAGGGTTTCGAATGAGCGCGCTGGAGAGTTTAAGTTCTAAAAATAGAACGGCCTAAATGGGCAATTTTGGTCGGGCTCTCTGGTCGCTACCCCTAGCGTTTAGCTTCGTCTTGATCCTGACGGTCTTATGGCTCCAAGGTTATTCTTGATCACAAACAGTATCCACTTCAGCCTTCCCTTCAGGAGCTGCCTCAGAATAAATGAGCCGCGGAGGTAGAACCTTCTGTAGGCGAGCGAGACCGACCTTGAGATGTCCTCGGCGCTCAGCTCCTCTGTCCTCATGACCGGCTTCATGGTCGTGAACCTGGACCAGTCGTCTGTGATAAGCAGGTCCTCCCTCTTCGCCATCTCGTATATCTCAGTACCTGGATACGGCGTCATTGCAGTGAACTGCGCAAAGTCGATCCCGGAATTCCTCGCAAAATCGATAGTCTTCATCACGTCCTCCTTGGTCTCCCCAGGCGTCCCTATTATAAATGAGCCTATGGTCTCCACCCCTACCTCCTTTGCCCACTTTATCACAGTTCTGACCTGTTCAAGGGTTATCCCTTTCTTGAGCGTCTTCAGGACCTTCTCTGAACCAGACTCCACGCCGATATAGAATAGGACACAACCGGCCTTCTTGAAGAGGTGGAGGAGGTCCCTCGTTACGAGATCCGCTCTGGATCCGCAGGTCCAGTAGATGTCCAGACCCCTTTGGATGATCTCTTCTGCGATCCTCGCCGCCCTGTTCTTATCCACTGTAAATGTATCATCCACGATCTCGATCGACCTTATGCCGTACTTCGTAACCAGCTCTTCCATCTCGTCGACCACATTCTTTGGACTTCTAGCCCGGAACCTCCTCCCGTAGAATTCCGAGGATGAGCAGAAGATGCATTGGAAGGGGCAACCCCTACTCGTCATTACGCTGCCAAGCGGGGTCCGTTCGCCCAGCACCGTGTACTTGTTCAGGGGGAGGAGGTGCCTAGCAGGGAATGGAAGCTCGTCGAGGTTCTCGATGAGCCTCCTCGGCTTATTCCTGAAGACCTCCCCATCCTTCCTGTAGACTATTCCGTCCACCTCGGATGGGGGTTTCTTTCCCTCCACCGCCTTCAGCAGATCCAGCGCTGTAGCCTCCCCCTCGCCTATGACCCCCACGTCCAGATGGGGGCACGCCAGCATGGTCTCCACGGGCGTGAACGTGATGTGACTTCCACCCATGACTGTAACAGAGTCTGGGCAGTTTTCCTTTGCAATCATCACAGTTTTAATGGCATCATATATCGTAGGGGTCGTTGATGTGACACCCATCACATCTGGATGCGTTCTCTGTAACACTTCTCCGAGCTCTTGGTGTGACATATCAGTAACTGCGGCATCTATGATAGTCACATCCACGCCCTCTCTCTCAAGGATCGCGGCGATATAGGCCAGACCGAGGGGCGGCGCCTTGAGCCCCAACTTCGATACTGTCTCAAGATTGGCGGTCGTTGGGGGGTTTACCAATGCAAACTTCAAGTACATCACCGCTTGATGACCGGCTTCGACGACAGGTCGCCTCGTTATATTATGGGCATGTGAGATATTTACTTTTATAATGGGGGTACGCGCCTCGCCCGCTGGGCAAATAACTTTGTCCAAAAGTAATAAATGCAAATAAGAGGAGAACATGGCTGAATGCACATGAACGCTGCAAATTACAGGATGTCCAAGGCAGAGCTCGTTGAGCTTCAGAACAAGAGGTTGAGGGCCCTTATCAGGTATGTCTACGAGGGTTCACCTTTCTTCAGGAGGAGGCTCAGCTCTGCGGGCATTTCCCCTGATGACATAAAATCAAGGGAAGATCTCAAGAAGATTCCGTTTACCACAAAGACAGACCTTAGGGACAACTACCCGCTTGGCATGATATCGGTCGATAGGTCAAGGCTTGTCCGGCTACATGTATCCTCAGGTACCACCGGAAACCCCACAGTGGTGGCCTACACAAAGCAGGACATCGAGAACTGGGCAGAGATGAACGCCAGATGCCTCGAGATCGCCGGAGTGACGTCACAGGATGTGGTTCAGGTGGCCTACGGCTATGGGCTCTTCACAGGAGGACTTGGTCTGCACTACGGTGCTGAGAGGCTGGGCACCAAGGTAATCCCGGCCAGCACTGGGAATACCAAGAGGCAGCTCAAGCTGATGAAGGACCTCGGCACCACCGTCATCTGCTGCACCCCCTCTTACGGTCTCTTCCTAGCGGAGAGCGCCAAGGAGGAGGGACTTGACCCGAAGAGGGACCTCAAGCTGAGGGTGGGCGTATTCGGTGCCGAGCCATGGTCAGAGACCACGAGAAAGCACCTAGAGGAGAGGTTAGTGGAGTCTGCCCACGACATTTACGGCATGTCTGAGCTCAACGGGCCTGGCGTGGCGATGGAGTGCAAAAAGAAGAACGGTCTCCACGTCTGGGAGGACCACTACATCGTGGAGGTCATCGATCAGAACACCGGGGAGGTGCTGGAGCCGGGCGAGAAGGGGGAGATGGCGGTCACAACGCTCACAAAGGAGGGGATGCCACTCCTCAGGTACAGGACGAGGGACATCACCATTTTAGACGACGAGGTCTGCGAATGCGGGTTGCCCCACGCGAGGATAAAGAGGATCATGGGACGGACGGACGACATGCTGAAGATCAGGGGGATCTGCGTCTTTCCGAGCCAGGTGGAGGAGATACTCACGAGCATGGAGGGGGTCTCGCCGCACTACCAGCTGGTGGTTGACAGGGAGGGATCCATGGA
>Ga0315280_10003352_pt1 | contig 24747 bp, 21 predicted proteins | sample YL17G06_40_MG_FD_203697 | JGI IMG/M metagenome (GOLD analysis project Ga0315280, IMG submission 203697) | Sediment microbial communities from Yellowstone Lake, YNP, Wyoming, USA - YL17G06_40 | ecosystem: Environmental > Aquatic > Freshwater > Lake > Sediment | place: USA: Wyoming | collected...
TCGTACGCTTCCTGTGACCCTCGGGTCCGTGGGGGCGCGCTTCGACCCCTTTTTCGGCAAACACCTTCTATGGGCAATGCGACTTCCAAGGGACGTGTCTTGGTCTTGGACGACGAGCCGGCAGTGTGTGCACTGCTGAGTGAACGGCTCACCATGGAGGGGTACACCTGCCAGTCGTGTTCGAGCGGAGAGGAAGCGCTCGCCGCGATGCAGCGGGAGTCCTTCGATGTCGTGATCTCCGACATTCGTATGCCCGGCGTGTCCGGAATGGAATTCCTTGCGCAAGCTCAGCAGCGGTATCCGCACTCGGCCTACGTGATGGTGACGGCCGAAGACGACCTGCGGGTCGCCATCCAAGCAATGAAGCAAGGCGCAGCCGACTACCTTGTCAAACCCATCCAGTTGGAGGCCCTACTGGCCAGCGTTCATCGGGCGCTGGATGTGAAGCACATGGAGGCCGAACTGGAGAATTACCGCCACAATCTGGAAGAAATGGTCGAGGCGCGGACAAAACAACTCCAGGCGGCCATGCGGCGAATCGAGCTTACTTATGACGAGACCCTCGAGGCCCTGGGCGCTGCGCTCGACTTGCGCGATACGGAAACGGCGGGACACTCCGAGCGCGTCAGACGCTATTGCCTGGAAATGGCCACGGCCATTGGGTGCTCGAATGAGATACTGAAGCAGATTTCCCGCGGCGCCTACCTCCACGATATCGGCAAAATCGGGATTCCGGATTCGATCCTGCTGAAGGAAGGAAAACTGACGACGGAAGAAACGGCCACCATGCAGGCGCACGTCCGGATCGGGTACGACCTCGTCTGCCGTATCGCGTTTCTGGCCCCGGCGGCCGCCATTGTGCTCACGCACCAGGAACGCTACGACGGTACGGGTTATCCGCAGGGACTGATGGGGACTGAAATTCCGATCGGGTCGCGTGTGTTCGCTGTTGCCGACACGCTCGACGCAATGACCTCCGACCGGCCTTATCGGCGTGCCCTACCGCTTTCGGCGGCACGGGCGGAGGTTCTCCGCGAGTCTGGACGCCAGTTTGACCCCGAGGTGGTCCGGGTCTTTCTTTCCATTCCTGACCAAACTTGGGAGAATATACGGATGGAAGTGGCCGGCCGGCGCGGCGCCGGGCGGGCGATGCTCGCGACTCCTTCCCGTTCCGATCCGAAGCCCTCCGGGAGTTCGAAAAGCTGAGTCACGGCCGCCGGGAGTCGTCCGGCTGGCGTCTCGGCCAGGCAAATACCTTACCGCACCAGGACCATGACCTCTCGCCCTCCCACGTGGAGCGAGAGGGTCACACGACGTCACATGAATCCCTCCGATCCAGTTGACAGTCGAATCCAGCCCACCGATCACCGCCCACAGGACTCCGTCTCCAGGCTGCGACGCTTTCTGCTTCCTGCATCCTGGTCCGAGCTCCTGGTTTTCCTCCTGGCGTGCGGCCTCGTGGTCGGGTTCACCTCGTATCACATCGCGCGGACTTATCAAAATGAAAAGACGTCCTGGGAGCTGCGGCAGGCTTCGCTCGCCGAAGACCGGGCGTGGGCTGTTTCGAGCTATCTTCATGAGCGCCAGGCTGACGCCGAAGTGCTCACCGCCCTGCCGTCGGTTGAGGACCTGGTTTCACGCGCAGCGGGGGGCGGCAAGGGCCAGTCACAGCATCAGCCAGATCTGCGGCGTGGGCTGACCGCGCTCGTCGACCGACTCACTAGCGTCTATGGTTATTCAGGGATCTATGTCTTGGGGCCCGAAGGGCAGCTGTACCTGCGGGCGACGGATTCAGCAGAACTCTCGCGCGCGGCTCTCGACCTCGCCCATGCGGCAGTGCAAAGCCAGAGAACGCACATCGATATGCTGGGCCATTCTCCCCAAACGAGCCTTCTGAGTTTCGCCGTACCTGTGTTCATGGGGAGTCGACTCGCGGAAGCCGGCGCGGATGCGAAGAAGCCCGCTGGGGTGGTTGTGACGCAAATCCCCGCTGCCAGCGGGCTCTTCCCACTTCTCTTTGCGCCCTCCGTTCCCAGCGCCACCGGGGAGACTGTTCTGATGCGGTTTGTGGGGAGTGAGGTCGAGTTCATCTCGCCGCTCCGCAACCGGGACACAGGCGCTCCCTTCCTTCGGCGGCCATTCGAGCAGGAAGGATTGGCGGCGAGTGCCGCACTTCGTGGTGTCCAGGCCGCGGGAGAATTCCGGGACTATCGGGGCGAGCGCGTCATCGCGGCCACGCGTCGAATCCCGCCAACGGGCTGGGGTCTGGTTCGAAAGATCGATCGCGCCGAGGCGTTGACGGGGTTTTATCAGGATGCGCGCCTAGAGGCCTTGGCCGCTCTGCTGGTCATTCTGGTCATCGGCGGCCTTCTTCGGGGCTATCGGCGGCGCCAACTGGCGCGCGCCCTGGAGGCGCGGGTCGAGCAGCAGCAACACATCCTCAAAGTCCAGGAGTACGCGCAGGAAATCGTGGACAGCGTTCCGGCTGGGCTCCTCGTCCTCTCTTCCGACCTGCGCGTGCTCTCGACGAACCGTACTTTCCTCAAGTTGTTTCATTTGCGCTCCGAGGATGTACTGGGACGGCGGCTCGACGAGGTCATCCAGGCGGAGTCTCCACCCTATCGGGTCAGCAGCATTTCCGAGAGTGAGCTGGCCCCGCAGAGCGTTCTGCTCGACATCACGCTGCCCGGAAGGCAGGAGAAGCGGCCCGCGCGAATCACCATTACCAGCGTCGCCCATGGGGGAACGGAGGGCCGTTTGCTGGTCGTCGTGGAGGATCAGAGCGAGGGAGAGCGGCTCCGGGCCGCCGCGGAAGCTTCCGAGCGGCGGTTGCGCGACCTGGTTCAGTCGGTGGACGCGATCGTTTGGGAAGCCGATGCGGAGTCGTTCCAGTTCACCTTTGTGAGCCGCAAGGCCGAACTGCTCTTGGGATATCCCATTGAAGACTGGCTGACCCTCCCGCACTTCTGGGAGCAGCATATCGATCCCGCTGATCGCGAACGGACCCTTGCCAAGTGCCGCAGTGGTACGGCAGCGGGCCGGGATTACGAGCTTGAGTACCGGATGGTGGCGGCAGACGGCCGCATCGTGTGGCTGAGGGATAAGGTGCGAGTCGTTTCTGATCTGACCGGCAAACCGAAACAGCTTTGTGGAGTGATGGTTGATATCACGGAAGAAAAGCGCGCGGAGGCTGAACTGCGGCGCGTCAACCGCGCCCTCAAGACGCTGAGTCAATGTAACCAGGCCATGGCGCGGGCGAACAGCGAATCCGAATTGTTGGACGAAATCTGCCGGATCATCGTCGAGGTGGGCGAGTATCGATTTGCCTGGGTGGGGTTAGCGGAGCAGGACGAGGCAAAGTCCATCCGGGCCGTTGCCCGGGCGGGACATGAGGACGGATACCTTTCGCAAGTGAAGATCACGTGGGACGAGAGCGAATCGGGTCGCGGGCCCGCGGGAACGGCCGTGCGAGCGGGCCGGGTGAGCATCGTGCGCGATGTGCAGACGGACCCGAGTTTCGCCCTCTGGCGGGCGGAAGCCGTGCGACGCGGCTACGCCTCACTGGTCGGCTTGCCGCTGATTCAGGAGGGCAAATCCTGCGGCGTGCTGACCATCTATGCGGCCGAGCCCAATGCGTTTGACGCCGAGGAGGAGCGGCTCCTCACCGAGCTGGCCGCCAACGTTTCCTATGGGCTCATGTCGCTGCGCGCGCATCTGGACCGGGAGCGAGTCGAGGAGGAGCGCGCGCGCTTGAGCTTGGCGGTGGAGCAGGCCGCGGAAGCGATCGTGGTCACGGACCCGCAGGGCAGCATCGCCTACGTCAATCCCGCCTTCGAGACCGTCACCGGCTATCGCCGGAGCGAGGTCATCGGCCAGAATCCCAGGATTCTGAAAAGCGGCCAGCACGACGCCGACTTCTATCGGGTCCTGTGGGAAACCCTCACCCGCGGGGAGGCCTGGACGGGACGCTTCATCAATCGCCGAAAGGACAACACGCTTTACGAGGCGGAGGCCGTGATCTCGCCCGTGCGCGACAACGCGGGGCGAGTTGTGAACTATGTGGCCGTCGAGCGTGACGTCACGCGGGAACGACAACTCGAAGAGCAGGTCCGCCAGTCGCAACGGATCGAAGCCGTGGGCCGGTTGGCTGGCGGCGTGGCCCACGATTTCAATAACCTGCTGACGATCATCAGCGGATACAGCGATTTGCTGCTCGAGCGGCTGGGCCCTGAACACCCGCAGCGTTCTCACGTTAATGAAATCCGCAAGGCCGCCGACCGGGCCGCCTCGCTCACGCGGCAGTTGCTGGCTTTCAGCCGCCGCCAGGTCCTGGCGCCGCAGGTTCTCGATCTGAATGCTGTGGTTGCCAACCTGCACAACATGTTGCGGCGTTTAATTGGCGAGGATGTTGAGCTGGTCACTGTCCCCGGTGCGCAGCTCGGCCGGGTCAGAGTGGACCCTGGCCAGATCGAACAGGTGATCTTGAATCTGATCGTCAACGCGCGGGACGCCATGCCGCAGGGTGGCAAGATCACTATCGAGACGGACAACGTGGTTTTGGCTGCGGACTACGCGGGCGCCCACTTCCGGGTCAAGCCCGGCCCTTATGTGGCGCTCTCGGTCAGTGACACCGGCTGCGGCATGGGGCCGGAGATCCAGGCGCACATTTTTGAGCCGTTCTTTACCACCAAGGAGCAGGGGAAGGGGACGGGCCTGGGCCTGGCAATGGTTTACGGCATCGTCAAGCAGAGTGGAGGCTACATCTGGGTGTACAGCGAAGTAGACCGTGGGACGACATTCAAAATCCACCTGCCTCGGGTGGAAGAGAAGCCGGAGCCGGTCGAGGCCCCGCGGCGCGTGGAAGAGCGGCGCGGAACGGAAACGATTCTGCTGGTCGAAGATGAAGCGGCCGTTCGCTCATTGGTCAGCGGAGTTCTCGAGGGGGGTGGATACAAAGTCCTGGTGGCGCGGAATGGTGAGGACGCACTTCTGGTCTCCGAACAGCACAAGGGGCCGATCCACCTGCTGGTGACCGATGTCGTGATGCCAGAGATGGGCGGCCCGGAATTGGCCGAGCACCTCCGGCCGTATCACCGGAAGATGAAGGTGCTGTACATGTCGGGCTACACGGACGACGCCATCGTCCATCACGGTGTGCTGGGTTCCAGCGCGGCTTTTCTCCAGAAGCCTTTCACCCCGGACGTCCTGGCTCACAAGGTGCGCGAAGTCCTGGATTCCGCTTGAACGGTGGCGCATCACCTTTAGGATTGCGCCTCCCCGGCGGTAGGAAGTTCGTATCACTCCCACGCCGAGAACCTTGGCGGCTCCAGGGCCTCGCGGCGTGGCCGGGAGCGCCGTCGTCCACATTCCTTCAATCGGCTCTTGGTGGGCGGGCGGCACTCATCCCTCTGTGGAGGAGACAGACGGCGCCTTCCACCTGCCCGCTTCGCCCGTAGTAGACTGAGAGAGTCACTTCCAGGAAAAGCACATTTCCGTTCGGCAGCCGGTGCTCGACCGTCTCGGCGCGAAGGCTCGCGCCACCTTCCAGAGCGTCGCGGAGGTAACCGGCGAGCGGGGACTCGGCACCCAAGATCTCCGGGTAGCGGCGTCGCGACCAGGTATCGACCCCGAGCAATTCGCGCGCTACGGGATTCGCCAGAGCCAGAAACCCCTCGCGAGTGAAGATCATGAGGCCGGCCGTCAGGTCGCGGACGACGGCCTCGAGCGTGCGCGTGCTTGAGTCGGCGCGCTGCTCGGCCTCCCGCAGCAGCGCTTCCAGCTCTCGCTCGCGGGCTTTCATGCGCGTCAACACGCCTTGCATCGAGGCGAGCATGACGCTGGTTGCATCTTGGGATTTCGGCGAGGACGGTCGGAAGTCCTCCGGCTTGCGCTGTTGCTGGAAAGTCTTATGGAGCAAGTACACGATGAACACCGTCAGCCCGACGATCACCAGGGCGCCGCCCAGCAGCAGCGTGATCTGGATGGGATTGAGATGGTGCGGCACGTTAACCTGCCAGACCGGCCCAGCGCAGGTAGGCGTCGAGGAGCGCCTGCCCTCCCAGGCTCGCGTAAAGGGCCGCGAGGCCCAGGAACGTCCCAAAGGGCCAAGGGTGATGACGAAAGCGGGAGCTGAAGAGTTCGAGCGGCACGGCCACCAGCGTTCCGAGAAGCGAGCCGAGGAGGATCGTCAAGAGCGTCAGCGGGACTCCGAAGAACGTCCCCACCATGAACATCAGCATCACATCGCCGAAGCCCAGTCCCTCCTTTCCGGTGAGTCGAAAGAAAGCCACGGCCACGGCATAAAAGATCCCACCGCCCACCGCGGCTCCTGCCAGCGAGGCAACGACGGACGCGAAGGGAAAGTCCATCGCGAGACCCAGGCGCTGGAATAGCCAATCCACTGGCCGCGGGTCAACAGGAATGATCAAGCTGAGCAGAAGGCCTAGAGCCGTCCCGAGAAGCGTCACGGGATGGGGGATGCGCCGGCGGGTCAGGTCGGTGAAGACCAGGATGATGAGCAGCATTCCGAGCGTCGCGTACTTGACGAATTCGGCGCTCAGTTGATACCGGGCGAAAGCCACGACCAGCACGGCGGCGGTCAGGAGTTCCACAGTGGGATAGATGACTGAGATTGGGGCGCGGCAGTCGCGACACCGTCCCCTGAGCCACAGAAAGCTAAGGACAGGAATGTTGTCGTACCAGCGGACGGGATGATTGCACTGGGGGCAGTGGGAGCGCGGCGAGATGATCGATTCCCCGCGCGGCAGCCGGGCGATGCAGACGTTCAGGAAACTTCCGAAGGCCAGCCCAAACAGCGCAACCGTCGCGTAGAGGATAGGCAGGGGAATTGGCACCAGAGTTCCGGAAGTCCTTGCCGGGGCGCGGCGCACGGTGCGGGGAGTCGCATCCGCAAGCCCCCGAGGCTCAAGTCCTGAGCAAATGGAAGTAAACTTCTTCGGTACGCGCCACCATTATATCACTCGAGAACTGGCGCGCCCGTTCGCGGCCCTCCGCTCCGTATGCCCTCAGCCGCTCGCGGTCGGTGGCGGCGACCAGAATGGCCCCCGCCAATTCTTCCGGTGAGCCGGGCGCGACCAGCCAGCCAGTCCGCCCTTCTTCGACGACTTCCGGCAGGCCACCCACGCGGCTGGCGATTACAGCTTTTCCGTGCGCCATGGCCAGCAACGCCGCCGAGCCCAGACCTTCGGCCCGGGAAGGCATGATGAAGAGGTCGAGCGCGGCGAAAAAGCCTGCCAGGTCTTCCAGAGGGCCGAGGATTTGTACACGGTCGCCGATGGCGCGGGCCTGCTCACGGATTCGGACCGTCATCTCGGGCGGACCGTCTCCCACCAGGAGCAAGCGGACGCTGGGCAGTTTCTCCGCGAGGAGGCGAATCGATTCCATCCCGATGTCATGTCCCTTTTCCGGCGTGAACGCGCCGAGGAGTCCGAGCACGAAGTCTTCGTCCTGGAGGTTCCACAGGTGGCGCTGGCGCGCGCGCTCATCGCGAGAGGGAAGCTCAGGCGGGATTTCAATTCCATCCGGGACCACTTCGATGTTCTCGGCCGGGACCCCCGCGGCGATAAGCAAGCTGCGGATATGCTCCGAGACGGCGATGACGGCGTGGCAGGTGTGCGTGTACATGAACCGATGACGGGCCGGAGCCCCCGGCAGGAAGGTCACGCGGCGGCTGGCCACGCGGCGCACTGGCAGGCCGAGGGAGGCGAGCCAGGAGATCGTCTGCCCTCGGCCGTCGTGAGCGTGCAGCATGTCGGCCGGCTCGGCGAGCAGCCGCTGGCGGAGCTGGAGAATCCCGTTGGCGTGTCCCCAATCGTAGGCGGGGAGAGCAAAAACCCGGAATCCCTCCGCGAGCGCGTGTGCCTCGAGTTCGCTGCTGTCGGGAGTCACAATGAGCTGATCGTGTTGCCGCTCGCGAAGGCCGCGCGCCAGCCGCAGCAATTGCCGCTGCCCGCCGCGGAACTCGTAACCTGTGTCGATATGAACAACTTTCACGCGAAAGAAACTCCAAATTGGAAACTGGAAATTCGGAACTTGCAAGCCAAGAAGAGACCTTCACATGTCCGAAGTGCGCCCTCCTGACTTCTGACTCCTGACTTCTGACTTCTGCTCCCCGTAGAGCCGTGCCCACCTCTGATATTTTCTCCGCACATATCGCGCCGCCATCCAGGCGATCAGGAATCCCTGCGGCCCGTCGAGAACACCAAGCCGGAGAAAGTAGGTCGAAAAGAACACCCAAGGCGGGGCGAGCAGCCGGCGCAAGGCGCCCACGCGGTCGCCGCGCGCGTGCATCTCCTGGGCCGCCAGGTCGGTGTAAAACTCGATCCGTTTGCGATGCTCCTGGAGCGAGTCGCAGGTGTAATGCAGGATCTCGCCTGGCAGCGTCGCGATGGGACCCGAAACCGCCACCGACTCATGCACGAACGCGCCTTCCCAGCGGGCGCGTCTACGGTCAAAGAGGCGGAGCTTGTAATCCGGGTACCAGCCGGAATGAAGAATCCAGCGGCCGAGGTAAAAAGCCCGCCGCGCGAAGCGATATCCTGCCGCCTGAGGCTCCAACCGCTTCCATGCGGCGACAGCGGCCTGCGCGTCGGCGTTTAACTCTTCATCGGCGTCGAGGCTCAGAATCCAGTCGTGGCGCGCTTGTTCGACGGCGTAGTTCTTCTGAGCGGAAAAACCATCCCAGGGCCGGACCAGGACCCGCGCGCCCATCCCGGCCGCGATTTTGCGCGTGTCGTCCGTCGACTCCGCGTCCACGACGATCACTTCGTCGGCGCAGGAGAGCGAGCGGATCACGCGCGCGATTTGCGCAGCCTCATTGCGGGTGACAATCGTGGCCGAAATCGACGGCATGGGAGGCGGCGACGTTATTCCTTGAGGATCGACGCGAGCTTGGCAGCTTCCACGAGACTCGACACGCGTGCGATGTCGCGATCGAGCCGACGATCGGCCTTGACGAACGGAGAAGCGCGTCGGACCAGGGCACGCGCCTGCTCTGCCAGCCGCCCCGTGCGTAGCGGCACGAGGAAATCCAGGGCCTGGCAGGCGGCAAGGAGCTCGATCGCGAGGATCGTTTGCACGTTGACAAGGATCGGTCGCAGCTTCAAGGCAGCCGTCATCCCCATGCTGACGTAGTCTTCTTTGTTGCCGGAAGTCGGAATGGAATCCACCGACGCGGGATGCGCGAAGACTTTGTTCTCTGAGGCGAGCGCCGCGGCCGTCACCTGCGCCAGCATGAATCCTGATTCCAACCCGTGCGCCCCGGTGAGAAAAGCTGGCAACTCGGAGGTGAGAGGATTGACCAGGCGGTCGATGCGGCGCTCAGAAATGCCGCCGAGCTGCGTGAGCGCAATCGCCATCAAGTCGAGCGCTGTCGCGAGCGGCTGGCCGTGGAAGTTGCCGCCGGAAATCACCTCGCCGTCGCCCGCGAACACCAGCGGATTGTCGGTGGTGCTGTTCATCTCAATCTCCAGAACGCGGCCGGCGTAGGCGAGCGCGTCGCGCACCGCTCCGTGCACCTGGGGCATGCAGCGCAAGCTGTAGGCATCCTGCACGCGCGCGCAGTTTCGGTGAGACTCGCGAATGGTGCTGCCTCGGTTCAAGCGGAGAAGGTTTCGCGCCGTGACGAGCTGCCCGGGATGAGGGCGCGCGCGCTGTAACCGTTCGTCGAAAGCTGCAGGTGAGCCGCGCAGGGCATCAAGCGAAAGCGCGCCGGCGACGTCGGCGGTGTCCACGAGGATTTCTGCTTGCCGCAGGGCCAGCAAGCCGAGCGAAAGCATCGCCTGCGTGCCGTTGACGAGCGCCAAGCCTTCCTTGGCTTCGAGGACGAGGGGCTTCCGACCGATGGCGCGAAGAGCTTTGGAGGCGACGACCTGACGACCGCGGAAAATCACTTCGCCCTCGCCGACGAGTGCCAGCGCCACATGGGCGAGCGGAGCGAGATCGCCGCTCGCTCCCACCGAGCCCTTCGAAGGAATCACCGGGTGCACACCGTGGTTCAGGAATTCGCAGAGCAACTCCACCACGGCCGGCCGCACGCCCGAGAGGCCGCACGCCAGCGCGTTGGCGCGGAGCAGGAGCACTCCGCGAGTTTCCGCTTCGCTGAGCGGCTCGCCCACGCCGCAAGCGTGACTGCGAATAAGATTCAGCTGAAGCTGCTTGGCTTGCGCAGGCTCAATGCGTTCCGTGGAGAGAGCACCGAATCCCGTCGTCACCCCATAGACGGTTTTCTTCTCCGCAATGAGTCGCTCGACCAGCGCGCGCGACCGCTTCATGGCGCTTCGGGCGCGCGGATGGAGCCTGACACGGCGGCCCTGCAATACCACCCGCTCGAAATCTTGACGTGTCAGGGTGCTACCCGTGAGTTGCAGCGTGCGCGGCATTCAGGTTCTCAGCTTCTCCGCTCGGATTAGGGGTTCAACGGTCCTGGGTCAGGCGCTCGGTTCGGGGGCCCTCGCTTCCCCCGCGAGGAGGTCCCGATATTTGTCGGGCAAGGCGCGCGGGCGCCCACCCATGTCGGTGATCACGTGCACCGTCTCACCCTCAGCGAGAAGCGTTTCGTCGGTCTTGCGATAGACCTCGTACACGAAGGTCAGCACGCGGCGCCGCACGTCTCGGAGAGCGGTCCGCACTTCGATCTCATCGTCGTAGCGTGCAGGCGCTTTGTAGCGGCAGCGCCCTTCGGCCACGATGATGCACAGGCCATCTTCCTTCTCCATGTCTCGGTAGGCGAAGCCATGCTGCCGACAATAATCCGTGCGCCCGATTTCGAACCACACGAAATAGTTGGCGTAGTACACCACACCCATCTGGTCCGTCTCCGCGTAGCGAACACGGAACGTCGTGCTGGACCAGTCTCCTTGTGATTGCGGCTTCATCTTCAGCGTCCCCGATTCGACAAACACCGCAGGACAGTCTATAGCAAAAGGAAGGTTCCGCAAACCGTGAGGATGAGCGGGGCCAATCCGGGAACCTTGGGGCCAGGCCGCGAGACTCTGCGCACGCCGATTTTGGGAACGGTCTAGACCGCGCCTTCGCGCCGCGTAACCGGCTCGGCAGGGACGAAGTAGACATCCGTGGGGTCAAACTGGGAGTTGCGGCGGAACTGTGCCCGGACCTTCATGCCCACGCGCATCTCTTCCTGCGTGACGCCAATCAAGCGCGCCAGCAGGAGCGTGTTGACGCCTGCGAACTCAACCAGCACGAGGTTAAAGGGCGTTTCCTTCAGAAAGGCTTCCGACCCAAAGTAACACGTGGTCCAAGTGTGGACGCGGCCTTCGAGGGGCAGCTCGATCCACTTGGTTTTCTTTCCACAGTCCATGCAGTAGGCGCGCGGCGTCGCGTATCGATAGTGGCACTTCGTACACTCGCTTCCCAGGAGCTTCCCCTGCGCGAGGCCGATGAAAAACGGCGAGTCTTCGGCGTAGCTGTGGATGTAATCGATCTCGTAATGATTCTTGATGATGAGCGGGTCGGTGTTGAAGACGACCGTGCCCTGGTCGGTCTCCGGCAGCCGAAGTTTGTCCCACTGTGGCTTGGCGCTACGCTTCGTTGAAATGTTCCGCGCAGGTTTCTTGGCTGCCATTTAGGCCTCCTCATCTGGTAGGGAAGCGCTCTGCGCTCCCGCGGGCGGGCATAGCCTGCCCCTACATCCGGCGGGATAACCCGCCGTTACAGAAGCGGTTCGCCGTCGTCATCCACCGGATTAGCAAGCACTGTCCTGAGTGCGATGGCAAAAGCCGCGAAGACCGGCTCGGCGAACCTGCGAACCGCCGGGTCACCGGCGCACTCACCGCTGCCCGCGTCGGGCGCAGCAGCTTCGATGCGGCCAAAGAAGTCGTCCGCCGTGCGCCAGGTATAGGTCAGCCGCGCCTTGCCGGCCCGGCCGCGGTGGAATTCCAGCCTGCCGTGGTTGAAGACGACCGTCCATTCGAGGCCCCAGTCCTCAATGACCCAGAGCGTGGTCAGCTCGGCCTCGCGCAAATGCTGCCGAATCGCCCGCTCTCGCCCCACCAGCACGAAGGCGCGTTGAATGGCGCGGCGGGCCCCGCGCTTGGAAAGGGCAGGGAAATGCGCCGCTTCGGGTTCGATGGTTGGTCGCTTCATTCCAGATGTTTGTAGCGCCCGGCTTCAGCCGGGCAGGGGATGTGCCGGCCTGAAGGCCGGCGCTACACCGGTCGCGTACTCTCCATGATGCTGACGGTTACATACGTTCCCGTGCCGGCGTGAGAATGAATCAAGCCGCGCATGGGCCGTGATTTCTTCTTGGGCTTCACTTGGATCTTACCGTCACCGTCGTTGTGCTTGGCGATGGTGCCCTGCAATTGCCAGAAGGCGAATACGGCCTGCATGAGCCCCGTGGCGCCGACCGGATGGCCGCAGGCGATCAGGCCACCCGAAGGGTTGACAGGAATCTTGCCATTGAGCTGTGGCGCTCCCGATTCGATGAATTTGCCGCCCTCCCCGTAACGGCACAGGCCCAAGTCTTCGTAAGTCTGAATCTCCGAAGACGTGTAGGCGTCGTGCAGCTCGATGAAATCGAGATCTTCGATGGGGTTCTCGATTCCGGCATGCTCATAGGCAAGCCGCGCGGCGTTGCGTCCCGCGCGGAAGGAATGCACGCCGGGATATTTCAAGTTCTTGTACCAGCTCGCATCTTCGTGTTTGAGGAGGAGGACTTTGCCGTGCGGGCGGTCGGCCATGCGCATGGCGTCCGTGCCCGTGCCGATGCCGACCACCTTCACAGGATTTGGGCAGACCTTCTCGGCGACCTTCTGCGATGCCAGAATGCAGCACGCCGCACCGTCCGACATCGTGCAGATGTCGAGCATGGTGAGCGGATAAGCGACCATGGGCGAGCTCCGCACGTCCTCGACGGTCAGGTCGAGATGCTTCTGCGCCCAGGTATTGTGCAGCGCATTTTTGTGGTTTTTCACCGAGACCATGGCGAGTTGCTCGACGGTCGTCCCGAACTCGTACATGTGGCGCACCACCATCATGGCGTAATATCCGCTGTAGAACCCGCCGACGGGATAATCGAAATTCGTGTCGGAGGCGAGAGCGATGAACTCGTTGCCCTTCCAGGTGTTCACGTGCGACATGGTCTCAAAGCCGAAGGCGAGGCAGCAGTCCATGCGCCCGGAAGCGACAGCTTCCCACGCCGCTTGGAAGCAGAGCCCGCCGGTGGCGCCGCCACCCTCGATGCGCTTGCTCGGCTTGGGACAGAGGCCCAGAAAATCCTGCACCATTGAGGCGGCCTTGAGCTGGCGCGTGAAATGGTCGGAGAAATACGAGCCCACGCTGCCGTCAATCATGTCGCGACGCAGCTTGGGCACGTCGCGCATCGCGTAGTCGAAGGATTCCTTCACCATGAGGCGAAAACTCTGGCGCGGATTCGCCTTGGAGAATTTCGTGATGCCGCCGGAAATCATGTAGACAGGTCGCATGAGGCGCTCTCCAAATCTCGCGGTTAGTTCTGATCGCCGCCGAATTCTTCGCTCCGCTCAGAATGGCAGGGTATCGTTTGCCAATCTGAGCGAAGCGTCGGATCGCATTCGTTCGGCGCGGCGCGCCGCGGCGTCGATCAAATCCTGCGAGGTGACGAGCTCGTCCACTAGCCCAACCGTCAGCGCCTGGGTGGCCGGGATTCGATCGCCAGTCAAGAGCATCTGCAGAGCCTGCGCTTTGCCAATCAGCCGCGGCAACCGCTGCGTGCCGCCCCAGCCGGTTAGCAGGCCGAGCGCCGCGCCCGGGTGGCCGAATGACGCGTCATAAGTGGCCACTCGCGCGTGACAGGCGAGCGCCAGGTCCAGCCCGCCGCCCAGGCAGTAACCGCGAATGGCCGCGACCACCGGAAGAAGGAAGCGCGCGATCTTCTCGAAGACATCCTGCCCCGCCCGCGCGAATTCCCGCGCGGCAATGCCCTTGAGTTCGACGATTTCCTCCACGTCGGCGCCCGTGGCAAAGGATTCCGCATTCGCAGCGATGACGACGCCGTGAAAAAGGCTTTCACGTTCAATCGCGTCGAGGAGATTGCGCAGTTCTTGCAGGACATCACGGGTCAGTCGCGGGTATCCGGCCGTCGGAGGGAAAGTCACAACGGCGACCGAGTTGTGCGAAAGGAGTTCCAAATGAATTCTGAATAGTAAATAGTGAATTGTGAATTATGAAAGATGAGGCGGTTGCTCTAATCCCCTGGTCGTCCGCGCGGCGTGATTCAGCGTTCACAATTCACTATTCGCACTTTGTTTCGCTGGCCGTCGCTTTCCTCACGTGCGCGCGGATGTAGTCAACGATCTCCTGCGTGGACGCGCCCGGCTGGAAGACCTCGCTCACGCCGGCTTTTTTCAGCCCCGGGATGTCCTCGTCGGGAATGATCCCGCCCACGATCAGCAGCACGTCGTCGAGTCCCTGAGCGCGCATCAGTTCTGTGATGCGAGGGATGACGGTGTTGTGGGCGCCGGAAAGAATGGAAATGCCAATGGCATCCACGTCTTCCTGGAGGGCGGCGGTGACGATCGCCTCCGGAGTCTGGCGCAGTCCCGTGTAGATGACCTCCATGCCGGCATCGCGCAGCGCGCGGGCAATGATCTTGGCCCCGCGGTCGTGGCCGTCAAGGCCGGGCTTGGCAACGAGCACTCGGATTCTTCTCTCTGCCATCTTGTTTCTTGTACTCTCCGCGTTCTCTGCGGCTCTGCGGTAACCTTAACCGCTAACCTTCGTAGCCCAGAACGAGCCGCCGGATTCCATCCTTGAGGGCCGCGCAGTGAAAGTTTATCAGCAGTCCGATCTTGCACCCAGAGAGGCGCAAATAGGTGAGCAGGATGGCGTCATGGATTGGAGCCAATGCTTCAACCGCCTTGAGCTCAACAACAACCCGTCCATCCACGAGAAGGTCCACGCGGTAACCGCAGTCAAGTTTCATCCCCTTGTAGACAACCGGCACGGGTTTTTGCTGCTGGAAGGGAATTCCCCTCAGTGTCAGTTCTTGCACTAGGCACTCTTCGTACGCAGACTCGAGTAGACCCGGTCCGAGCACCCGGTGGACTTCAATGGCTGCCCCGATGATTGCGTGGGTGAGTTCCTGGTCGTTCATGACTTACCGCTGAGACGCCGAGGAAGCAGAGAAAGGCTGATTGCCGCCTCTGTATAGTCATCGAAAAGCTGGCTCTTCGTAGGTTCCGAATATCCGCCGCAGCACGTCGCACATTTCGCCGACGGTGGCATAAGCGCGCACGCACTCGAGGATGTAAGGCATCAGATTCCGGTCGGTCCCGGCCGCGCTCGCGAGCGCCTCGAGCGCGGACTGCACGCGAGCGTTGTCTCGACTCTTCCGCAGTTCGGCCAGTTTCTGCTGCTGGCGCTGGGTCACACCTTCATCAATCACCAGGAGCTCGATGGGACGTTTCTCCTCCGAGACAAATTCATTCACGCCCACGATGATCTTTTCTTTGCGCTCCACCGCCTGCTGATAGGCGTAGGCGGCCTCGTGGATTTCTCTTTGCGGATAGCCGCGCTCGATCGCCGCGACCATGCCGCCCAGGGCGTCGACCTTGTCGAAATATTCATAGCAGGCACGCTCGGTCTCGAGCGTCAGCTTTTCGAGGAAATAGGAGCCGGCCAGCGGGTCCACGGTCGAGGCCACGCCGGTTTCGTGAGCCAGCACTTGCTGAGTGCGCAGGGCCAGCGTCACGGCCTCTTCGGTGGGCAGCGCCCAAGCTTCGTCGAGCGAATTGGTGTGCAGCGACTGCGTTCCGCCCAGCACGGCGGCGAGCGCCTGGATGGTGGTGCGAATGACGTTGTTGTACGGCTGCTGAGCAGTGAGCGAGCAACCCGCCGTCTGGGTGTGAAAACGGCAGAACCACGAGCGGGGATTTTGCGCGCCGAAACGCTCGCGCATGACCCGCGCCCAGATTTTCCGCGCCGCCCGGTACTTGGCGATTTCTTCGAAGAGGTCGTTGTGGGCGTTGAAGAAGAAGCTGAGGCGCGGCGCGAACTCGTCCACGTTCATGCCCGTGCGCGCGACCCACTCGACGTACTCGATGCCGTCACGCAGCGTGAAGGCCAGTTCCTGCACGGCGGTCGAGCCGGCCTCGCGGATGTGGTAGCCGCTGATGGAGATGGGGTTCCAACGCGGCACTTCGCGCGCGCCAAAGGTGATGGTATCCACCACCAGCCGCATCGAAGGGCGCGGAGGGAAGATGTATTCCTTCTGCGCGATGTATTCCTTCAGGATATCGTTCTGGGTGGTCCCGGAAATGTTCTTCCAGTCGGCGCCGTTCTTTTCCGCCACCACGAGGTACATCGCCCAGATCATGGCCGCGGGCGAATTGATGGTCATCGAGGTGGTGATTTCCTCGAGCGGCAGGCCGGCGAGCAACGTCTCCATATCGGCGAGGGACGAGACCGCGACGCCGCACTTGCCCACTTCTCCTTCGGCGAGCGGATGGTCGCTGTCGTAGCCCATCAGGGTGGGCAAATCGAAGGCGATGGAAAGGCCCGTCTGGCCCTGTTCGAGCAGATAGTGGAGGCGACGGTTGGTGTCCTCAGGCGTCCCGAAGCCCGAAAACTGCCGCATGGTCCAGATCCTGCCGCGATATAACGTGCGGTGGATGCCGCGCGTGAAGGGGAACTCGCCCGGGTCGCCGAGGTCGCGGGAGTAATCGAAATCGCAGAGGTCGGCGGCGGTATATAGCCGCTCGATGGGAACTCCCGACAGAGTTGTGAAGTGGTTCTCGCGTTCGGGGGATTTCTCGAGAGAAGGCCGGAGGGTCTCACGCTCCCAGCGGACTTCTGCCTCAGAGGGCTTGCGCTCCGGGGATTTCAACTTCTCCGTCTCGAAATCGGTGCCTGCCCTGTTTCCTTTGCTCATCGTGTGAGCAACAGCCCGAATGCCATCTTAGTGCACGGGCCAAGACAAAGTCAAACCATGGCGAGCCAGGCTTGAGCGACGCCGCAAAGGCGAACCGAGGTTTTCTGTCGCGCCGGCGGCCTCCGGTGGTAACATCACTCGGTCCTAGAGGACGTGTTGACCGCAGGCATTCAATACCCAACTCAGGCAGGGCCAAAAGGGAGGATGAAATGTTGCGTCGACGAACATTTTTGAGCACCGCGGCAACGGCGGCCGCTTCCGTGACCATGGCGCGCTGGACTCGGGCGGGGGATGGGGAGAAACCCGCCATCGTCCGCTATCCCGACTCCGCCGTGCAGGCGGTCGATCCACGTTTTGAGAAATTGCGGCAGGGCAACGCCGCGATCGAGCGCCTCTACACGGGCTGCCGCTGGGCGGAAGGGCCGGTGTGGTTCGGCGACGGACGCTACCTGCTTTGGAGCGACATTGCCAACAATCGCATCCTGCGTTGGACCGAGGAGACGGGCGAGGTGAGCGTCTATCGTCAGCCGTCGAACTACTCGAACGGCAACACGCGCGACAAACAGGGGCGTCTTATCACCTGCGAGCACGATTCCCGGCGCGTCACGCGCACCGAGCACGATGGCACCGTCACGGTGCTCATCGACCGCTACCAGGGCAAGCGGCTGAACGCCCCCAACGACGTCGTCGTGCATTCGAACGGAAGCATTTGGTTCACCGACCCGGGCTACGGCATCATGAGCAACTACGAGGGCCACGTAGCGGAATTCGAGCTGGCCGCTAACGTCTATCGCCTCGACCCGGCCACCGGCGAGGCGACGGTCGTCGCGACCGACCTCGCCAAACCCAACGGCCTCTGTTTTTCACCGGACGAATCGAAGCTCTATATCGTCGACACCGGCCAGCCGGCGGGCAAGCCGCATCCCATCAGCGTGTACGACGTGGTGAATGGGAAAAGCCTGGCGAACGGCCGCGTCTTCTGCGACATGGGCTCGGGAAGTTCGGACGGCATCCGGTGCGACGTGGACGGGAATGTATGGTCCGCGGCCGGCTGGGCCGGCGAAGGCTACGACGGCGTGCACGTCATCGCGCCCGACGGCGGGCTGATCGGCAAGATTCTGCTCCCGGAGGTTTGTGCCAACCTCTGCTTCGGCGGCGCCAAACGCAACCGGCTGTTCATGGCCGCCAGCCAGTCGCTCTATGCGCTTTACGTGAACGCCCAGGGCGCACAGATCCCATAGCGTGGCCGAGGCGCGCCTCGCACTGGCGCCCCAACACCCATCTTCACTTCCTGCTGTCGCGCGAAGAACCCCGGAGAGTGAGGGGCGATGGGCCGCCCCCGCTTCGATGACCTGCGGCTTTCCTCATTTCGCGGAAACTCCAGCCCTCTTACCCTCCCGGCTGGGTGGGATTGAGCATCTGGTTGTATGAGCTGGAGTGCGTCCCCGGGATGTTTGGCGTCTTCGATACTTTTCCTTCCAAAGCGTCGTTGACCTCGATGTTGTTCCTCGTCAAAGTGCTCCCGGTCGCCTGGGAGAACTGCGTCAGGGCTTTGGCATAGGTCGAGTGGGCCTGTACTTCACGGACCTCCGCTGCTACCAGGTCGCGCTGAGCCTGAATCACCAGGAACACCGTCGATTCTCCGAGCTGAAACTTTTTCTGTTCGGCATCCAGGGTCTGCTCCGCGAGGGTGACCGCCTTGCGCGCCGCTTCGATTTGCGCCTTGGCCTGAATCATAGCGATTTCCGCGTTGCGCACTTCCTGGATCACCGTGTTCTTGGTCTTCTGCATCTGCGTGCGAAGCTGACGCTGCTCGAGCAGAGCGCGCGTGGCATCCGCCTGCGCCGACCGGTTCCTGATGGGGATCGTCAAGCTCACACCGAAGGAGTAGTCCGGGAAGTTCCCGTGGAAGGATTGACTCAGGGCTTGTCCGGCACCCATCAGGAGCAAGGGGTCTGGGCAGATGGCGGCGGTGCCCTTCGGATCGGGGCACCGGCTGCCCGACAGGCCCGCCCCCGCATAGCTGGCGAAGAGACCGAGTGAAGGTAACAAGGCGTTGCGGTTGGCTTTGATGACGACGTCCTGGTTGCGCAGGTTCAAGTCCGCCTGCTCGATCTCCGGGCGGTTTTGTGCCGCCTGCCTCAGGGCCTCGTCGAGCGGAGGAACGTCGTCGGGCTTGGGTTCCGGAAGCGCGTCCGTGGGCTCGATCTCCACCCCCGCCAGGTCGCCGTCGACCTGCTTGGCGAGGGCGGTCTTGAGGAGGATCTGCTGCTGTTGCAGGCTGGTCTGCGCCACGATCAGGTCCTGTTGGCGCGCCGCCACCTCCGATTCCGCGCGCACGACCTCGATGGGAGCGAGCGTGCCGATTTCTACCTGCCGCTTATTGTCGGAAAGCGTCTTCTGGGCGAGGGCCAGCGACCGCTCCGCCACGCGCACGTTGTCGCGATAGTAGACGAGGTCGTAATAGAGGTTCAGCACCTGGGTGATGGCGGTCATCACCTGCTGGCGGAAGACGCTGTCGGCGATTTGCGCGTTGGTCTTGGCGATGCGGATGAACTTCGCGTTGGCGCGGTAGCCGAACCCATTCAGCAGTGGTTGATTGAAGCCAACGAGCAAGTTTGAACTCACCTGCGGGTTGAACACATTCGTCAGCGAGGTCGTCGATTGACGCTGGCCACCGAGCGCCACCAGGTAGCTAGTGCCGGTCTGGAACATCTGCCCGAAAAAGGTCTGGTACTGGCTCGTCTGCGTCGTCACGAACGGAACACCTGTGACAATGGTGGTTCCCAGCGGCGTCGTGCGCCGGTCCCAGCCAAAGCTGAAGCCGGTCACCGGATCAAAGGAGCCAAACGAGCCGATGTTGGTGGCGCCGCCACCGCCGAAGGCGCTGCCCGCGCTGCCCTGGAAGTTTCCGCCTCCGGCGCTGACGCCGCCGCCCAGCGCGCCGGCAAACAGTGCCGAGGATGTGAAGGCTCCCGACACGCCGCGCGTCGCACCGCCGCTCTTGGCGCGTGTGATGTCCGTCTGGGCCACGGCGGGGCCGAAGCGCGCCACCGCAATGTCCAGGTTATTCTCTAGCGCCAGGGCAATGGCGTCATTCAGTGAGAGCCGCAGTTTGCCATCGCTGGTCAAGGAATGAAGGCGTTCCGAATTGCTCATGGGTGGCTCGGGGACGAGCGGCTCGAGGTAAACGTTGAAAAGGTTGGGAAACCTCGCACCACGCGTGTAATCCAGTGAGATCTTCGGTGGGGTCGGGGTTTGCTGCTGGGCACCAAGGTTGGCCGCACCCAGCAGCATGAGCGCGGCAACGGTGCCGGCGAACCGGCGTAGGCTTCGAAGTTTCATCGCGTGTTCATCTCCCTGCACATTTGAATTTCGTATCAAAGTGCCGTTACTGAGTATACTTACGAAAATCTAGGACGCGGGGTTTCAAAGAAAGGATAGCCAGCGACTCTTCGTCCCGTGGAAGGGCCGAGAGTCCGAGGAAGACATAGGGGGCCTGGTAACCAAGGTCCGACCAAGCCGGTCCGATCCTCGAGCTAGTGTCCTGTTTCAGAAACAAGTGGCACATGCCGGGGGCACGCTGTCATGCTGAGCCCGTCAGCCCCTCGGCTCTTGCTCGGGGCGGTGAGCCAAGGTCGAACCGCCGACGGACGAAGCATCTCTGCATTGCCTGCGTTGACCGCGGAGTTTACCCTGAGCGTAGCGAACGGGCTCAGAATGACATACCATCGACTGTGTCACTTTCTTCGGGGACACGGCCCCAGTGCCGATCCCTCTCGATGTTTCCCACAGCTGACACATAACAAATTAGTCTAACATTGCGAGAGTACCCTGACAACGCGCCGGGGCGTAGCGGACGTGCTTTAGGCAGCGTGTTCATCGAATCTTCGATTGAGTGATTGAGCGATCGGGCGATTGGGAAAGGGAGTCCACCCGCCGTGCAGCTCGAGATTCTCTGGTTCCATCCCCGCAATCAGAAAATCACTCAATCACCCGATCACATAATTATCTCACTCGTAACCCGGCGCTACCGGGACTCCAGCGGGGCGGTGTGGGTACGCGAGCAGTTGGGTGCCGTTTGCTGATGGGCGCATACTCAAAAGGCAATGTATGCGCCACCCGCCAGGGAAGTGATTGTCCATTCCGACTAACTTGCTGTTGGCTTTTTTGCGTACTCTTCAAGCAGACCTAGCTTCACTTCGGCCCCGTTCAGCTCGAATCCCTGTTGCGCGACCTCGTTTAGCAGTACAACGGCTTCGTTGGCTAGGTGTTTGGCGTCTTCTGGGTCATGACTGTAAAGTCCCTCCATATATTCTTTGATAGTATCAAAGCTCTCAGAGAGAAGATCCGGAAGATACGCGGCCGGGATCGGGGTATCCTCCCGAGATGCCTGCGCGAGAAAGAGGTTGTACTGGAACCGCGAACGTTTCTCCAATTCTTCAAAGGACCGAAACACCTTTTGTCCCTCTTCTCCGCCGACCGCGTCGGCTATTGCCTTGTGAAGATCATCTCGACATTCCTCTAAAGTCTTGAACAGACCCAAACCTGCTTCCCCAAGCCCCGCGACCCTACGCAACAGTGGTATAACCTGCGTTATCTGAAAGTCTCCCATGTCTCCAACCGTCGTCATCCGTTTCAGAGACTCCGCCCCGCTCTGCAAGAAGGCATTGACTTCGGCCTTAAATTTTTCCACGTCAGCAATGTCCTTAGCGCGTGCCCGCTCTATAGCGTCGTCTGAGGGCTGCCGTTCGGAAGGGGGAAAGAGAGGATTACCTTCTTTTCTTTGAAGATGCCGTTCAAAACAACCAGGCACCTCCTTCCATCGGTTCGTGATTCCTTTGTGTGCGGTTTCCAGAGGCACCTTCGCAATCGACAGCGGATCAAACTTGATCTAGCGGGTAGCCACGGTCAGGGCTTTTCTGACCGTGGGTTCTTTGCTGCCGGAAAAATCCCACGGTCAATTAAAAAACGATTGACCGTGGCTACCAGCTTTCATGTATGCGCCCCACGAACACGCGCAACATCTCTGCTACCGCGTGCTATCCTTGGCCTGTCCTGGCTTCTTAACGGTCCCGCAAGGCGGGATGTCGGCGCCACCCGCGTTCATTGGTTTTCCTCGGGCTGCTGCCGGGTCACTGGAGCGCCTTCCGTTCGGTAGGACGCGCCATCCTACGGCTTTGTAGCGCCTCTCGCCGCCTTCTCAGCATCCTTCCGGAGAGTCTTCGCCACGTCTTGAGCACGCCTCTTAACCGTGTCTGATGTGCCGAATCCGAGATGGGGCTGGAAGTCTTTCCCCCACATGCGTAATCCGCCAGGAGTCTTCAAGACCACAGTTACACGAGCACGAGACTTTTCAGCGTAGACACGAACAGACAAGGCACCTGTCAAAACAGCGTCGGCGGTTTTGGCATCGTCTGTTGTGGCGAAACCAACCTTCACCAGTTCGTCTGCGAGAAGGAGCCGGAACCGCTCGGCTTCATCGCTCTGGCCCATCGAGCCGACTTGGATTCTTTTGACCGACGCCAGAGAAGCCACTTCTTGACCGAACTGCAGAGTGGTGAACGTGGATGAAAATACGACGGCGATGACTAGGTTCCTCATGTTGCCACGGAATCTCATCATCCCTCCTTGTGTCATGTCGCGGGTGGCGCATACATTGTCATGTATGTATGCGCCCCACGAACACGCGCAAGATTTCTGTCACCGCGTCCTATCCATGCCCTGTCCTGGCTTCTTGACGGTCCCGCAAGACGGGATGGCGGCGCCACCCGCGGCTAATTTCATATTCCTGAAGTGCGTCCGCCATGCCTAACGCCCAAACTCAGCCGCCGGAGCGCCGAAGGCGGGCCGGTCGGCTGGAACCGGATGTTAGACCCGATACGCTCTCGGCCACTTCGACCAGAGAATGCAGCGCTTTATTGACAGCGGCGGAGTTTGGAAAGACCGCCGCAACCTCAGGATCAAGCACTACGACGTTAGAGCTTGCCCTAATCCGCTCGTAGTATTTACCGCGCTCAAGCTTCTTGAAGTCAGAGCGTTTGTACTCCGCGCGAAGTTCATCGGATGTGGACTTAACCTTCTTCATAAATGCGCCTTTCAGGTTGAGTTGCCATACGAGCACTGATGATGCGGATTGCTTCAGCACGCTCAGTATGGGATACAACGAGAAGCTGGCCGGCCGACGACATGCCAAAGGTGACCCGCCTTTCCTCACCTTCCGAATGGTCGGGGTCGGCACCCGTCACTGCCAACGGGTCATAGAAAACACTCGAAGCTTCCTCAAACGAAACCCGATGCTTGCGGAGGTTCTTCGCAGCCTTGGCAGAGTCCCATTCAAAATGCATGCCCTGATTCTAAGCTTGTAGTCCCCCAAGGTCTAACTCTTGTTTAGGCCGAGCCGCCTAATCCGTCAGCTGACGGACCAAACGTCTCCAGCGATCAGCCGCGCCGAGCACGCGTTCTTCGCGTGCGAGGGGATGGGGAGGGACGCGGCAGCGGCCCGGAGCGCGTCGGCGGCATCGCGGTGTTAGACAGCCGCATGAACTTCTCCGGTCTGAGCAGGCTGGCTACAGAGATGTCTTCGTCGATCGCTTCCCAATGGATACCGATTCCGCCGCCGATGAACTCCCACTGTTTTCTTTGCTTCGGGGTGGCGTTAAGAAGCCTCGGAAACCACAGCAGAGGGACCGACACGGTGCGGCCGTCGTCCAGCACGACCGTGAGTGCATCGTCAGAACAAGCCACTTCGACCGCGAGCGTTTCACTCCTGTCCACTAAAGTAGGCATTCCATTTCTCCAAGAACCAATCTCGATTTTCCAGTACGAGTTCTCGAAGCACCGTCAATTCGTGACTTCGAAAACCCCGGTTCGATGCCAAGGTCAAGGGATCGAGCCAAAACTTCGCATAACGGCCCGCCTGGGCAACGTGAATGTGAGGTGCCTCGCGATCTTCCAAACTGTAGAAGAAGAACCTGTAACCGCGAATCCGCAGCAGTACTGGCACGGCCCCAGTTTACACCCTCTCGGATGGCGAAACCCCCTTCGATGGGGCGGCCTGAGACCAGGCACCCCCACGATTGCGGTACGGATAGGTTCTTATTATAACGCTATTTACTGGTCTGTTATGCAAATTGCTTCCATCTTCTTAGGCCGGCCGGTGGCTTCGCCTAATCCTCCGCGTCTCGCCGGGTACGGGCACTGCCCGGTCGTACAGCCTCGCAGCCGGGCGGGCAGGGAAGAGTCCTAAAGGTGACCGACTGTCACGGGAGGAGTTGTTCATAACGTCACGCCTGGACTCTTGCCAGAGAGCCAATCGTCCCACGTCATAGACCCCATCTCAACCGCCGAAAGCTGGCCACTGTAGCGCCGCTCTGTGAGCGGCGAAATCATTGATAATCAACGCCGGCGGTCATAGACCGCCGCTACAGCAGGCGGTTATCACACAGAGTCTAGGGCCCCGCAGAAACCGAACCCTGGTTCCGCCCGAGTGAGGGCGCGCTCGGAAGAAATCTTGCCACTTTCTGAGGAGCGGGGCGCCACTGGGCCGGATAAAGCCCTTCTCGGAAGGTGGTGCGCCCGAGGGGGTCGGCCCTCGTTCCAGACTCCAATTGACCCACTACCGGGGCGTGGCGAATATGCTTTAAGCAGCGCGCTCAAACGTCCTCCGGATTGAGTGATTGAGGAAGCGGCGCCACCCACCGTTCAGATCGAGATTCTCGGGCTCCATTCGTGCCTTCGGGAAATCATTCAATCGCCCGATCGCTCAATTTTCTTACACGTGGCGCAGCGCCACCAGTGGAGGAACAATCACCGTCACAACAGAACCCCAGCGAAGACCGAGGACCACAATCGTCGCG
>Ga0315280_10003353_pt1 | contig 24733 bp, 15 predicted proteins | sample YL17G06_40_MG_FD_203697 | JGI IMG/M metagenome (GOLD analysis project Ga0315280, IMG submission 203697) | Sediment microbial communities from Yellowstone Lake, YNP, Wyoming, USA - YL17G06_40 | ecosystem: Environmental > Aquatic > Freshwater > Lake > Sediment | place: USA: Wyoming | collected...
CAAGGGAGGCAATGAAGTCGTTTTCCATGATATTGACCGGAAAAGGCTAGAACTGCTGAAGGAAAAAGGTCTTCATGTTGTTGACAGTGTCGGCAAGGCTGTGGCTGATTCGGATGTCATTATCGTGTGCGTACCGACACCAACCGCGAACGGCAATATTGATCTCAGCTACGTTGAGGAGGCCACGGTGAGCATTGGAGAGGCGTTGGGCCACAGTAGCGGTTACAAGGTTGTCGTTGTTCGAAGCACTGTCGTGCCCTCAACGACGCGATGCAAAGTCGTTCCTCTCCTACAGAAGCATTCAGGACTGATTCCTGGGAAGGATTTCGGCGTCTGCATGAATCCCGAATTTCTGAGGGAAAACACGGCTCTGGAGGATTCTTTGAACCCGAGCAGAATCGTGATTGGTGAATTGGACAAACGGTCTGGGGATTTGCTGAAGCAACTGTATTTGTCCTTCAAGGTTCCCATCATCCGCATGGATCTAGACACAGCTGAAATGGCCAAGTATGCTTCGAATCTCTTTCTAGCCACTAAGATTTCGTTTTTCAACGAGATCCATACGATATGCCAGAAACTCGGCCTAGATTCTGATATTGTGAGCAAAGCTGTTTCGCTTGATCCAAGAATAGGCGAGTATGGCGTATATGGTGGACGGCCTTTCGACGGAAAGTGTTTGCCCAAGGATTTGAGTGCCTTCAGAGGCTTTGCAAGAGCACTAAACGTCAACCCGAAATTGCTGGACGCGGTTTCGCTTGTCAACGAGGAGATAGCCCGTCATGTTTCGAAAGAGTCAAGAGAGAGAAAAGAAAAGTGATGCAAAGAATCGATCGATCGAAAAGGACCGCACGGGAAAACTCGGAAAGCTAATCTCCTACATACCTGCAAGTATAGTCTAAGTAATGATGAAAGCGCAAATCTGTGCTCTAGTGGCAATTTGAAGAGGAATAAGTATAATGTCGTCGCATTTGAAGGAAGAACGAATTCTGGTAACGGGTGGAGCAGGCTTCATCGGTTCTCACTTAGTTGACGACTTGATGAATAGAGGTTTTCATGTAAGAGTAGTTGATAATCTGAGCAATTCTAGCTTGAAAAATCTGGAACGCTGGATGAACAGCTCAGAATTCGAACTAGTCAAAGGCGATCTAAAAGACCCCGCTACAATCAACAAATGCGTTGACAAAGTTGAAACAGTCTTCCATCTGGCTGCGAATCCTGATGTTAGAATAGGAGAATCCAACCCTTCCATTCACTTCAGCGAGAACTTGCTCGTAACATTCAACCTTCTCGAAGGTATGCGAAAAAGCAAGACGGCCAAACATGTCATATTTGCTTCTTCTTCAACCGTCTACGGCCAACCTGCCAGATTTCCCACTCCCGAAGACTATGGTCCTCTCTTGCCGATTTCAATTTACGGAGCATCCAAGCTAGGTTGCGAGTCGCTTGTCAGTTCCTATTGCCATACTTTTGATCTCAAAGGCGACATACTCAGGTTCGCAAACATTGTCGGATCCAGATCAAATCATGGCGTGATTATAGACTTTTTTACGAAGCTTAGACAGAACGCGGCAGAATTGGAAATTTTGGGTGACGGAAACCAGAAGAAATCGTACTTGCACGCCAAAGATCTTATCAGCGCATGTTTCTTCGTGTTAAAAAATCCTGCCAAAGAGCCAGCTGAAATTTACAATGTCGGTTCCCTAGATCAAGTTGACGTTAAACGCATTGCAGAGATCGTTTGCGAAGAATTCCACATTGGCAAACCAAGATTCAGATTTAGCCGGACTTTTGAAGACGGCAGAGGATGGAAAGGAGACGTGAAAACAATGCAGCTTTCTATAGAAAAGCTATCCAACCTAGGCTGGACGCCTTCTCTCAAGGGTGAAGATGCAATCAGGCTTGCGTGCAAAGAACTCTTGAACTCGTCCTAGTCAATCACATGTCATATGAACCGAAAATAGAAGACCTGAAATCCATGGCAAAAGAGTGCTCTGTCATCATATCAACATATTCAGAGGATAGGCTTGCCTACGTCATCAACTGCATCAAGTCCCTCGAGCAGCAATCATTGCCGCCAAAGGAGATAATTCTGGTTCTGGACCCAGACCAAGAGTTGTTCCAGGTCTACATAGCCAAAGCTCCGAAGCACGTGAAAATCGTAACAAGCGACAACAAAGGGCTTTCCAACGCTCGTAACACCGGTGTCAGAAAAGCAGAAGAAGACATTTTAGCTTTCATTGATGACGATGCAGTGGCAGACAAACATTGGCTAAACCGATTGACCGAAAACTACGACGATCCATCCGTTGTCGGCGTAGGTGGAGTAATCAAACCACTATGGGAAGGAAATCGCCCTGCCTGGTTTCCTGAAGAGCTCTACTGGACAATAGGTTGTTCCTACAAGGGTCTTCCTGAGCGCAAAGCAAGCGTTAGAAACCCTATTGGATGCAACATGTCCTTCCGCAAGAGTGCCTTCGCGAGAGCCGGCTATTTCCGATCTGACATTGGCAGATTCGGCAAAAAGCTTCTGGCTGGCGAAGAGACAGAGTTGTCAATGAGAATGCTGACAAAAATACCCAACTCAAGAATAATATACGATCCCTCAGCAATCGTCTATCATCTGGTTGACAAGAAAAGGACAAATTTGACGTATCTGTTCAAAAGGTCATTCTACGAAGGCGTTTCAAAAGCTTTAATCCGCAATTCAAGGTCGAATTCCTCCGTACCTTTGCTCAGTGAAAACCAATACCTGAAATATCTTCTAGAAAACAGTGCTCCCCGGAAACTACGGCGAATCTACAATCCTAAAAACCTGTGTCAGTTGCTCGTGTTACTTCTTTCTGTTTCAGCCGTTTCTGCCGGATACGTAACGAATAGATACAACAAGGGTGGTTGATCTGAGTACAGAAACGGTAAACCAAGTTGTGGAAGACGGCTTATGCAATGGATGCGGAACGTGTGCAGCCGTGTGCCCCAGCGGAGCAATAGACATTGTGAAGTCCAAATCATGCGGCATTTATCTGCCCAGAATCAAGACAGACAAATGCAAAACCTGTCAACTTTGCATGACCTGTTGTCCCGGACATAAAGTCGACTTCCAACAGCTCAACTTGGAGATCTTCGGGCATCAACCTTCAGACAGATTTCTAGGCAATTTTCTCAAATGCTACGTTGGTCATTCAAATGACCACGATATCAGGTTCGATTCATCGTCAGGCGGCATAGCTAGCCAACTACTGATTTTCGCTTTAGAAAAAGGCCTCATTGATGGTGCACTAGTAGTAGGCATGAAGGAAGACAAGCCGCTTGAGCCAAGACCATTCCTTGCAAGAACAAAAAGCGAAATCCTCTCAGCAACAGGATCAAAGTACTGCCCCGTTCCAGCCAATGAAGCCGCAAAGCAGATCCTAATAGAAAAAGGAAGATTCGCAATAGTAGGTCTACCTTGTCACATTCATGGAATCCGAAAAGCCGAACACCAAAACCCAAGACTAAAAGAAAAAATAGTACTGCACATCTGCCTAATGTGCTCCCACGCCGTAAACTTCATTGGCACCGAATTCATCATCGAAAAACTTCACATACCAAGAAACCGAATAGATGAAGTCCGGTACAGAGGAAAAGGATGGCCAGGCTCAATGACTATAAAACTAAGAAACGGTTCCTCCACCAGCATTCCGCTTGTAGGCACTTGGAGCTCTTACTGGCCCGTTTTCTCATCCTTCCTGTTCACACCAACACGCTGTACAATGTGTCCAGATCAGACAGGAGAGCTAGCAGATATTTCGCTAGGAGACGCTTGGCTTCCAGAACTGCGCAGCGATAAAATTGGGGAATCAATAATTGTGACAAGAACCCAAATCGTCGAGAACGTTCTATCGGAGATGGTTTCCATGAAACTTGTTTCGATTCGACCGACGACGCCTGAGAAGGTTAAGCAATCGCAAGCTCTAAACTTGAAATTCAAGAAGTGTGACTTAAGTACTCGCCTCACAATACTCAGCATCTTCGGAAAAAAAATACCTGACTTCGTACCGAAAGAATCATCTTGGTCGCCTCTAGCATTTCTGCGAGCACTATACATCTATTTCAGCATCGGAATATCATCAAACAAACACATACGGTCACTACTTGTGTGCCTTCCTTTTCCACTTTTCAGACTATATTTCGGACTGTACAAATCCCTTTCAGAAGCATAGGGCAGGAGATACTGTTGGCAACAAGAATCCTCATAATCCACGTCGGCAACATGAACAACAAGGGAACTCAAGCCCTCATAAGCAGCGACGTCTCAACTCTCAGAGAAATCATAGATGATGACGTTACCATATCAGTTTCCACAACTGACGTGGAAGGCGTAAGAAAACTAGGCCTGCCCCTTACTGCAGTCTTGCCCACGCTTCTTGACGTTCCTTACGAGAAAGCAGACCGCATGACCAAGAGACTAGGCGTTTCGAGAAGCTCCCTGAAATACAAAGCTCTCGCAATAGCCGCATTGTTTCTTATGATTGTTCAAACCCTGTTGGCATTCATATCTGCAAGTCTGGCCAGAATTGGATTGACACCGCCATACCGCAAAGAAGTCTTTCACAGCATCTGCGAAAGTGACTTAATAATTTCTTGCAGCGATGAGAATTTCAAAGAAACTGCCTCGCTGCTTCCACTGAATATCTACTGGATTTTCACGTGGTGGTCCATGCTCTTTGAGAGAACAATCGAAGTTCTAGTAGCCAAATCGTTCAACAAACCCGTAGTGATGTTTCCGAATTCCGTCGGCCCATTCAGAACCTGGGTTGGACGTTTCCTTTCGAAGCTTGCACTCAACAATTGCAGCTCCATCATTATAAGAGACCCGATTTCGTACGGCATAGTCGAGTCAATAGGAGTAAAATCTCACAAGTTCTTGACCTCCGATATGGCGTTGCTGTTTGAACCAGGCACGAAACCAGTTCGAGAAATAACTGACCACCCGGTTATCGGCGTCTGTCCAGGAGTCTACAGTTTTAGCATTCCTATGCAGCAGATAAAAAAATACATTGCGGGACATGCTGTCGCTCTTGATGCAGCCATAGAGAAACACGGTTTCCACGTGCTATTCCTGCCTCACTATATTAGCGGTTTTGCCTATGATGATCTCGAGATCAGTCAGCTAATCCTGGAAAACATGAAACACCGGGAAAACGCAAGAATACTCAGAATAGACGATTTGGGCGAATTCAAGTTGGTAATCAGCCAGGTAGATTTGCTTGTTTCTTCCAAGATGCATCCTGCTGTCTTGGCCGTGTCGGGGCATGTTCCATCAATAGCCGTTGTCTACGACCACAAACAGACAGGTTTCTTCAGAGACTTGGGGATGTCGGAATATACGGTTCGCCTTCAAGCAGCTGACGGGAGCGAGCTTCTATCGAGAATCGAAAAGGCATGGTTAGAGAGAGAAAAGATAACGAAGCTATTAGGTTGCCATGTTCCCGCGTTGCAAGACGTGGTTAGGAAAACAGTCAAAACTTCAATTGAGCCTTTTGTCAAATGCAAGTAGGTTAGAAAAGGCCAAAGTAGCAAAGTGAAAGCAATGCTAAACTATGCAAGAACCTTGTACCGTCTTCAAGAAATGATGAGAAGAGCCTATTGGCCTAGCAGCAAGCTGCTAGACTATCAAAACAAGAAGCTTCGAAGCATCATAAGATATGCTTACGAGTTCGTACCGTTTTACCATGCCAAGTTCAGGCAAGTTCAAATCAAACCTGACGACGTTAAAACTGTCGACGATTTAGGCAAATTGCCAATCATAACGAAGAATGAAGTGAAAGCAAACTTTGATTCAGTTGTCTCCAGAGAATTCAGAACGCAGAACCTTCGAACACTATCGACGAGCGGATCAACAGGCAAGCCTCTTCGGGTTTACATTAGCAAGGACGAAGACGGCTTCAGAAAGGCCAAGCATCTGAGGGCCAACCTTAGTTGCGGACACAATCCACGGGATTGTTGGGTAACGATAACGTCACCCTCCCATTTCAGCGAGGCAACAAGGCTTCAGCGAATCCTGAACATATATGCTCCAAAGTTTGTTTCTGTCTTTGCTGACGTCACACAGCAGCTTTCAATCATTGAGAAGACCAGACCTGATATTTTGGATGGCTATTCAAGCTCTCTGTTCATGCTTGCGAAAGAAGCCAGCAAGACGGGCACCAAAGCAATTAGACCAAAATCTGTTTTCGGTGGCGCCGAACTCAGCGATGATGCATCCCGCCAGTTTATCGAAAAGGTTTTCTCCGTTCCCTTTTATGACCAGTATGCTACAATTGAACTGGAAAGAATGGCTTGGCAATGTTCAGCAAAGTGTGGTTATCACATAGATGCGGATGCGCTAATAATGCAGTTCGTCGACGCAAATGGTGAGGAAGAGGTTGCGGAAGGGGAAAGTGGCGAAATAGTATGCACTAGTCTGTTCAATTATGCCATGCCCTTCATCAGATACGCAATTGGCGACACGGGAACACCCTCTGATGAAGAATGCTCTTGTGGAAGAAAGCTTCCGCTGATGAAGGCAGTTGAAGGGCGAAAAGATTCGCTCTTGTTTCTTCCAAACGGCCGAATATTGTCACCAAGAGCTTTCACAATTGCGATAGGCGGATTTCAATCGAACCAAGATATTGAGCAATACAGCTTGACGCAAAAAAGAATCGACCACTTTGAAATACAAATCGCAACAAGAGAAAACGTCAATAGAACTGCTCTTGAGAGAGAGTTGATAACACATCTTGAAAAGGTGCTAAACATAAAAGCGAACGAAGTAACATTCAACGTGAGGTTCGTAGAGAAGATATCGCTAAATAGAACCGGTAAACTAACGGTAGTGAACTCTGAGCTAAAACAACCTCCTAAAGGACATTGAGGATTGATGTAGGCGTTGTTGCAAGCAATAAGAATACTCCAGTATTCCATCGTGAGTCTGGCATTCCTATTGCTGGTTTGCAGTGTGGCTTTCACGCAGATATACTACGTGAGAGCCACGGATTTAGGGCTGATGAGCAGAATGCCTCCGATCTTCTGGGTCGGTCTGGCGTTTCTTGGTTTGGTTTGGTTCGTATGCAAAGGGTCCAGACATGGCCTAGCAGTGGCATTAGCATTGACTATCGGATACCTGTTTGTCGCACCTGCTATTATTAGGATTCCGGTTTGGCTGAGCAACTCGTATTACCCATTTGCTGAGAGTTCTCTCATTAACTCCTCTGGGCACTTAATGGATTATCCTTCAACAACTCTAAACAGCTACCATTACTGGCCCGTGTTTCTGTATTTCTCAAGTGAATTCGTCCAAATAACAGGAATCCCAGATTGGATCATAATGAAGTACTTTCCTCTGTTGATCATATCGCTGACCGGCGTATTGACTTACTTGATACTAAGAGTGAAGATGAAATCGGAGTATGCGATTTTCGGTGCGGCTTGGTTGGTGTCGAGCTTCTGGTTGCGACAGCAATACTACGGTCCCCCAGCTTTTGGGTTTGTCTTCTTCTTGCTGAATCTTCTCGTCCTCTCTCGCCTGTTTTTCACAGAAGCAACTAAAAAAGCAACGCTGTCCGCGCTTTTCCTCTTATCGTTCACAATAGTGACCATTACTCATGCTTTGTCTGCCTTCATGTCCCTAGCAGCTCTGATTGCCCTTTACTTTGCGTACAGATTTACGCGCAAACGATCGCCTGCTTCATTGGCTACCTTGTGTCTCTTCTCAATCGCGATTTTCTTGTCCTACAACATGTTTGCAGCACCTGCATTCTTCAATCTTACTTCGCGGACATTTTACAATGTTTTCTCGTTGGACCTAGAGCTTGGGATTTTCAAGGAGCCAAGTCGCGTGGCTGGATCTGCTGCTCAGGTTTTGAACTACAGATCTACTATAGTAGTAATGCTTATTAGTGGTTCAATCGCTGTGCTGTCTATACTATTGCTGTTGAAGAAAAGGTTCTCACACAAACGCTTAGCTGTATCCGAATATGATGTCTTTTGGATTATACTATTGGCTCTTTTAGGATTATTTGCAGTCACTGCAGTATATGGACCTCACGAAGCCTATCAACGGGCATTCATGTTTGGGCTGATTCCTTTTTCTTATTTCTGCATCAGTCTGCTTTCAAGAAGACCAAAAATCATACCGGTTGTTCTTTGCGTATTGCTTTTCCTTAACATACCGGCTCAGTATGGAGCAGACTCCTACACTTTGGCAAGAAATCCTTTGCTTGCGGGTTCGGAATTCTTTGCTACCAATACGCCGCAGAAAATAGCATGTTTCTACGATTTTTCTCTCGAAATCCGTTACTATAATCCGCTAAAGGAAGTCAAATTTCTAGTATTGGCCACTTTGCCGTTTACCGATGTTCCGAATGCGTCATCTGTCAATGAAGTTATGAATAAGGCGGATTATGAGATTATTTCTGATGCGCAAAACAACTACTATTACTACTTTCTCCATCAAAACCCTCTTGATCAGGTTGATCTAGGTAGATTCAACAGATTGTATGACTCAGCAAGTTTTCAGTTGTTTCGACGTGCCAACGTAACATCATCGCCTTAGCTCGCCTTTGCGTGTTTATGTGGGTCAGTTCGACTGAGAAGATGATCGATGAGCAGACTTGGATAGCTGGTCAACGTTTCTGACGATGGATGTCAATCTGATTTTGCAGAGTCAAGTTGGTTTAGCAGAATTTGAGGGTGGCGATGGGGGTCGTATGTCTATCACTGTGGTTCCTGAGAACTTGTCGAAGTATCTCATGTACCTTTTGTCCTTAAGTCTGTGTCCAATGATTAGGTCAAAGGGAAGCAGGAAGAGAAATTTGCCAAAATTCCTAACGGCTACGTGATCGTAGAATAGACTCTTTCCATCTGTCCTCACGACTTTGAGTCCTACGACACGTTTTCCCAAGCTTTGGCCAGCAAATCCTTCCAGAAGAGTCATGTATGCCCAAAAGAGGATCAGAAAAAGTATCAAACTTATGTCCAGAGAGAAAAACCTGCCTGCGAGGTAGGAAATGGCAGTGGGTAAAGCCAGAAAAAGTGTGAAAGCGAGTGCGAAATCTATCATGTAAGCATATGCTCTTTTCTTGAAGCTGGCTAGGGGAAGCGTCGAAGTCTTCTTGGCAAGTTCTGTTTCGATCGCCCATGCTTCAAGATCTTTAATGAGAACTATAGCGTTTTCGCCGGTCTTGCTTAGCTTGTATTTGCCTGTTGGAGTTTGTTCCAGGAAGGCTGCGAGGTTCCGGATGTGAAAGCTAAGCTTTCCTGTGTCAATGTTGAGCGCATTCATCAGATCTGTGAATGAACCCTCTTCCTTCTCACTTAGGTACTGAAGAATTTCTCTCCTAAGAGGATGAGACAGAACCGATAGTATTCTTGAGACGTTTTCTTGGTCAACTGCCATTACGCAGCCCTGAATTCGTTCTGCAATACCGCATGCGCTCAGATAAAGCTATGGTCGAGCAGAATGAAAAGGAACAAACACAGCACATTCATGGTCTGCTCACCGTTTTTCGTTGGATAGCCTGCGCAATTCTGGTCTGATCGATCGAAAACCAGCAGACCACTGTCCCTCAGTTTGGCGGCTTTTCCAGAATACAGCCGGAACTCGCGTCTCGTTCCATAACCTTTTTTTACCGCAGTAGTTTGTATAAGAATGGGAGAAGAATGAAGCTTCGACGATGGCATCCCATCCTACTTATTGCCATTCTGCTGTGTGTAGTATGCTCGGTGCCTGTAGCTCGCGCGCCATACCGCGACTACGATCCTATTCTCTCGGACTTCATGACCCTAGCACAAGCCCATCCAAGTTTGATGACTTATGAAACCGTTGGCAAGACCGTTCTGAACAAGGACATAATAATGTTCAAGATCGGAAATCCCACAGGCGGAAGAGTCTTGTTTGACGGCGGAATGCACGGAACAGAAACCATAGGCGGAGAACTTCTATATCTGTATGCAGAATGGCTTTTAACAAGCACTGATCCTCTGGCAACCCGCATTCTCAAAAGCGACTACACATTGCTCATTCCAGCCCTAAACGTTGACGAATACAATAGAGCCAGAAAGAACGCCAACGGCGTTGACTTGAACAGAAACTTCGCCACCAACTGGAATAGCGGAGACTCCAACCCCAACAGCGACAGCTATCGAGGAACCGCGCCATTGAGTGAACCCGAATCGCAAACAATCATAAACGTGCTACAAGACTACGCGCCAAGTTTCTACGTGAACCTGCACATGTGGGCTGGGCCCTACTACGCCGGAAGCGCCTACGGAAACCGCACATACTACTCATCGCTTGTAAGCAAGATTAACTCCTTGAGCGGAGACCGAGGAGCCACACCCTTCAGATACTCCGGAGAGTTTAGAGGAGAAGGATATGCCATCTGCGACGCTGCACGTCTCGGAGTAACAAGCTTCCTAATAGAATTATCCACACAAGCCATACCGCTTTCTGATATTGAAACAACTCTTCTTCCCAGATTCATACCACTGGCCACTGTTCTCAGCCAAGAATGCGAAAATGCTGGTTCTTTCTTGTTCAATGATGGTTTTGAGTCTCAAGACTTTGGCGCTTGGACTGGCACTGCCACAACCTCTGGCGACTACGCCTTGGTTGCAAACACAAACCCGCATGCCGGCTCATATGGTGCACAATTCCAAACCGAGGCTATCACTTCCGGGACACGGCGAGCCTATGCCTATGAGAACATTGAACAAAGCCCAGTGATCTATGCACGCGGTTACTTTTACATTGGAGCAGGTTTGCCGCTAACAGACGCTGACGATCGCTTCACACTCATCCAATTTCTAGGCTCAGGAGGAAACGTCATCAGCAATTTACAAGTCAGAAGAGTCCAAGGGGAAGATAGGTTTGCCATTCTCGTATATACAGGCCAAATGCAAACTACGACAGAAGTTTATCCGGATACGAACACATGGTACTGCCTTGAACTCTTCACTAAAATTCATGCGACAGAAGGAGAAGTCAGAGCATACGTAGATGGAATAGAGCTTCTGTCTTTGACTAACATGAACACAACCGCTTCTGGAGGCATAATCTCAGTTCGCTTTGGGTTAGCAAGCAGCATCAACGTGCAGAACAGAGCCACTGTGTACGTGGACGATGCGGTCGTTAGTACTGGGTACATTGGATTACTGGGATCTAGACCAGTATGGGACGTGAACCAAGATGGAACCGTAGACATAGTCGACTTGGTTATTGTCACTTTAGCGTATGGCTCTACGCCGCAGTCTCCAAACTGGGATCCGCGCGCTGACGTCGACAAGAACGGCGCAGTCAGCTTGCTGGACGTGGCCACCGTCTCACGGTACTACGGGCAAACCTACCCCTAACCTTAGCGTTCAGGCGCGCGCCCAACAGCAACATTCAAGTTGAGTTAGCTAACTCATAGAACGCTGGATTGGGTGTGTAACCCGAAAAGATGTTATATGTTTCACTTTCTCCTCCCTCGGGCTGGCTTACCCAACAGAATATTCTATCAATTTCTTTCTCAATTGAATATTCCACGAAGCGAGCAACGTAGGCTCGTTGCTCATCGAGACTGCTTTTTGTTTTGCCAAACTCTGTTATCCACAACTCTTTGCCTGCCGATTTTGAATAGGCAATGACTGCGTTCATTTTCTCTTCAGTTGCGCCATAAACACTTTGACTTGGGTTTCCTGGGTCCCAATACGTGTTTCTGCAGATGAAGTCGCATGCCTCATCAATCGCTGAAGAATAGTGTCCTGTGGTCGGCGAATAGCCGCACATGAATCGCACGGAAACAGGTTTAGAAGTCAGAGACTTGGCCGTATTGACGACGTCCAGAATGAAACCATTCTCGCTAGAGGTAGCAGTTCGTGCCTGCGGTTCATTCATGACCATCCAAGCTTTGACTGGGAAACCATCGAAAGCGCTTATCGAAGCTTGAACATAATTCAGGTATTTCTCTCTGTTGCTTGCACAATTTGATGCTGAATCTCTGAAATAACTGTCCCAGGTTGTGTACCACGTGTGCAAGTCGATGTTGACGTCAATGTCTCTGACATTTGCTTCCGTGATTATTTCTTTTGCCTTGGCAACATAGCTTGACGAGGGTTGTTCACTTGACCACTCAGAGAAAGCATTCAAACGTACCGTAACTTCAGTGAAGCCTTGGCTATCGCAGATGGTGAGGAAAGTGCCGACTTCTGCAGTGGTCATGCCAACATAGTTTACCAGTTCGGTAGAGGAGACAGTCGAGAACTCTGGGTCTGGAGAGTACGTGACTGAACCAGTTGCATATAGGCTTTCCGAAGAGACTTCGCCAAAGCCTATGGTTATTAGGGAAGAGCCCAGAATAGCGAACACGAGAGTGAATGCTCGCAGCTTCTGTGAACGGTTAAGCGTCAACTTGGAGTCACGATCTTCTGGAATCTGCTATCGTGTGATTTAATAAACCTTGCTTCATATGCGTTCAACGCAAATACAATCGAACAAAACACGATCGATCGGCAGACGAATTTAGTTCTTGTTCATGCTTGGCTGAGATATCAGCTCATGCTTAGAATGACCATATGAAAGATCTGCTTTCAATGTTTCCGAACAGTTCCGAGTTGTATATGATAACGATCGATGCAAAAAAAGAGGGTAGTTGGCGAAAACACTTACGTGTATTTTTCGCCATAGTGTAGGATAACCACCATGAAGTCGCGAAGATCCACTAATCCGTCTGAGTTCAGGTCTTCTCTTGGATTCCAACGTTGAGATTCCGGCGTTAATCCGTACTCTAGGCTGACGGCAGTGAGGTCCGAAATGTCTACTATGGCGTCTTGATTTACGTCCCATGATGGAAAAGCGCTCGACTTTGATCCTATGTATGTGGCTGACAGTTTGAAAGAGTCGCAGTAGACTGTAAGCTGGTTCTGTACCCTTCCCGATGATATGATGCCGACATCGACGAATTTTGGACTTATCCTATAGTCGTTGCCTGCGGATATCTGCAGTATTCTTGCTCCGTCAACGAACATCTCAGCTGTGCCTTCGGCTGCGTTCCAGTGAAGCTCAATGTTGTACCAACGGTCAGCTGATACGGCTGTGCGGCCTGTCACGTAGGTTCCCCCGGCGTAAAGTAGCCACTTTACGATTCCTGCGTCTCGTCTAATTCCCACTCTTGCCAGTGATTGGAAGCCGTCTGTGAACCGCATGAAGTATACTGTGTCGCCTGCGTCTGGGAGAATCTGAGACCAAGTTGAGCCGTCTATCTGGAAGTAGCCATTTGCGTATGCTTCCTGCATGCTTATGCTCTTGTAAATGTAGGCGTTTTCCCGATCTCTCGAGCTTCCGGTCTTCGCGAAGCGAATGCTGTGTGTACCCTGACGTGCCTCGTTATTCGTGATTGTGATGGTCTCACCGTAGGATTTGACTGCTCCGGTCCAAAGGTTCAGGTTTCCAGACTCAAAGTTGTCTTCGAACAAGATGTCTGACTCTGGTTGCGGTACGTAGAATTCGAAGTTGTGTGATGATACGTGGTCTTCTGTCACTGTACAGGACCATGTTGCTGTTTGGTCAGATGCTGATGTCGCTGTCAAAGTGTAGTCTCCTATTGGGGCAACGAAGTCGAATGGTGTTGTCATTGTTATGTCAAGTGGTGATATGCTTACGTCGCATTCAACATTACTTGTTACGTGCAGTGTTCCATTCTTCTCCGTTTCCGGTAGAGGTTCAGGTGGTGGTTCATAATCAGGAGGCAGCTCATCACTTCTCAACTCGTAGAAGGCAGGGTATGGCGTATAGCCTCCGAATATGTTATAGGTTTCACCAGATACGTCAGGCTGACTTACCCAGCAAAAGACGGCATCTACCCCTTCTGAACTTGCCCATGTAACAAACGCTTCCACATAACTTCTTTGTTCTTCCAGGTTGCTTTTGCTTTTGCCAAATTCTGTGACCCAGAAACGCTTGCCCTGTGCATGTGAGGAACTTATGGCTTCCAGCAGAGTTTTTTCTGTACAACCGTAGACGGTTCTTGTTGGGGATCTCGCATCCCAATAGGTATTTCGACATACGAAGTCAGATGCTTGATCTATCGCAGCACTGTAGTGTCCTGTGGTAGGGGAATAGCCTCCCATGAATCTGACACTAATCGGTTTGTCAGTCACTTCTTTGGCGGCAGCAATAACATCCAGTATAAACTGGTTCTCACTGTTAGATGCCTTTCTCGCTTGAGGTTCATTCATCACCATGAAAGCGTACACGTTCGTACCTGCAAATGCATTGAGCACGTTTCTGACATACGTGATGTATTTTGCCCTGTTAGCGCTGCTGCCAGAAGCACTGTCTCTAAAATAGCCGTCCCACGTAGTGTACCATGTGTGAAGGTCTACGGCTACTTCAATACCGAAACTGTTTGCTGTTTCCACCACTTGCTTTGCCTTCGCTATTCCAGAACTGCTGCCACTTTGCCATTCGGAAAAGCCATTCAGCCTAACGATAAACAGTGGAATACCCTCAGTTTGTAGCAGTTGAACAAAAGTCGTTACCTCCTTTGTTGTCATGCTGTAGAAGTTGATGAGCTCAGTCGAAGCTACCATCCCATTTATGCTAGGTTCAGCTAGTAATACGCCAGTCTGCATGGACAACGTTGGCAAGATGACGAGTATCAGGGTGGCCAGTTTAAAGGCCAATTTGCTACGTTGCATTTTTCTTGTTTCTCTCCTTTCCCATTTCCTTAAGATTCTGACGTGAGTGGTCACCATGGGTCTTAAGTGTTTCTGAGAAGGTCGCTTTCGCAGGCAGCAAAGATTTCTTTGAAAAAGATGGAATAAGCCAAAGTTTAGCCAAGTTAGCTTCGCGAGTTTGCGAAGTCCAGTTCACATCACGTTGTGAGTTTGTCCCAGTTTCGATCGATCAGGAAAAACCAGACTCCAGAGAAGAAAGAGCTACATAAAAGCGGAACGAGGCTGGGACGTGCGGGAATAGAGGGTGTTGAATAGTCTTTGCAGTTCTTGAGATTTCCTCATGTTACTTCTAAACTTCTGAACCAACGGGTCTTCTTCTTCCTTGCTCTTTCTCTTTCTTGAAGCTTTCTTTTTATCCAGGTTAAGAAGCGCAAGTCTTTCAAGGTCCTTGATCAATCAAACTGCCACTTTGAAAGCACGCGTTAATCCATATTGTGAATTCACAAGTTCCTTAACCGCAAAAAACAACAGTCTGCAAGGTGATAACCACGCGCAACAGAACACTCGCCTTGCTTCTGCTTCCTGCCCTGCTCTTTCTGTGGATAATAGGATGGAGTCTCTACACAGCTGGAGACTGCCAGTCGTGGGCAACCACAAAACAAGCTCGCAAGAAAGCTGAAGAGTCCATCGAGATAACAGTGAACCTTCCTCAGCAACAAGAAATACAACAATAGACTTCCCTTCTGGTCCGCGCTAATGCTCGTCTTGCAGCTGCCTAACGCGCGCGATGAAAGAATTCGAAAAAGCCCCGCTCGACAGCCCCGCCCACCCGGAAAACGAAATAATACCCAAACTGGTCAGCCAAACCAAAGCCGCGGTCTTCGTTGTGAAGAGATGGCTTTCAATCAACTATGCCGCAGACTACAAAAAAGTGCTAGCTATGGGACATGCTAAGCTGGCGAGATTTCCAAAGTGACGTGCGAAATACTGGGCATGCGATCTTCATGCACTTACATACGCGCGCTAGGACTCAACGCCAATGTAAGTGCTTGACAGTTTGAAACAATCTCCATAGACTATTATTGTCTGCTCCGTGTCTGTATCTGAGATCAAACCGAAATCCACTTTGGCTGCATTGCCATAGTAGCTTGTGTCTATGTTCGTGGTTTGAAGAATCTTGACGCCGTCCACGTACAGCTCTACCAGACCCTGCAATACGTCCTTCTTCCAATGGAACTCGATACAGTACCATCGGTTCATTTGAATGGTCAGAGAAGTCGCATAGAATGGTCCTACCCGTCTTGAGCCATCACTGGCGTAGATAATCCACTTGTCAGCTCCGTCGTTGTGTTTGATGCCGACCGCTGCTAAAGATTGTGTACCAACTCGGAGACGTATGAAATAGTATCTGTCTTCATCTTGGCTGAGGGGCAGACCGCTTGGAACGTAGACGTAGGCTCGCGCGAATATTTCAGAGTTGTCTATGGCCTTGTAGCAATATGCGTTCTCTACGCTGCTGCTAGCGTCAGAAGCGAATCTTCCATTGTAGGTGCCGTGATGGGGTTTGTAGTTGACGATGGTTGCGGTGTCGCCTGAACTGAGGCTGGTTCCTGTCCACTTGCTGAGATCGCGGGATTCGAAACTGTCCTCGAGGAGTGTTACTGGCGAGGGGGGTGGGGGAGTGGCTGATGCTGCGCCTTGCAGCAGCATGACGGTATAACCGTTCATTGTCAGAAGGCTTGTGGAGCTCACTACTCCGGACTGTACGCTCGGGATCTTCCATGAGATCGTGTTGTCAATCTTTGAGAAGTTGAGATTACCTTGAAGCCCACTTAGTTGCACGGTTGTTGTTTGGCTAGCTTTGCATATTACTAGGACGTTGAGCTTCTTGTTGTTGATCCAGGCGGTTACGCGCATGCCTTCTGCAGAACTCGTTGATTCCACGATCTTGTCGCCGACTGCCAGGTTTTGACCAAGTATTTTGTGGACGTAATAGGGATACCAGGGCTTGTCGTTATCAGAGTTGACCATGCCAAATCCAGCGCCCCCCGATGATTTCAGTTGCTCTGAAGACGCGCTGCTGGCAAAGTGGAAGTAGATGTTGTAGGCGTAGTTTTTGAGCATGAAGGTTCTGAATGTTAAGGCATGATATACTGCGCCCACCATTGTTTGTATTCTGGGGTCTGTGCCGCTGCTGTAAGCATAGTCAGCGTTGTTCTCTGATTTGATGACGGGAAGGTCGATGTTTTTCTTGTCCTTGTAAAGCTGCCTTGATTTGTCAACGCCGTAGTAACTTGAGCTTTCGCCGATATACTTTGTTTCCGCAGCATTGAGGATTTCAGAGTCACTTGCACTCAGGCTTGAGGTGCCATACCCATGATAGCTTAAGAAGTCCAGGTTCTCGCCGTTGGAGATGAAATAGTCCAAGACTCCTTTCATTATTGATGCGTCGTTTCCAAGTTTCACGCCGGGGTTCTGTGCTCTCATGGCTTTCGCTGCTGCGTTGTAGAGTTCCATGAAGTAGCCAAGTTTCGGCTGTGCTGTGGGCCATCCATCATTCTTCCAGTATTGGTACACTTCATTGACTATTTCGAAATAGCGAACGGTTAAGCCGGCTTGTTTGAAATGCCTAACCCATTCAGCGCAGTAGGCGCCCCAGCTGCTGGCGTAGGGCAAGCCTGTTGTTGGGTTCTTAGTCATTCCGCTGGGGGCCTTTATTGCATTGCTTTCCCAGCTGTAGAATCCCAAGCAGATCAGTGGTTCTGCACCGACTTCGGCGATTCGCCGCACAAGCGCGTCTGCCTTCGACCAATCCCATGTTCCAGTCTTTGTTGGTTCATACCAGCGTGTGCAAGGCTCTACGATGTAACTGAAAATGCGGACGAGTCCGAAATTGGCGTCGGCAGTCAACTGTTTCATTGCTGATCGTGAGGTCCAGATGTACAAGTCTAAACCCTCGACTTGAAAACCTGTTGAGAAATTGTTAGTGCCTATTGCCTTGGCAGAGTTTACAGTTATCAGAACAGGCGTGAGAGCAAAGCCCACTCGAATCATTCCTGCAGAGAAAATAACCGAAGTAATAAGGAACGCGACAGTAAGACTTCGTCGCGAAATCCTTAATTTTGCACTCACGTCCACCACTCCGAATTTCCAGCAATACGTTGCTTTGTTAATAACGTTTTTTGAGAAGCAGACTTTAGCGGTTAGTCAACATTTCCAAAACTGGTTGCGCACGCGGATAGAAAAGATCTTCCGATCGATCACAGGTACACCTGAACCAGGCTTGCTGGCTCGCCTTCCGCGTGCTCCACGCACACCATAGAACTAGATACCATATGCGTTAATATTGGAGAGTTACAAGGATTTTGGTTTAGGTAATGGTCATGATAGCTCGATCCATGTTCAAAGGTTTCAAGAGATCCAGAGCCAAGTTTCTGGGAATCATCAGTATGACGCTCTTGATTTCTGTCATGTTTGGGGATCTTCTGTTTTTGGTCCAGCCTGCGTTTGCAGCTCCATCTACTGTGTTGACTCTTAAGTGGACTCGGACTGGCTTGGGCACTAACTACGAGGGGGGTTTGGTGATCGGAGACGTAACCGGCGACGGCATTGAGGATGTCGTCTGTGCAGGCGGTACAAGAGTCTATGTGCTGAATGGTAATAACGGCAACACAATTGCCAGCTATTCGAGTTCAAGAATAGGCCGATATTGTCAGCCGCAGCTGTATGACGTGGATGGCGATCGAATTCTCGACATATTAGTGCCTTTGTATTATCGGCCGGGCTTAGCCGCATTAAAATACACTGGTTCCTCAACGCTCACTCAGCTTTGGGTTACCGACACTGAAGGCTCAACAGGGTCAGGCAGTGTCATGGCAAAACCCGTCGCTGCAGACATCGACCGTGACGGTCATCTGGACATTTTCATTGCATCGCAAGACGTTTCACCTGGCGATAATAGCACTGGTCGCTACAGTCCAAACGGTTACGATGGCACAATCTGCAGGATAAATTACCTAGGGCAGATACTGTATTCGACTTTTACTTGGCGTCCCTGCTCCGGGGGTCTTTCATTGGCTGACACCGACAACGACGGTGTTTTCGAACTGTACCAGGGCGACAGGCAAGAAGGTTACACAGATGGTGGATACGGCAAGGGCGCGCGGTCTTTCTGGGCGGATAACTTGACTGAAAGATGGAACCGCCTTGACTTCTTGAGCAGCAGTCAGGCGCCGGTGCTTGCAGACGTGAACGGCGACGGAATAAAGGACGTCATTACAGGAATGTATCGCGAAATGAACATTCTCAACTCTACAAATGGACAAATGATCAAAAAGTGGACTAGCAACGTCATGTCGGTTCACTATGGATTCACGGTTTACGACATAGATGGCGACGGCCACTTGGAGCTCTTGTGTAGCGATGGGGACCATGACAATGACCCTTACGCAGACGTTTTTGACTTGGTTACAGGTAACCTTGATGCAGAACTCAGTCTTGCAGGAGGCGATTGGAAATGGGGTCCAGTGGTTGCTGACATTTCACCAAGTCATCCTGGTATGGAGATAATATGTGCTCCAAACGGGACGACGCTTAATGGATGGCGCGGAGTTCTCATGATCTACGATAATACTTACAAGTCCATCCAAAACGTCACCGCAAGCATGAGTGCTCAACTCGGCTATCCTATAGTTCAAGAAATAGATGGTGACACATATCTTGAGCTTGTAGTCGGTTCTTCATCAGGTAGCGTGTATGCTTTCAACACAGCTGAGAATGCTCCTGCACCAGGTTACAGCCCTGCTCTGCCAGGTTCGGAACGAATTAGATCTGAAGTCACATACTACGGTGAGGCTCGCTTAGGTGTTGCTGAACACACGATAGTGCCGTGGGAGCCGAATTATTGGACGACACCTCTCGTTGCGCCAGTCTCGCCAAGCGACAACGCGCTCAAGATTCCTCAATCAACCACTCAACTGAGCTTCAGACTTAGAGATCATCAGTCAGCCTCGTTGACTTATACTGTGACCACATCTCCAGACATTGGAAGCACGAGCGGCCCGAGTACTGGCAACTCATACAACTGGGGAACGTACACTCTCACTTTCAACAAGGCTCTTGCTTACGATACGACCTACAGGTGGACAGTAAACGCGTCAGACGGGATTCATTTCACGCGTAGAACTTACACGTTCAGAACTCAACTGGCGCCGAACAATGGAAACAGCGTCCCAACTCATGATAATCCTTCCTTAACGTCCCAAGACGGATTGGGAATGACTAGCTCCACTTTTGTAGGAACACCACAGAACACTCAAGACGCTAACGGTGACGAAGTGACAAACATTTACAGATGGAGTGTTGGAAGTCAACAAGTGGCCAATTTGATTCTGCCTTTCGACACGAGAAATGAAACCGGAGCCAAAGACTATTCTGCGTATGGCAATAACGGTGTCGTGAAGGGAGCAACCTGGATTGAGAATGGCATAGTTGGAGGAGCCTACAGCTTCGACGGAAAAGACGACGCCATAATAGTCAGCGACGGCGGCACGGGATACTTCAACGACAAATCCTATCCCACTAACAATCCTGAGCTGGGAGGAGACGGCACGTGGAACGCAATAACAGTTGAAGCGTGGATCAATCTAAAAGCATACAATAACGGCTCAAGAATCGTGGCCAAGATTCCAAGCTACGAGCTTGGCTTCGCAAGCGGCTACACTAACCGTCTCGTTGCTTCAGTCTGGCCTGTCATGGGCAAGGTCGCCCCCGTCACCACCGATAACGGAAACCAAGCTTCCACAGATCGAATACAGAGCGTGACAGCAACCGTCAACATCCAACTCAACACGTGGTACCACATTGCCTTCACCTACAAGAACGGCGTCGGCTTGAAACTCTATCTCAACGGTGCACTTGTCGCCTCAAACACGAATGTCAACAAAGGGCCCATAAAGAACAGCTTAGGTGAACCACTGTGCATAGGAAGGTTGGTGCAGCCTTTCGCAGGTATGATCGATGAGGTTCGGATTTATCCATACGCTCAACCTGACGTGCAGGTGAGCAACAGCTACTTGTCATCTAAAGATGGCCTCAGCACCAGCTCACTGTTCTGTCCGTTGGGTATTGCAGCTCCGGGCGCGACATTGACGTGTCAGGTGATTCCGACAGATTCCTTCGGAGAAGGCACCCCTAAGTCATCAGCGCCGGTGACTTTGCTGAACACTCCGCCCGTTGCGTCCAACTTGGTTGTCCTTCCATCCCGTGATCGTGCATTTCGCTTGGATGGTGAAAACTTGGGCGCAGGCTACATCTACGGTGACGTTGACGGAAACCCCGAGACGGGCAGCCAGATAAGATGGTACATGAATGGTGCTCTGCAAACCGCGTTTAACGATTTGAAACAGGTTCCCGCAGCAAACACATCGATAGGTCAGACTTGGTACTTCACCGTGACGCCGAAAGATTCACTTGGAGCTTTTGGAGTCTTGCAGACTTCTGGAACCATCACTATCCGAGGCAACTCAGTTCCCATTACGGGCGTGCCTACTCTGGACTCCATGAATGGGGGCACGGACTATGATGATGAAGACCTTGTGGCCACTGCCGCACTAACAACTGATGGAAACGGCGATGCCACCACCAACATCTTCCACTGGACTCGGGGAGGCACATCCCAAACTAATCTTCAGATGCCCTTCGACACCGAAATTCCACTTGTTCCCGATACCAATGGAGTTGCAGGCGACTACTCGGGTTACGGCAACAATGGAGCAGTCAATGGCTCGACCTGGGTTCAGGACGGGGTTGTTGGGGGAGCTCTCAGCTTTGACGGCAACGACTTCGTAACGGTCAGTGAAAATGGCAACACTCTTGGTGGAGATGGCAGCTGGTCAACGATTTCGGTAGAGTTCTGGATTCGGGCTACAGTTTGTATTCTCCCAGCGCCAGTTCCTACGGCGTAGGCTATAGGGTTCAATATCGCTACTACGCTGACAGCTACGCCGTGTACTTGAGGATTAGCAACAGCACGGCACAGCTCTCTCTCAGCTCAAGAGTGTACGAGGGTCCTAGTCAATGGCATCACGTCATCTGCACCTATCAGTCAGGTGCGGGACTGAAAATTTATACGGACGGCGCGTTGAGAGCTTCGATGGCTGGAACTGGCAACATCAACGCCACGTCCGGCGGTCTCCTGTACCTAGGCGGCACAAACAGTGGCCTGGGTGATTTTGTCGGCCAGATGGATGAGGTGAGGATTTACCCGAAGGTTTTGTCTGCGGCGCAGATCTTCCAAAGGTTCGTAGAGACTAAAGATGGTCTCACTGAAAGCAACACAATCGTGGCCCAGGAGACCTCCGCAGGAGACGATTGGATGTGCCAGGTGATACCGAATGACTCCTGGGGAGATGGTACCCTGCGCAATTCGGCAGGTCTGCACGTGGATGCGGTGGTGATTGGGAACAGCAGACCCAGGATTGATTGGTACAGTCCTGCTGACTTGACGCCAGATGTCAACGTTACACAGAGCTTGGCATTCCTGCAGGTCTCGTCTGATCCCAATGGCGGCGTATTGAGTTATTCGTGGACTCTAGATTCCAATGCGCAAGCTTCTTCGCAGAACTGGACCTACATTCCAAGCATAGCGTCTGAGGGAATCCACATGGTGCGAGTGACAGTCACAGATTCTGGCGGCCTGAGTGATTATCAGGAGTGGGCTGTCAACGTAGTGAGTTCATCGCCGCCTGAGTATCGAAACTTGGTTGTTCTGGCTTCAAGCAACGGCAACACAAACCCAGTTCCTGGAACGTACGAGTACGTTAAGAACTCTGGCGCTTCCGTTTCAGCTATTGCTAATTCGGGGTACATGCTGAGCTACTGGCTGCGTAACGGCTCAAACATTGGTTCGGCCAATCCGGTTCTCATGAGCATGACTGACAACTGGGAGCTGCAGCCTGTGTTCGTTGAAGCTCAGTACACTTTGACAGTGAACGTTGTAGGCAGTGGTTCGGTGACGAAGAATCCTGACCAAGCCACTTACGCGTACAATACAGTTGTTACTCTGACCGCTGTTCCCGCTGCCGGCTGGGATTTCGCCGGTTGGAGTGGCGACGTCTCTGGAACTACTAGCCCGACTACGGTTACAGTGACAAGCAACAAGGCTGTAACTGCAACATTCTTGCGTAAGTACAATTTGCTTATTGAAACACGGGGTTCTGGCTCGACGAATCCTGCCCCAGGCATCTACACACACGTGGAAGGTTCAAGCGTTCAGGTCGATGCGTTGCCCGATTCTGGATACAAACTAAGCTACTGGCTTCTCAACGGAACAAATGCAGGAACCACAGATCCCTACGCTGTTACCATCAGCGAAAACCGCAACCTGACCGCAGTGTTTGCAGCTGCTCCAACATCAATATTCAAAGATGGCTTTGAGAGCGGGAGCACAGGCGCATGGAGCGGCTCAACCATCTCCACAGGCGAGACGGCCGTTGCCAGTACAGACTATGCGCATCACGGCATCTACAGCGCAAGATTCACGAGCAACGGCGGCGGAGGCTTTGAATCGGCAAGAGTGAACAGGGCCTTCTCTCCCACGCTGAGCGAAGTGTACGTGCGTGGCTACTTTATGCTGACGCAGAACGGGATAATTGACAACGGTGACAAAGTGAAGCTAATGGAGCTGCGAGCGGGTAGCACAATAATAGCTGCGGCGGGACTGTGGCAAACCGGCGGCACGCTCCGCTGGTGGATGGAGACAAGAAGCGGCACAAGTTGGGTAGAGACATACACTGCTCAGGTAGGAAGTCTAGACATGACCCAATGGTTCAGTCTTGAACTCTACTGGAAACTCGGCGCAACCGACGGCGGAGGAAAACTGTGGGTCAACGGCGACCAAATCTACCAGATCACCAACGCAGACACGGATAACTACGGCAGCTGTTCAGCGCTTCGCTTTGGACTTGCAGAGCTGAGCAACTGCGGAAGCACAACGGTATATGCCGACTGCGCTGTTGTCGCTGCTGCGTACATCGGACCAGAAGGACTCTCTGCCCAGTACACGTTGCTTGTTGAGATTCAGGGTTCAGGATCCACGAGCGCTACTGCCGATACCGTGAACAATGCAGGCACCGACGTCGCTGTCGCGCGCGAGCGAGCCAGCATCAGACATCTAGCTCGATCCCAACATGGGTCCAGTATCCGTGGCTGAGCAGGCGCGTGCAGAGAACCAGTAGAATCAAAAAAACTGATAGCTCATAGCTGGGAAGGTGATTGTAACAATCACCAATCATCCTGTTGCGCGTGACGTGCGCTGCGAAATAGAGCAATATTCCCTATGCGTTAATATTGAACGGTTGCGTATATTTTGGGCAAGATGATATTCATGCTAGTTCACTCCATGTTCAGAGTCTTGAGAAGATCCAGACCAAAGTTTCTGGGGATCATCAGTGCGGCACTTTTGGTTGCTGTCATGTTTGTGGATCTTCTGTTTTTGGTCAAGCCCGCGTTTGCACCTCCAGTCACTGTGTTGACTGCCAAGTGGAGTCGGACTGGCTTGGGCTCTAACTGGGAGGGTGGTTTGGTAATCGGAGACGTCACTGGTGATGGTATCGAAGACGTCGTTTTTGGCGGTAACAATGAACTAGTAGTGCTGAATGGAACTAGCGGAAATACCATTGCAACATATCCGCAGCAGCGAATGGGGCAATACTGTCAGCCGCAACTGTATGATGTCGACGGCGATGGCGTTCTCGACATACTTGTGCCCTTGTATTATACGCCGGGTCTAGCCGCGGTGCAGTATGATGGTGATTCAGACCTTCGCCAGATGTGGATAACGAACACTGAAGGTTCATCGGGATCAGGTAGTGTTATGGCTAAGCCTGTAGCCGCGGATATCGACCATGACGGTCATCTCGATATTTTCATTGCCTCTCAAGACGTTTCGCCTGGCGACAATAGCACCTTTCCGCCTTATCGGCCAAACGGCTACGATGGTACAATATGTAGGATAAACTCTACAGGATCGATAGTGGCTTCGACCTTCACTTGGCGT
>Ga0315280_10003355_pt1 | contig 24701 bp, 38 predicted proteins | sample YL17G06_40_MG_FD_203697 | JGI IMG/M metagenome (GOLD analysis project Ga0315280, IMG submission 203697) | Sediment microbial communities from Yellowstone Lake, YNP, Wyoming, USA - YL17G06_40 | ecosystem: Environmental > Aquatic > Freshwater > Lake > Sediment | place: USA: Wyoming | collected...
CTTGACAATGTTACTGCCCCCCAAAGCCTTTAGGTATCCGAGTAAGCCTTTACGCCCAATGGTCAAGTCCAGAAGCATAACCCTGTCGGCTATTGCTCTGGACAAGGCGTTTACCAGCATAGCCTTATGAGCTACAAAGCCATCACCCGAACGCTTGCCCTCAATATTCAGTTTTTCCACTAAACCCCCTTTTAGCATTGGCTAGAGTGGGCAAGTCTCTAGCCTAGCCTAGTAGTAACTAGCCGACTATCTGCAACCCGCTAGCATAATCGGCAGTCCCAGTATATATACTGCTAAAAAGGGGCGTTTTGTGACATTTTAGAATAACTTTTTTTGCTCTTGCCTATGGTATCGGCTTAAGTATTGCCTATCCTTCTCGTTTAGCTGTATCCCGTATAACCGCTTGCGGGCAATCTGGGCTAGCCTCATTGGGAAACCTAATTCCCAAATACTACGGTCTAGCCACGCCTCAAGGTCAATGGCGTGGTCATCGGCTATGGTATCCTTGAGCTGGACTATTTCACCATCGTCAAGCTCAATATCAGCATCAAGGCTTACCGTTGTCGGCTTGCTCTTAAGCCGTCTCCAGTAGAGTGCTACCATCAAGCTAGCTATCCGATAGGCTCTTAATAATGGTATAGGCTTCTGGTCTCTTTGCCTAGCACGGTATAGCTCAATGATAGTATCGTGCCTGTAGTCTAGCCTGTCTTGATACGGGATTTTATGCTCATACCGTTTGGCTACCTCTAGCCACTCACGCCACTCACCATCTAGCTGGTCGTAGGATTGGTTTATAGACTGGTCAATGTCCGCTATAACCTCTTGCCTCATAGCTAACCCCCTTTTTGTTAAACTAGGCAAGCGTTTTAGTCCGCTTCAGGCATTTATTAACTTGTTAAGGTGCTATAGCTTGCTAGGCTATCAATTCAATATAGAATTGGTATATTTAGCTTTGACCCCCCTTGTATTCTACTATGATAGAATATAATTTAGCCTCAATATAGTATAGGCACAAAGCATATATAATTGTCAAGTTTTTCCAGATATAGCTATAAAATGTTTTTATATGGCTATATAAAGCTGGTCAAAATTGAATAAAAAAACAGGCTCAAAGGGAGCAACTACTGGCAGTCGGCAGTAAATTCACTTCCCCTTATTAAGGGGAAGTGGCTATAGGGGATAAGAGGGGCGACAGCCCCTTTAACCAAAAAGCCAGCCTAAAATAAGGCTGGCTTAATAATATTAGCCGCAAGAGGTCGTAACAGGCTACTGTTGACCTTTATCAGCCCATAGTGGCAGAAACGGGTGAATAGAAAGCACCTCCCTGTCAATATAATAGGGGTCATCCGACCTTGCTTCCGCACGAACATAGGTAGCTGCTGTTATACTTCCCAAGAAGGCAGCACCGATTGTCCGTTTGGACCATCTCATATACTCGGCGCCTAGCGTGATAGGCAGGTTATTTTGAGCTAAATTAGCAATTAGAAGAGTAATAAGGCATCTTCTAAAACTGTGCCAACCGTAGCCCTTTTTCTTTTCTCCTAACCCTTTCTTACATATTCGGCCAAACGTAGCTGATAATGTTGCTACAGTGTGCTCCCGGGGTCGGTAGGCTTCAATATAAGGCATTATTTCATCGGGAATGAGATGAGTTCTCTTCACCCCCCTCTTGGCAGTATCAATAAAGATGGTGTTGCCCTTTATGTCCCGTTTCCTAAGCCTGGCTAGTTCAATCCGCCTCGGGGCGTAGATGGTGGCTATGGCCAGGTAGAAGCGTTCCCCCTTGGAGTACAGGTCACGGTTTTTGATTAGCTGCTCAACCTCTTTCCTGGTGAACGCTGGAGTGTTTACCTCTGTTGGAGCCTCAGGGCGGTCGTCTGATGTGAATTGGAATGGCCAATGATTAGCGAGGTATAACTTTTTTAGCATGGCAAATTCTGCCCTGAGGGTGTTCTCACTTATTCCCTCATCTCGTCTTTTAAGGAAGTATCGGCGGAAGTCCATATCATCTGGTGGAATCCTATCCCCCAACCAGGTCAAAAACTGGTTGGCCACAAAAAGATAGCCGGTGAGAGTGCTGGGTGCCCGCGGTCTCGGACTCGTAAGCACCAGTTTTAGGTTCTCAAGCTCTGTTTGCACTGTTCAATCCCCCCTATATCTTACTACCCTTCCTTCCCACGCTACTGGTCCTTTACCCTTAGGGAAGTAAAAGATAATCTCCACAGTATCGTTATGCCTCCGGAAGCCAATGTTTCCTCCCATGCCGAAGGACATAAAGAAAAGCACAGCATCGTCGGGACTAACATCCTTAATTTTCAGCTTGGTCCCTAACCACTTAAAATACTTGCGCCAGTGTCTCTTTGGCGGTTTATATACCCCAAGGAGCAGGTTACGAGAAAATAGGTCTGTGACGTAGCATAAATACCTGTACGCTTCAGACAGCATCCCTTTTTCATTATCAATTATGATTGAGGGCGCATCCGTCTTGAGCAGATGCATTGCTCGCTCATACCGGTGGTGGGCACGCCAGCAAGCGCTGCCCCAAATACCATAATGCCTTTGAAGAAGCCGAGCACTCTCAAGGTAATTTTGAGGCGTTCCCCACTCAGCTGGATCTCCCCAGTCTTCCTTAAGTTGGTCGAGGGTTCTTCCTTTCTCTTTAATGTCCTCCAGTATTGATGTTGCTTTTATATCCGGTTTCCCTGAGGTGAGCTCGGATTTTAGAAGTATTTCCTCGACTTCCTGCTGCCATTTCGGTGGTTTATTCACAGCCACTTGATACCCCCTAACAATTGGTATATAGAATACAATATAGATACAGTGTAGCATAGCTGGGGAGGGCTGTCAAGCTCCCCGGTTTGGTGTATAATTAAGCTATGAGAACTGGGATAGGTAGCTTAGCCGCCATATTAGGTGCGGGAATCGCCTTCGTAGGAGCTTGTGCTACGTGGGATATCTTCCATATTGTAACCACCAAGGAGGTAGCTTTTGAGGAAGCAAAGAGGCTTAGTAATGGGAAGGGAATCATCAATATCGGCGCCGGTCCAAACCGAACATTCGGCGCCCAGGTCGTGGCCAGGGACCCTGAGGTCCTAGCCAACATAGACATTGAGCCTGATGGCTTGCCGAACTTTATTCAGCTCGACGTCGAAACAGATCCCCTACCGTTTGGTGATAAACAGTTTGGGGTAGCTTATTGCTCCCATGTCCTCGAGCACCTGGATAACTGGGAGTTTGCTCTTAACGAGATGGTGCGGGTAGCCGATTACGTTGTTATTGTGCTGCCTGACCCTCAATACTTCTCTGGCTGGCTTGACCCTGAACACAAACAGCATTTCTCTACAGATGACATTAATCAGATTATCGAGCTCTACCCCAATGTCATCGTGTATTACTGATGGGAGGATGACTAAATGGCCAAGCAAAAAAGAGCCAGTAAAAAAGCTAGTGGCTTGTCGGTGTTATTGGACCTCCTTGATGTGGCCGACTCTGCCATAGAGAAGGTAACCGGTAAAGGGCTGGCTGGCTGGCTTAAGACCCTACAGGAGGGAAATCAAATTGACCAAGGAGCACCGCCAGCTCAATCTATCGCTAAGCCCACTGACCCCTATGCAGTTCTTGGGGTACCTCCCACTGCGAGTTTGGGAGAGGTGAAAAAGCGTTACCGGCAGCTCTCGATGATTTATCACCCTGACCGAGAAGGCGGCTATACTGAGGCTATGAAGAGGGTCAACGAGGCATACGAGCAAATAATGAAGGAGAAAGAAGGTGCGGTAAGTCATGGGTCGTAGAGAAGAAATTGCTGAGTCCATCATCAAGTTCGCTCAGGATAACGACCTGGAGATCCACCCCGGGCAAGACCCCCTGAAGTGGGCTGACCTGGTGATAAAGAAGGGTGGCTGCCCCTGCGTGCCTGGTCGCAACCACTGCCCCTGTGAGTTCGTCCTGGAGGATATGAAAGAGACAGACCATCGCTCCCCCCCTTTTTCTCCACGGAACCGCTGCCGCTGCGGGTTATTCTGCAACCAGGCTTTTATCGAAGAGTATAACAGGCTGCTGGCCGAGTGGAAGTCGAGAAGGAAGTGGACCCCAAAGCTAAAGGTGAGTTCTTAAAGAAGATTGCTGTTAACGGCTTCTCTATCATTGAGGGGGACAATACCCTTACTCTGCGCCCCAGGGGCATGGAGGAAACAGCGGAGGTAACTATCCAGGAAGTCGAGCCCAATGAGTGGAAGGTAGTCGGAGCATCCGGGCAATATGCCGGTTTTGCCCGCGGTCAAAAGCGGTTATACTTTGAGGCTTATATCAAGAAGTGGGCGACGGAGGCGATTCTTGAGGCGGCTGGCTAGTTGGCGGCTCTTCTTTGGGTTCTCGGATAGCGATTATCTGATTTCCGCAAGCCACTAAAGTCACCTCTTTGTCGTGGTATATATCACAGAGTTTTACTCCGTTGTCGTCCTCAACAAGCGCCGCTGGGTACCTTATTTTGTCAGGAGCGCCTACCTTCTCCAGGAGCTCCAGGGCTTCATCTGAGGTCACGTCCAGCACCCTGATCTCCCCGGATTCTATCTTAGCTTTATTCGCCTCTTTTATCTCCTCGCAGGGCGGGCACTCTTGAGAATCTAAGATGGTGATTTTCCTTTTTGGTTTATTCTCCTCGGACATCTCTTTCATAATCCTCCTTCCACTCAGGATGTTGAGCCAGTATTTGTTCCGTAGTGAGCCCCTTCAGCGCTTCTTTGGCCGCCAGGGCTGACTCAGGAATTGGCAGACCGGTATCCGGGTTGATGGTCACGCCGACCTTGCCCTTTATCTCAGCCATCTTTTCCTTGACTGCACGACGGTAAAGAAATTGAGCCAGCGTTGGCGGTCGAACTTGCCGGTAATAGGTTATTTGTTGGAGCTTAATTTCTTCAACCACGCCATCACCTAAAGGGATTATAAACAGAACGGGCAGCTAAGTCAAAACTGCCCGTTCTGTTATTACGGTTGTCAGATGCCTTTAAGCACGCTGCCTGTTATCAGCGACCATGTTTTTCAGCAACGCAAACCGCCGTTTGTGGTACCACTCTACCCTTGTAGACCGTGGTGCCAGTCCTGCCGGCGCACTCACCCTTCTTGATGAGGTAGCCTGTCAGGTGACTGGGGACCTCCCCCTTGCGGAAGCTGGCCCTCTTGACTACCACGATATCGGGGTTGAAGGGGGTGCGGCTGAGGGACATCTCGCGGCTCGCCATCAGTTGAGCCAGGTTGGCATAAATTCCTGCCACTTCGACCTCCTTTGTCCTGATTCCCCTTTCAAAAGGAAAGGGGCTCGACCTTTTGAGTCACCCCCCTTTTAGCTTGCTTAGAAGCCTTATAATAATGGCTTCAGGCGACTTTACGCCATCGCACTCAATAAAACAGTACCACAGGGGGGAAAGTTTGTCAAGTCGGCTTGATGGGGGATGTTACGCCTCGACTCCTCTAGCAGCCAGTTCTCGGCTCATGCACCCCAGCCACGGCTCAAGCCTCTCGCCTTTAGGTATTCTAGCAATCTCAGCCTTGCAGGTCTCCACTGCTCCCATCCAGCCTTTGAGTCGCTTCTCAAGTCCTGGGCTCTCTAGTTTCTCCACGGTGGGACAGTAGATTCTTTCCTGCTCGTCAGAAAGGGCTCCAATGATGCCTTTAGAGAAACAAAGCTTCTTACCGGGGCGGTATTCGATGCAGCGGCACGGTGATGCCATAGCCACAGCCTCATTAACCACTATGCCCGGGCTACCATAACAATGGGGGATCGAGTGGAGCATCAGGCTATTGTGCTCTTGCTCTCTTATCCGATTCATTACCTCATCAGCGGTCCTAGCGGCTATTTGTCCTATCTCTTCTTTAGTTAGTGGCATATCACTCCTCCTCTTCCTTGGAACACAGGTAAAGCTGATTGGAAACTTTGCCTTTGATGGCTAGCGCGGCCTCTCTTGCCTTATCCCAAGATGCGGACTTAACAAAATCATCATAGCTCTCTAACTTTACTTTTGCCTCAGCTAAGTCAATTCGGCACGCCTGTTCCAGGTCACCAATTGCATCTTTCACATGGGGTACTGTGAGCTTAACCCACTCTGCGTTTTGGGTATTGGTAGCTTGTTCGAGAATATCAAAGTCTGTCTTTCTATGCCAGGCAAAAAAGCCACAGTCGCAAATGCTACGTTTGCTCACTACTCTCTCCGCAACCTTATTAGCAATTGCCTCTATTTCTTCTCTTGAGAGCGCCATCTTTTTTCTACTTCCTTAGCTGCCTCCTCGGCAGCCAGTTTCTTAGCCTCGTCGAGGCTAATCTGCGCCTTCGGCTCTATCATAGCCGTTAGAGCGGTTGTCCCCATGATTCTCTTGCGAAATTCCCTGAACTGGCCCGCCATGGCGGGGTATTCCTCATCGTATCGGCCGCTGCCTATAGCTTCAATAGTCACCTTAGGGTGGTTTTGTTTAAGCCAGATCAGGATCTCCCGGTAGATCGGGTTGTCAGGCTCGCTGGATATAAGTTCTTCAGCAGTAGCCTCCAAGCCTAAGGAGTGCTTTGAGTCCAGACAATCACAGGGTTTGCCAGCTATCCTTAATCCCCCAGCTAGGTCCAGCTCCGCCCGGTAAAGTTCCTTGGCAAGACGTCGTCTTAATACCTGTCTTGTCTCCTCAGTGGTGGGTAATTCAGCCGTTTTCCGCTCCTCAGCAATAACAGTCGTAGCAACTTTTGTTGCCTGAGTAGTAATCCCCGTCTTTGCCCCGGAAGGCGCCTTATTTTGGCTCTCAGAGCGCGGTAGACTCTTTGCGAAGTCCTCCAGGGCTTTGGTGTGGTCTGGATGAGGAAGGACGAATCTCTCAATGGGGACACGGTTTATAATGCTTGTAATAAACGCCAGCCAGTCCATAGTTGTTACCTCCTCTCCGGTCCCAAAATAAAAGGGGTGACCCTGAATCCTCAGGCTGTCACCCCCCTTTAACGATATTATATAACCTATTCCGCCAAATGCCAAACTACAATGGCTATACGCCCCTCAAGACATGCCAGACAAGACTGGGGAGAAAAGTTGCCTTCTAGGTCAGCAAAAGCCAAATTACAATGGCTTTACGCTACGTCAAGACAACAAGACAGACCAGACAAGACTATCTAATTTTTTGTCTTGTCTTGATTTTAGATAGGGAAATTCAGACATGTCTGGCATTTTTTGTCTTGTCTAATGTCCTTTTTTCACTTAACAGATATAACAGACAAGACATAAATAGTCTTAAGACGTCTTGCATTTTTGTCTTTTTTGTGCTTTACTAGATTTAGAAAGCAAGTAACAGTCAAAACAAAAGGGGGGTGACAGCCTGAGGGTTCAGGGTCACCCCTCTTTCTTTTTAGGTTGTCACCCCGCTAAAGGAGGAGAGATATGGCAAGTCAAAATGATGTCCTTATAGCTTTGAACACGAAAGAGGCGGCTATAAGCACGGAGGATTTAGCCACGGAGCTCAAGGCGTCAAGGGAGGGGACGCGCAAACAATTGACCAGGCTGAAAGACAAGGGCTATGTAGATGGCGACAGTCAAGAAGGCTGGCTCATAACAGAAGATGGCAGAAAGCAGCTGGAGAGAGGTGGCGTTGGCCCCTCTATGATGGAGGAAGGTGTTACCCCCAGGGACGTATTTGAAGGCATAGGCCGGCGCATAGGCCTAACGCCAGACAGGATTGTCTTGGCCACAGACATTGTCTGGAGTGGTGATTACACTGATATCAAGTGGGTGTGGGAAGCCCTTCGGCAGGCAGTTATAAGGGATGACCTGGCAAAGCTATGGGTCAACTCCTGGCGAGCCCACCTTAAAAAAGGTATTCCCCCAGAGCTTGAGAAGGAGCTGGTTGGGGCCGAGGAAGAACATGGGGTTAAAGCAGGTGCCAAGCCTAGAGTTGAAGAAGGCAGGAGTTATATCTTGGTAGATGACTTGCCGGCTTATGTGGGCAAAAACCTCGGTGACCTAACCTATGAGGATGCTGTCGACCTGGCAAGGATAAGGGCAGGCAGAGCAGCCCGACAACCAGCTCAGGGCGCCCCCAGCCAGCAATTAACTGCCCACGACATTATTGAGATAGTAAATGCGGTGAAAGACTGGACAGCCGGTGCTGCAACTCAATCAAAGTCTTATATGGTTACCCAGGGAGAGGAAGGAGCAATAGTTCAGGAAGTGGAACCAGGTAAGCCGATGGTCTTGCAACAGCCAGCTAGCAAACCTGGGGCCACCTACTTGGTTAAGCCTGACGGTTCGGTGAAGCAAATGGAGCCTGGGGAACCGATAGTAGTCACCCAGCAAGCCGCAGCACCGACTAAGACTTTTATAGTTAAGCAAACGCCTGAGGGCGCTACAGTTGAGGAGCATGACCTTAGCAAGCCAATTATAATAAATGCTCTGGCGCCTGCCTCTGGTATGCCGCCTATGTATCCCTTCCCGGCTATGGGTGGCGACGGCAAGCCGATACTTGGTAGCGATGGTAAGCCCGTTTATGTTGATATAGAGCCAATGCTGAAGTGGTTAGGCTTTCAGAGTGAACAAAAGAGGGCTGACGAGCGGCATAGCGCTTTAATGGGGCTTACCCAGACCATAAAGGAAAACTTGCCCATTGGTATTGAGGCGTTCCAGAGAGCCGTAGGCGAGGTAAAAAAGGCCCCCGAATCAGCAGTACAGCAGTACGAATGTGGCAGCTGCCACACCAGGTTTACTCTTCCGCGGGAACCTGGGGAAGATGAAAAGGTAATCTGCCCTAAGTGTGGACAGGAGTGGACCGGAAAGGAGGTATTGGGCGCATGAGTATGGTACGAAACATACTACAGAGCACGGCAAGGTATTTTGTATTGATAAAAGCGGCGACCGACATTGTAAACAAGGCCAAACAAATAGGCATAGATGATATCAGGACCCTAGTTGATGCCGGTCGCAGTATAACCGAGATTTACCTCGAGAGTTGCACACCAGATAAGAAGGTGCAAAAAAGGCGGGAGGCTAGTATGCTTCTCGAAATGGGCATAACACCCGAGGAGCTGTGGGAGGAGGTCATCAGACGGTTACCCGAGTTAGAGCCTATAATAAAGGGTAAAGACGACTATATCCGGGCTGAAATGAAGAAAATCGAGGCATTTGTCAAAGGTGAAATATAGCTATTGACCTGAAGCCACTTTCTAGCAAAAGAATTTTAGGGTATAATAACAAGAAAGGGGGGTGACGAGGTTAAATGTCACCGCCCCTTTCTTTTTAGACACAGGAGGGGATAATGGCAAAGATAGAGCTGGAACTAGGTGACGAGCTTTCCGAAAGGTTAGAAGAGGCTGCCAAAAAAGTGGCGCTTTCTCCCGCGGAGATGGCCAAATTCATTATAGCCGAGGCACTAGCTCGCGGAAAGACTATCGATTGGGCGGCGCTTCTAAATAAAGGGCGGGAATTTTTAGCCAATCTGATACAGCAATCCAGAAAGGAGAAGTAAATGGTAATGGAAGCAAACGTAACACGGTTGGGGGATCAACAGGAATATGGGCTGGCCAAGTACGCTGTCCATGTTGAAGTTGAGGAAGGCATCGGGGCGATTGGCATTGGGCCGATTACCGGGAGTATCAGCAAAGCAGTAGTCGAGTATGGAGGCCAAGAGGTTACTGAGGTTCCTGAAGGCGAGAACTTTACCGTTGCCGTTACCTACTCGGCTTCAAATCCAGGCTTTGTTCTATCACCAGCTGACCCCGGGTGGTTAATATGCATGACTGCCATAAGCACCGATGGAGCCATAAGCGGCTATGAGCACGCTATCATAACCAAGGCCAGCGTCTCTTCTGCCCTGGATAGAATCGAGCCCCTGGGACCAATGCCCGGCAAGGATATCACCCTGCGGATTAAGCTTTGGGGTAATCAGGACATTGCCATTGTCCCACCGTGCCCACCTAAAGCAGACTGGTAGAAAGCAAAGTAGGAGGTCCCAATGGTTATGGAAGCCCTCATGCTGGACAAGCCAGCTCCCGGCATTGAGCTGGCCGTTGGACTGAGAACTTATCTTGAGATAGTGAAGGTTGAAGCGCCTGCACAAGCAAGCTACGGCACCACTGTTACCGTCAATGTCTATGTTAAGAACAAGTGGACGAGTAGGATATTTGCAATAGTTACTGGGGCGTATGACACTGCTGAAGTAACTAGTACTTCCCATTGGATTGACCCAGGCGCACAACGCATATTCGGCTTATCATTCACAATGCCCAACAAGAGTGTAAACCTCTGGATCTGGGCGTGGTATTGGACAGAGACTGGATGGTCCACAAGCCCGGATGACGAGTATGGACCAGTGACGATTACCCTCGCTAAGTGGACTCTCCTTGCCTCGAAAACATTAACAGTAAAGTATGCCTTGCCACCAGTCGTTGGCTGGACGCTTCTCGCCTCAAGAACACTGACAGTAACCCCCTCTGTAGCACCCCCGCCAGTTGGCTGGTCACTCCTTGCCACGAAGATATTAACAGTAAGCCCCTCTGTAGCACCGCCGGTCGGCTGGGCACTTCTCGACTCGAAAACGGTTGCCGTCACTGCTGGTCCATTGCCCGAGTGGTGGGAACTTGTTTACCACTATATCGACCCTTGGGCTTATTTTTATGAAGGTGAGGCAGAGACAGCTATAGCTGAGTATACGCTACCTCCCGAAGAATTTCCGTTCACTGACGATATGGCTAAGAAACTAACCAATGGCCTTATTGATAAGCTAAAGGAGGAAGCGCCAGGGGCCAAATTACTTGAGGTAAAGCTTTATTTTGATAAAGCGGGCCCACTCTGGAGCAGGTGGCTGATTGAGGTTACGGCTTCTGTCCCCAAAGCAGCAGGGACAATTGGCTATATAATACCATGGCCCCTAATCATCAAAGGAGCAATTATCATAGCTATCCTGGTCTTGATCTACTTTATAGTTAAGACAGTGACAACTGCTATCTGGGGCCCCAAAAAGCTATCAGAAGACGTAAAGAAGCAATGGACGACGGAAACCCTCACCAGTATGATAACCGAGCTTCGCCCTACAGAGTATACCCCTGAAGCACTGGCAGGTAAGACCGACCAGGCGCTTCGTGACATACTGGATAAGGTTTACCAGGAGGAAGTAGCAGCGCGAGGGGGCTGGCCGTGGTATGTGTGGCTTGGTATCACAGGGATAGCCGTTGGTGGTAGCTTTGTCGCGGTTACTGCTTTAAGGGCTTTTGCCCCAGCCAAGAAGGAAAAGAAGGAAGAGGTAAAACCGAAGGGGAAGGAAAAGGCAGCAATAAAATGATCGGCTTTGGCGTTGAAGCCGGCACTTACCTCGAGATAACAGGTGTTTATCCGCCTCTAGAAGCAGAAGAAGGCGACTGGGTTTACATCCAAGTCTCCGTAAGGAACAACCACACAGCAGATGTGCTTGCCAGGCTACGTGCAACTATTGATGGGATTACTGTTGAAAGCCCCCCAGCTACACTTAAGGCAGGCACAGACTACTCCTGGGGTGTCCATTTCACAATGCCCAACAAGAGTGTCAGCGGCACGATCGAAGCTCTACATCAGGAAGCAGACCTGAACTGGTATGTAGACGATACGGCAAACATTCCTAGGATTGCCCTGCCAGGAGTGCCGCCAGAAGGGGTAGTGTCGTGGTGGCCGTTGGCTATTATTACCGGCTTGGCTATAGCTGGGGGTGGTACGGTTGCCCTGATAAGCCTAGCTAGGCGTCCAAAAGCGAAGGCAAAGGGATGACTCGGCCAAGCACGGTAGCAGCACTAGGTTTAAGCGGGGCCTGCTTCGCCATAATCGGCCTTGTGGCAACCCGTAGGCTCCAAATAACTCTAAGGGTTCTTTATGTAGATGGTCGTTACTTCGTTGCCGTTAGACATTTCGGGGAGTGGCGGGAACTCCGGGAGTTTGTCCAGCCATTTAGCCCGAGTGTTGTCGGTGCTCAAGCCAGTGTCTGGGGCTGCCTTGACTGGGTATGCCGGAACATCTCATACCAGAAAGATGACGGCGAGTTTTGGCAGTATCCGTCGGAAACATTAGGCAAGATGGACGGTGACTGCGAAGATAGCACCATACTTTTAGTCAGCATGCTCAGGGGTTTCACTAACGCCCATGTCGTTTTAGGTGATTATCAAGGCTGGGGGCATGCCTGGGGGGCTAGTGAGGCCGGTGAGATTTTGGAGACAACCATCACTGAAGCCATAGCTGTCCCCGACCCTGAGGCTTATCACCCGTACGTCTTATTTAATGACCAAGAAGTAATAGAGATGTGGCCTGGTGCCTTGAGAGAGGTCTTCCAGCTCCGCCGGAATAAAGCTGCCAAATTAAGTTTGATGGCGTCTGCCTTCACTTGACAACTGAAATAAAATGGCATAGGATTAAATTGTAAGCCCTGTGAGCTTGCCGATGAAAGTATCGGCTCACAGGGCTTTTTACTTTCATCGGTAGCTCCAAGGCAATCAAAGGGGGGTGACAACCCGAAAGGGTTTGGGTCACCCCCCTTCCTTTTTGGGTTGTTACCTCCACTGTAGGTCGACAGGTTAAAACTAAACAAAGAGGAGGTAAAAGCCATGGCAGAGAGAGCACTCGCAATTGCCGCCCCGACGGGAGCCGAGATAACCCGAACAGTAAGTGTGGCTGCTGGTGCCGGTCTTACCGGGCTACTTGAGGGGATGATTGTCAGAATCGCCCCGAAAATGGGTGCCGCACAATCTATCCTCACCTGGGGCGCCTTAATTGGTGTGCCAGCGTTTGGCGTCCTTGGTGCCTTGTTTACCAGGGGAGTGACCAGCGACGTGTTGACCGGTGTAGCCGCAGGTGGAGTCGGCGTTCTTGGCTACTCGCTACCAGAGATGATCGCACCAACCGTAGGTCGTAGGGCTGCGCCAGGGCAACTAGGTGGCGGCAGTCCAGTCAAAATGCTGCCAGCCGGGGTTGCTGGAGCTCCAGCAAGGGCAGCCGCAGCCGTAGGGGCCAAGTCGGTCATCGAATTTTAGTAACCCATCTAGTTAAAGGTTGAAAAACCATTTGACTCTCAAATGGAAAGGAGATTATTCAAATGGAACATTATGAGCTTAGAGTTTTAGCGGACTACACACATACCGGTGTCCAGGAAGCGAATACCTCAGCAAAACCTACCCCAAGAGATGTCCTGGGCGAGCTCGAGAGGGACGAGCGAGCTGAGGTAGTTTTTGCCGAAATCTTCTCCCCAGTCTCAGGAGGTGGTGAGGAAGCACTCAAGAAGATCATCCCTGTGCTTGATGGCGAGAGATACGGAGAGTATGTCTCACTATCCGGTATCCTTTCTTCAGTAATGGCGCCGCCCAAGAAGTCGATCTGGGCAGGCAAGCTCTACAGCTTCGGCACCCCGATGAGCAATAACCCACTGCTCTCCACTACCCTTAAATACTCGCAGAGTATCACGTTTGAGTGTCTGGCAGGGGCTACCCCCATTACTGCGGACTACCGTATCAGGCTGTGGGGCTATGTCTATAAGGAATCAGAGCTCCCTCAAGTCTTTGGCACTATGCTCTTCCCCGCCAGTCTGGTAGATAGAGCCAGAGGCAGGACACTGACCTTAAGCAAGGCTCCCATACCGGTAGATGGTGACACCTGGAAGACCTTGCCCGGTGGTAAGGACCAGGCTATCCCCAAGATAAACCCCTTTATTCGTTTTGCCTATAACAAGAAAGCCACTGACGGCAAGAGCGGTGATTACCAGTTCCGATACGATATTGGCAACGTTGATGACAGCGATGAGAACATGTATTTCGACTTCGATTTGCTCAACGCACTGCTGGTAGAGAGTATCGGCATCAGGGCTGACTTAGCCGGGCACCTGGCATACACCGGGCTAAAGATTGCCGGTGACTACCACCCCAAGGGGCTTATCCCGACCGATTGGGATGACAACCCCCTGCACTTCGGGCTGACTTATCCATTCATCTTCAATACTTTGCCAGAAAACCCGTTCTTCTATGCCATCCCCAAGCTGGAGAGGCCATACCTTATCTGGAACGAGATTGGCACGGTGATCGTCAAGGACGACGGAACAGCGGTAGCCGCTAATGACCTGATTGCTTGCATTACCGGAACGCGCATCGAAATGAAGGGGTAAGGTTTTAAGATTCCGAAGGCGTCACGCTCTGGTAGAACGCCAGTCTAGTGACAAAACACTAACGCATAAGGAGAGGTGAAATGAAACAAGGTATTTTTGAGGAAAGCTCTTCCCAACTGTATCCAATAGGTATGCAGTTAAGGGAACAGGGGTCACTTAAACGGCTATTCCGTTATAGCAAGGCCGCTGCGGCAATTACATGCTTAGCCAGAGGGGTTGTGAACTCCAACTACTGCCCTGGCGCTACCGACCACGAGGATGAGAACGGCTTTGAGGGTGTCCTCCAAGCCGAGGCGGCAATAGGTCAAATGTATGTTGACCTGGCTGATACCGCCAACAGAGCAGTAAACTACTACCAGGGTGGTCAGTTTGTAGCCTATGGCACGACTATCTTCCACCAGCACTATATCGTCAAGTCGGATGCTGGCGACGGCAGCAAGGTAAGGATTTATCTATCCGCACCTATAGTAAAGGAGAAAATTACAACCTCCATGGGTGTTACCGCTTACCTCAATCCCTATAGTGCTGTCGCAAATACTGACAGTGGCCGATATGACTCATTTGTCGGAGTGAACCTGATCCCGGTAACCAGCGGCTACTACTTCTGGCTCCAGACGGCCGGTCCCTGCATTATCACACCTATGGTTTACTTCGGCGATAGTATCGCTGAGAGGGACTGCTACTTCCACATGGACGGCACTATAACCATCGCAGCAACAGCAGACCCAAGCACCTACTCTCCGCAGAGGGCGGGTTACCTGCTATCTAAAACTGTTTCTGGCTATGGGGATCTCTGGATGATGCTCCAGCTTGACCAGTAAAGGAGGGATGAATATGGCTATGTCAAGAGAGGAAAAGAGGAAAATCTTTCCCCCTGAGCATCCTTGTCAGGAGAAGCCTGAGGAAAGTAAGCCTAAATCCCGAACACCAAAAACCCCGACACCTGAGGCTTAGCTAAACCCGCAGGTAAAACTGAATATTATCGCCGGAGTCTTGCCGGTGAGAAGCAAAGTGATATTGCCTATCAGCGGCAAGTATCTCGTCGTTGGTAGGCAATATTGTTTTGGAGGTTAAACCATGATTACTGAAGCAACTATCAAGCGAGTCCTCTACTTCCCAGAGCAGCTCCCGGATGGCGCGGTGCCTACCATTGCTGCTTCTTCAGAGGCATCGCCCATTATCGACTTGAGGCAATTCCCGCCGCTGCTGGTCAGACTATCGGAGGTTGCCGTTGACCGGGACGATGAAGTCGAGATGCGGTTTAAGGTGGACAACACTACCCTGAACGCCTTGGCTGGCTCTATGTTTGATGGACTCCAAAATAACTTCTCCCTTCTCGCCAAAAGCAGCCTTTACTACAACCTCTTCAATAAAGGTGCTGGGGCCAAAACCGATTACAAGACCTTCTTCTCCCTGTGGGTCATAAAGCCCGCGGTAGCTGATAAGCTCCGCTTGGGCATTCCTCTTACCCCAGAGGAGCAGAAGCTCAACAAGGATCTGGGCATCTCCGACACCGTGGAGAAGGGGCTGCTACCGCTGCCGCTGGCCCAGCAAATAGCCAGAGAATATCAGGTTATCCAGGAAGAGACTCACGGCTTTCAAGTCACTGTACCCACAGTTGGGGTTGCTGTGGCAACACTTCACCCCATTAACGGGCAGTTCCTGGTCCTCACCAAGATATCGGCTGACCCGGGCGATGCGGCTGCCGATAACATCAGGGTGGCCATTGACAGGGACCACGTGTCTGACTTGGTGGAGTTCCCCACCTGGGCACTGGGAGCAACATCGGCTGTGTCTTTAGGTAAGGAGATTAGCTGCTTTATCCCAGCCCTGACTGAGCTCAGGATTAAGCTCAAGGCAACTGTCAGCAAGGTCATCAACGTTAGATACACCGTCTGGAAGTGCGCCTTAACCAACATATTTCGGGCTAGGTGGGGGTTGGTCTCCCCAGATGAGTTGCCTGGAGATGTCTATAACAAGGTAATGGCGGGGGTACTCTAATGGCTGAAGAAAAAGAGAGAGGGACAGCACCAGGATTAGTAATTAGTGGCATGGGCGGTGCTATGCTGGGAGTGATTGCTGCACTGCTCCTGACTAGGCCGGCAAAGGCTGCTCCTCTCGATGAAAAACTCAATTACCTAATAGATGTCCTGACAGCTCTAACCCAGGTGCTAGCCCAAGTAGCTGAGGGCCAGACTACTTTAATTCAGGTGCTACAGCAGTGGCTTGCCGCTCAAGGGGTAGCACCTTCTGGCATGGAGGTTACCGTGCTCACACCCTGGGTAGCTAAAGAACCCGAGGAGATATTCAAACAGGAAATTCTGGCAGCCGGTGACTACTACAGCAACAAGATGGTTGACTGGACCAAGGGGAAGCGACTCGTCATTAAGGTGGAATCAACGCTAAACCAACCTGTTCAGATTCAGCTTATAGGTAATACCGTTGACAACATGAACCTAGCTACGGATATAAATGCCCCCCAACCGTGTCCTGCTAATAGTAATATCAGCATAGGCCCAGCCTGGGATGACTGGCATCCCTATATTGGTGTCAGAATAACAGTGGCAGTAGCACCAACGGCAGGTATTCTTACCATATGGGCAGTAATTCAGGAGTAAGCAAATGGCTCAAAATAGGCATCACGCTTTGGCCCGGGAGGCAATATTAGCTGCCTTAACAGCATATACCGGCATTACCACCGCTGATGGGGCTGGCGACGGCTCTACCCTTATAGACGCCAACCTCATCGGCGCAAATGACTTTATCAGCAATAAGACCATTCTCATTGGGTCGGGTGATGGTGACAGGGAAGATAGCGGCGCTTCATCCTTCGACCCTCTCACCGGAACCATTACCGTAGTATCTCCTTTTAGTGCCCAGATAAAGATAGGAACCCTCTACAGGGTGATCAATATCTCTACGGTGGAGATTGACGTTGAGACTATAAATACCAAGATTGGCACCAACACTGATGCTGCCGGGACAACTACCGTCTTTGCCCGACTGAGGCAGATTGTTGACACCTACCTCGCCAGTGGCACCCAGGGGCTGGCGGTCCTGCTTGCTGAGATTAACGCCAATGAAGCCAAAATAGACATCGTTGGTGCTATCGCTGCTGCCATCGATACCAAAACCGACAAACTGGCTGGTGAAACCCCAGTATCTGACTCGGTTACAGCTAACTGGCAATCAGGGACAGGAACCAGTCTCGAGACTGGCGCCGATTTAGTAACCATTGGCGCTGCTGACACCAAGTATAAACTTCACTCCTTATTAGTTAATATCAGCGCCCTGACCAATGGAGCTACCATAACAGTGAAGCTCTTTATGGAGGTGAAAGGCGCAGAGCGAAAGGTCTATTCCCAAAACTTTACCAAAGGAACTGACCCCGATGGCCTGTGGATTGTCAACGGCACAGTTGGAATCCACGAGGCATTGAGAGTAGAGGTTCAGAGCAATAATGCCGCCGACAATGGGCTGGCCATAGACTATGACTATATGTTGGAGACGATGTGATGGCTATTCCAGAAAGGTGCGATAGAGTATTGACTCTGCTTACCATGCTCAAGCGGTATGATGCCATAGTTAGGCAGAACACCTTTACCAAAGATGCCTTGGCCGAGATGAAGCAAAACTGCAAAGACCTGATTAGGGATGCTAAGGCCGAGCTGGATGAAGTGAAAAGGGAGGTGAATAGCTGGTGAGCTTACTGGTTAAAGGTGGAATAACAAAGCTATCTGAGCTAGAGATAGACGCTAACAAGGACTGGGGGGCTTATCTCATTAAGAACCTCGGCGCTGCCGTTGACGATGCCGATGCCTTAAGAAAGGCGCAGGCTATCCTGGAGGCACTATTAACCACCCAAGGGGACATTCTCTACCGGGGAGCGTCTAAGGCCCAAAGGCTTGGTGGTGCCTTTGGCTCTGGTTATAATTTCCTCCACTGCACAAATACAGGTCAGTATGGAGTGGAATGGAAGGACATTGAAGAGCTGGTTATATATCTATCCGGTGCCGTCAACAGGGCAGTAGCCCTGCCGTCATTGGCCATACCCGTGCCTGCTATAAGCCTTGTAGTCGCTGAAGACCACTCTGGTGGTGGGCATACTGCTACCCCTCCTGTGCTTTCTATCCCTTTGCCAACTATAAGTGTGCCAACACTAGCAACTGCCAGCCCTATAGCTGTCGGTGGGGGGGTAGCACACAACGAAGATGTTGGGGATGTTGATGAGACCGCAGAGACTAATAGTGCTGCCGCTAATGATATGCACCTATTACCTTCTCCAGGGGCAATACTAGACGGTTTCTACTTTGGCCTATCAAGTGTCTTTGACTGGGTGTGTCTCAACATAGGGACGCCTGGCGTTGGAGTTTGGATCATCACCTGGAAATACTGGAACGGTGCTACCTGGGCAGCTTTAACGATTAAAAATGATGAAACCAGCAATTTCCGTGCTGCCGCAGGAAAACGCTGGCTTAACTTTGAAAGACCAGGTGACTGGGCAACGACGACAATTCTTACCTATACCCTTTACTTCATAAAAGCTGAGATAACTAGCTATACTTCAATGACAACACAGCCTTTAGGTACACAAGCTTGGATAGGACAATATTAAATAAGGAGGCTAGATTACTATGTTAGACCCTAAAGAGGAACAACAATACACAAAGTTAAGGAAGTTAGCGCAGAAGCTACACATTCCTATGCCTGAAGCCTTCTTGGAGCTTGAGGTCATAGATAAGGACGGCAATGTAATTCAGAGCCACAAGCAGAGGAGCCACAGCTGGACAAGGAATGCCTATAATCTAATATTCTGCGAATTGGCAGGCAAGGATGCTAGTGATGCAGGACTCTTCCAGGGGGGGAAGCTGAGTATCAAGGACACTAGTGCTGCGATACAGGATGCAGCTAGGGTCCCTTTTATTTCGAGTGCCCTCGGAAACAGCGCAGATGCGGTGGGCGCTGCTTACCGCGCTGGTGCCGGAATAGATACTTTTGGCATCCTGGTCGGTTCAGGCGTCAATGCCGAGAGTTTTGAGGACTATGTGCTACAAACCAAGCTTGCCAACGCAACTCTAGCCCATGTGGCAAGTGAACCTCATTCCATAAGTTATGCTGCACTTACTCTGAAAAATACCCTAGTTCGTTACTTCAACAACAATAGTGGTGTAAGCCAAGATGTCAATGAGGTTGCTCTTGTTGCCTACGGCGCTGCCGGCACTAGTGCCTGCTATTTTCTCGTGACCCGTGACAAGCTGGCTGCAACGGTTACCGTGCCCGACACTGGTCAGCTCAAGGTAACCTATACAATTCAGCTAACCTACCCGGCATAAATATGGAGGCTATGGAGGTAGATGGAAAGATATATTGCACCTTATACAATAGGAGCGCTTATCCCCTATGAGAAGGTAGCCATGCCCGATAGCCGCTCATTAATGAGCAGCTGGGGGGACTGGGATTTAACATGGGAGGGTTCAGGACTTCAGATTCTCACGAGTTATGGAGACCCCTACTACCAGCTTGCGGTCGGGACCGCCCTCAGCGCAAGCTACTGGATATACCGCACGATGCTTGCCTTCGACACCAGCGATCTGCCGGAGGACATAATCATTCACAACGCCCACATCTCCCTATATATCCTGAACCACGAGAGTTGGGGTGGTAGCATCATTGTTACCCCGGGTGTCTTCCGTATCCCAGTTATCGTCGCAGACTGGGCAATGCAGACCCCACTAATTGATAGGGGTGGGGAAAAAGCCTGCGCTACCTTCGTCAACAGCGCCTTCAACGACATAGAGCTTAACGACCAGGGGATAGCCTGGATTAACCCGGGCGGCGTCACCCAGTTCTGTTTGAGAGAGCAGTACGATGTTAACCATGCCACCCCAGGTATGACATACGGATGGGCCAACACTATCACGTTTCATTCCCCCCTGCTCTCAACGTATGAGCCGAGGCTGGTTATAAACTATGAGCTGGGCCAGCTACCGCCGGAGAAGCGTAATATCTGGCCATGGATAGCCCTCGGTTTAGTCGGTGCCAGTTTAGCCGGCACCGTGCTCATCGCCGCGCAGCGCCAGAGAAAAGGGTAAATATGTGGGTTAAGAAGGATTTTCCACTTATCCAGGGATATGAAAGCCTCGGCGACAGCGTAGAGGCCAAGAGGTTCGTTGATTTCAAGCTCAACGAGCTGCTTGACACTGGCGACCCGGTGTGGCAGTTCAGAGATAAGTTTAGGACTAGGAATGAGGTGTGCGATTTTGTCATCGCCCAGTTCGATTATCCCTTCCATTGGGGCGTCCCCACGGATGACCACTACAATAACTGGTTTAACGGGCTTTCCTGTTTCCGCATAAGTGAAGATTACTGGCAAAGTGCCTCAGACACACTAATCACTCTCCTTGTTAACCAGAGGCAAGGCAAGAAGGGCTATGGTGATTGTGAGGATACCTCAGTATTGTTTACCACCCTATTCCTTGAGAAGAAGTGGGAAGCTTACGAGTGCTTGGGCTACGTGCTAGAAAATGGGGAGATACTAGGCGGGCACGGCTGGGCTATATTCAAGGACAACAATGGCATCTGGAGGATATATGAGTCAACGCTAGATACTCCACCCGAATACCACGGCGGTTACCCCGCTATAAACCCTGATGATACGGAGTGGGAGGTCGGCAGCATTACTTACCAGGCTGGCGTTAAGTTCAATCGCAGGCAATACTATGAGGATGGGAATATGGATAACCCGTTGAGCCTACTACTCGGGATGGCACTGGGCAGTAAGGAAACAAGAAAGAAGCATGAAGCCATATCAAGAGCTTGGGGGCAGAAGACTAAGCCTCTAAGGAAGCTGAGTTTGATGTCAAGATTGAGGTGGAGATAATGTGGCTGTTTCGTGTGCTTAGATGGCTTAATAGATTATTGACTTACCTCAGTGGCAATAAGAACTGGGATGAGCAGTTCAAGCTATTCCAGGTTAACCCAGACCTGACAGTAGAGGAAGTTTATGAAAGGCTAATCCCACTCTGCTACCAGTATAACTACTTGGGAGCCACAAACCGTAACCAGATACTTCAAGTAAGGAAGCTAATTGATAAGAGACATCAGATACATCTACGACTTTATACAAGTGATTGGCTAACAGGCCATTTTGAAGTTCAGCCTGATTTTGACCCTCGGGCACATCTAAAAGGTGAGGATTTGAGGGCACTAACACCAGAAGAAGTAAGTCTATTAGAGGGGATAGTATGATACCTGGCGATAAGATGAAATGGATATTCACCTTCTTTATTGTGTCTGCCACAATTGGCTGGGCTGCTTTCTTGGTCAAGACGGTTGAGCAGACAATGCTCAGCCCTACGCCAATAAATGTTCTTGAAGTGTCGGGGGTCAGCATCCTGCTCGGTGCTATGATTAACTGGTGCGGAAACGCTATACAGTTTTGGTTCAGGAAAAAGCCAAAAGGCGAGGAACCCATAGAGGTAAAGAAAGGGAAATGAAAGGTCTAAGCCGTCAACTAGCAATAGCTCTTGAGGCTGTGGGCATTGCCGCTGTCAGTGTTGGGCTCGCAATAGAGGTAGTGTTACATGGCGATGTCGGCTTTATGGTCGTTACGGGTGGTTCGTTGGTGGTGGCCGCCGGAGCGATGATATTCGCTAAGCTGCTGAGAAAGTAGTAAGGAGCAAATAAAATGGCTGAAGAAAAAAAGAGGATATCGCCGCTGCTAGTAGTCGGAATCGGCGCAGGCGCAGCTATAGCAACAGGGACTGCTCTCTACTTCATTACTAGAGCTAAGGTAGCACCACCTCCCGGGGGAGCAATCCTCTATGGGATGGTAACTGATGCTGACACGGGCGACCCAATAGAAGGAGTGAGAATAAGCCTCAATGGTTTGGTTACCTATACAGATTCAAGTGGTGCTTACGCCTTTGACGGTGTAGCTCCTGGTGCCTATAGGGTTGAATTTTCCAAAGAAGGCTACGAGACTTTAGTTTATTAAGGAGGCGAAAGTGTCAGATATAGTTCTAGTTGAAGGCAGTAATGTGCTAAATGTCAGCCTGGTCCCAGTAGCACCGGCAGTCGCTAACCTCTATGGCGTAGTAAAAGACGCTGCAACCGGGCAGCCGATACAAGGGGTAATGGTTACCATCGCTGGTCTGGTTGCTTACACCAATGCCAGTGGCCAATACGCATTTGAGGGGCTGACCCCTGGTAACTACACGATTACATTTACCAAGGACGGATACGAAACTTTGGTAAGATAAATTGGAGGGGAAAATGGGTGATATTGTTTTAGTTGAAGGTAACAATGAGCTCAATGTTGAGATGTGGCCGAGTGGTGTGCCTCAACCAGGAAAGGGTATCATCTGGGGATTTGTAACCGATAGTCTAACTGGAGCAGCGGTCCCAGATGTTAAAATCACCCTGGATGGTCTTGTGCGTTATACCGGAACCGAGGGTCAGTATGAATTTAGGGATTTAGCTATTCGGCAATATCAGATACAATTCTCTAAAGCAGGCTACGAGACAGTAACTCGTTATGCAACACCAGACACCCAGCTTAACGTCACCTTACCGCTGATTGTGCCTACCAAGCCTGAGCTGGTCTACGCTTCCCCTGCTCAAGCGCAAGTGGCCAGCGGGGGGACTGCCTATATCAACTACAAGGTCGGTATCCCTGATATTCCCAAGGACTACGCGTTGATATTTCTTTTTCACTTGCAAGGTGTCTACTGCTGGACACCATATGGCTGTGCCAACCTTGATTTTAGAGAAGGGGATAAGGCAGGTTATTACGAGGGTAGTGCAGTATGGTATGTCAAGTACCTATACGCTACTCCTTACAAGTTTGCCAATATACCACTAGGCACATACCGCCTGCTTAGCACATGCAAGCTTTATTGGCTTGCCAGTGGGGAATATGAGGCCCCAGTGGTTAAAACCTACTGGAGCAATGTTGATACCGGAAAAACGATAACAGTGGTCTGAAAGCAAATGGGTGTAATAGGGCTTCCCAGGTTAGGGATATACTCCCCAGTTTTTAAGCACTTCTTTGAGAGTCTCGGCTGCCAGGTGGTTCAGCCTAGCAAGATATCCCAGGAGATAATCAAGCTGGGCGTGATGAACAGCGCAGAGATGATATGCTGGCCATTCAAAACAACTCTAGGACAAGAAATCTGGTGCCTAGAGCATGGGGCAACCGACCTGATAATGTTCAGCACCCACGGCCGCTGCCGCTTTAAGCACTATCACCAGCTTCAGGAGCAAACCCTCAGAAATCTAGGCTACCAGTTCAGGATGCATACTCTCAGCGCGAGGAACTTCCTCCCCGAGCTAATAAGACTCACCGGCGCCTCACCTCCCAAGCTCATCAAGGCTATGTTCAGGGTGCTTTCACAGGTTGGGGAGGTTGAGCATAAAGCTTATGACGGCACACGCCAGCACCCGATAACAATCGGCATTGTCGGGGAAATTTACACCGTTAACGAGGGGGATGTTAATTTTGACATAGTCAGGAAGCTCCAGAAGATGGGGGTGCATGTCGATGTATCCGTAACCCTCTCTCATTTCATCAAGAAGGCACTCAAGCTGGATTACTTTGAGAAGAGAGCTGAAAAAAAGGAAGCCAAACAGCTCCTCAGGGAGCCAATAGGGGGGCACGGCTTTGATTCGATCTACAATAGTCTTTATTACGCTAGGCACGGCTTCGATGGTATAATACACGTGCTACCGTTAAGCTGCATGCCCGAAACTACGATCGAAACAATAGTCAGTAATATAGCTGAGAAATATGGAATTTCCCTATATCGTTTCCCAATTGACGAGTCAAATTTTGAGGCAGGGATACAAACACGGCTAGAAACCTTCGTTAGCATGCTCCGCAGGAAGAAGAAAAATGAGGTACTATCTAGGGATTGACGTTGGGAGCGTATCAATAAAGTTTGCCCTTCTCCGGGGTGATGATCTGGTCGGCAAGGCTTACCTGAAAAATAGGGGGCTCATATCTACTGTCCAAGACGGACTGGGGCAACTGCCCAAGGTCGAAATCAGCGGTGTTGGCGTTACTGGTAGTGGTAAAGAGTTTGTCAAGACGCTCGTAGGAGCTGACTATACTGACTCAGAAATCATTGCCCACGTGGTTGCTAGCCTCAAAGAGTACCCTAGCGTACGAACGATTTTGGATATCGGGGGAGAAGACAGTAAGCTAATGCTCATTAATGACCATGTTCTAGCCGACTTCCAGATGAACCGGGATTGCGGGGGCGGGACCGGGTCTATGATTGAAACCATCAGTAGCCGCCTCGGGGTTAGAATTGAGGATGTTGGTGAGGTTGCGCTACAGAGTAAGGACCCGGCGGTGCTTCCCGGCAAGTGCGGTATCTTCTGCCAGAGCGCCGCGGTTTCTCAGCTGAGTAAAGGTAGACCTACAGGCGATATCTTAATGGGGGTTTGTAAAGCCCTGGTGGGTAACTACCTGGCTACCCTGGCTAAGGGTAAGAAGCTGCTACCGCCGATTGTCTTCCAAGGGGCTACAGCCCTTAATCCTGCTTTGGTTAAGTGTTTTGAGGATGCCCTGG
>Ga0315280_10003358_pt1 | contig 24693 bp, 21 predicted proteins | sample YL17G06_40_MG_FD_203697 | JGI IMG/M metagenome (GOLD analysis project Ga0315280, IMG submission 203697) | Sediment microbial communities from Yellowstone Lake, YNP, Wyoming, USA - YL17G06_40 | ecosystem: Environmental > Aquatic > Freshwater > Lake > Sediment | place: USA: Wyoming | collected...
TCCTTTCTCCCCCAAACAGAAGACATTTCCTTTCTCTTAGATAGGACTGTCATCCTCCCCCTAGTCTTTACAGCACTCTGAAACCTAGATATGGCTTCTCGATAAACTTGACTGCAAGGCTTCTCAGATAGCAACAAAACAAAGTGGAGATGTCTCATGCGACAACGAGTCCCGATCTGTTTTCAGCAGAACTTTCTTATTTTGAGTTCAAGGGTCTTGTTACAATTGAGGCATTTGACAGCTACTATCTCGAACCCATTGAGTATGTCAAAGCTTCTCTGCTTATACTTCCTGTGCATCTGATGTTTACAGTTGACCTGGTTTATGGGAGTGCGAAGCTCCGCTTCCATGTCCTCTCCTTTCTCCTCAATAGACTAGACGCTGAAGCTTTGAGATATGTCTTACTGGAACAATCCTCTAGTCACCGAGAAACTTTGCTTTCAGAACCTTGTTTCAAAGCCATTCAGCCCGACTAATGAATACGTTGCAGTAGGCGCATACTAGAGTGAGCTGGACATGGAGTTCGTGTCCGGGAAAAACGATGGGAGATGTTGCTGGCTGCGGCTGTTATTCGCCGTAAGTGGCTCCGAGGCCGGAGCTGATACAGCAAGCAATCAGAGCCGCTAAAGAGAGATTGCCGCCACAGAGCTTCTACTAGTCTCTGGCAAATTGAAGGAAAAGAAAGAGGGGAATTGTGGCATTCTCTGAGCGCTATCGATCTACCCTAGGTAGAAGCTGTTGGCAGTGTCGCCGTCGTATTGCTGTGGTTCGTCGCCGCCTCCGTATGGGTAGACTGAGTGAGCGTAGGTGAAGATGGTTTCCATTGCGGTGTGTGGAGCTGCTCCGTAGTGGCTAATCCATGTGTATTGTAGGAAGTAGTAGGTCCATGCACCGTTCTGGTGGCTGGAGTCGTCGTAGCCGTAGCCGTTTGCCGTGCACGTCGTGGTCAAGTACACTTTTGCCTTATTAAGCATGGCCATCAGATCGGGTCCGAAGCCGCCGCTGTAGCAGTGATCAAGGAACACGAAGATTTTTGCGGCAACCGAGTTCTTCAAGATGTTCGCCAGTTCCGTGTCATACAAGGCGCCGTCTTGGCCGTTTTCGCCGCTTCCGTAGTCCCACATGCACAGGAAGGATGAACCATAGCCGTCACCTGAGCCGTGGCCTGACGATATGAAGCAGATTATGTCGTCGCTGTCAGCTGAACTGACCATGTTGTTGAGTGCCGCTTTAACGTTGTATTCGTTGGCTATGCCGTCGTACTTCGGGAAGTTGGCGGTGTGGCCGTCGCCGTACACGTAGACATTGTTGTAGCCCATCGTGTTTTTGAGGTGGTTGTACCAGTCTGTGGCGTCTTCGTCACAGTAGGAAAGGTCGTTTATTGCCTTGTAGTCGCTGATGCCCACGATGACTGCGTACGTCACGGTGCCGCTGGCTATGTTGACGCTGAACGTGTGGGAGTCCATGGCGCTGTTGCCTGCCACGTCCCACGCGCGCACATCAACCGTGTGGCCGCCGTTCGCCAGCCCTGTGTAGGTGTGGCTGGTAGACGTGCCCTTGTTGATCCATGTGCCGCTGTCCATCCTCGTCTCATAGTAGCTGATGCCGCTTCCCGAGTCTGAGCCTGTCCACGTGGCTGTCACGGTGGAACTGGTTACAGTTGCGCCGTTTGCAGGATAAGTTATCGAGATCGTGGGTGGAGTCGTGTCTGGGCCGCTTGCCGTGATGGTCACGGTGATCGAGTATGTTCCTGAACCCACGTAGGCGTAGCATCCGACCTTCCATGTTCCCGTTGTTGCCGGGGGCGTCACGGTTATCAACTCTGGGTTTGTGGTGTAGCCGCTGTAGACCGAGTTGGGAATGTTGGTCTTGATGGTGTGGTCATAGCGAGTCCAGCCGCCTGTCCGCCTGTTCAAGTTGTCATACATGGACAAGTCAAAGTCTGCACCGCTCGGCATGGTGAGTTTGGCTTCGACTTTTGCAGTTCCCGAAGGTACCGTGAACGAGTGGCGTGTGCTGTCATATTTGTTGCTGACGGTGCCTGTGAAGGTTGTGACGCTTCGCGGTTCGTCCAGTTGCTCTGCAAATGCGTTGCGTGTCGCCGTGGCAGGTAGGGTGAAGGCGTGTGCCAGCGGCGTTGTCACGATGGCAAAAGAGAGAACTAGCAAAACTGCCAGCATTAACTTTGCTTTGATCATTTTTCTCATCTCTTCAATTGTGCTTACCTGAGAACTTCCAGAGTCCTCAGTTTGCAGACACCCGTCTGGTGGAAGTAGTATATAAAACTTGAAGGTAATCCAAGAATTCATTCAATAGTTGATTCAACAGACCCGCAGAGAAAGCAAGCCAGACTGCATCAGCCACGACAAGCTTTTCCTGAAAAACAGAGACCTGAAAGCAACTTTTAAGTCTGAATCTGCCTTGTAGATTGCGGTGGCGGGGGTACCCGAGCCAGGTCTAAATAGGCAAAGCGGGCCAGACCATCGCAGCCTAAGACAAGGGGGAGGACTTAAGATCCTCTGGTGAAGGCCTACGTGGGTTCGAATCCCACCCCCCGCACCAAACCGTTCGCCGAAAGCGTCGAGATTAGCCGAGTTTGCGGGGCTGCCGAGGTTACGGAATTCCCTAATGCCATTACGGTTTTCCGTAACGCCCAGGCCGTTGGCTTCGAGCAGCGCGAGTTCCCTTTGCAACCGCTCAGCTTTGACAACCAAGCGATGGCGGAGAACGCGGCTGTAATTTGCATCGAAGCGTTCAGGTGCCTCGAGAAACTCTAGCTCAATTTTGCTCAGCAAACCCGATCACCCCGCACGCTCAAGCCCTCGTCAGGGTCAAACCGCCATCGGGGGTCCTATCGGCCTTCAGCTCCGTTCCCTTATTCCAGCCGAGTTCCTCAAGCCAACGCTTCTTAAAGTGCAGAAAGCCGTACTCGTTGATCTTGGTGGTTGCGGGGAACTCTGTCGCCTGCGGTTGCGCCCTTTTGCGGTTTCGCTTGGGCTGCTTCGGCTCAACTTGCGGCTCAGGGGCGTGGGTTTGGGCTTCGCCCTCTTCGTTTACCATGTTTTCTCAATCCTCCTTGCTTAATTCGATTGCAGCGACGCGCACGACGCGCGTATCGCCGAAAGAAGCTAGTTGTACGGCGCTACATAAAGATCAGGGAGGAATTGGAGCATTGGATGTCGTCACGAACTCAGTTTGTCTCAGATTACATGCTCTTTTTAGGCGAATCCGCGTATTCCTAGCTCGCATTTGGGGCTTCTTTGTCGCGTCTTTTCACCGTAAGCAGCTTTGTTCTTGTTGGGTATTGCATCCTCAAGTTCTTCGAAACCTTATATTCCAGATAGATTTTTCTGATTCCGCTCTTACCGCATTTTGGGCATTGCATTGTTATCCATAGAGTAGGTGTGTTGGCGTAAGCGTCGTTTCTCTTTACTAGCAGGATTTCGGCTGGCTCTTTGCAGCAATCGCTCGCGAAGTATAGGTGATCTGTAGAGTCGAAGGTCGGTGTGAAGTGCGTATCCATGGTGCAATGTTTTTCAGGATCGTAATTTTCGCTCCGATAAATCTCTTTCATTGTTTTTCACCTCCATGAGATTCTGCTGTTGGCAAGATCTCAGCCCATCCTGTAAGTTCAGAATGAGCCGAATCCCCAGTTTCCGTCTTAGCAGTGTTGTCCTGCTGTTCTTGCGAAGATGCGGTTGTTCCGCGTCCCAAAGACGAACTACTGATTTCGTCCTTAGGGATAGTGCGCCCAGTTAGGGGGTCGACGATTTTCATCGGCGTGTAAATCAGGTTTGGAGTTCTTGAATGGGCTTCTAGAAACGTCCGTGTTGCTGTCTCAAGTTCTGCGTAAGATAAAGGTGGTAAAGGCGAAACTGCAGTGTCCTCAAAACGCTTCGTGAAGAAGCGTTGTCTGCCTTCGTATTCTGATGTGAGCATTCCTTTCTGTTCAAAGAACTTGAGCCAGTTCAGTGCGGTGTTCGTGGACTTTCCTATAGCTTCTGCCAGCGTCTTGGACTCTATTCTCCCGCTGTAATTGAACAGCCTTTGAATCTCTTTCCATAGACCCATTTGTCTCTGCGTGAGACCTGCAACAGCTCCGGTGATGGCTTCGTCTCCAATTCTCCACGCCAACCAAAGGATTTCGGGAGTAGCCACTATGACCTTTCTGCCGTTGTCCTCAATTGTCGGAAGTTGCTTGTAGTGGATTCTTGCGATGGCTCCGATCAGGTTTAGGAGTTTAGGCGTGTGCCGCCTGATTGAGGCATCGTTTGCCGGCAGCAGCGTCTTCAGCATTGATGCATAAGGAATCACGAATGCTTCAGGTGCTTCCGTGTCTAGTAAGGCGAAAATGCAGCGTAGGTGCTTCTTTTCTTTCGTTAGGTCTAGTCTCTGGCTTGGGAGTTTGGTCGCTTCTGCGAGCTGTCGATCTCGTACTAGCTCGTTTTGTTTGGACGATTCGTCACTGGAGATGTTGTATAATCTGTTTTCCAGTTCTGGTGGTGGGGCGATTTCTGTTGAGGTTAGGATGAAGTTGTCGATGATTGTGGTCTTCTTCTGCAGCGTGAACTCGCCTTTTTCGTTCTTGCCGACTACGCGGAGTTCGATTCTGCCTTCTGATATGCCTACTTTGATGTCGTATTCGGCTGTTGATTCTTCACCTGTGTTTAGGCCTTTGCGTTCAGCAATGTACAGCGTGCGCAGGTTCGTGGACATGTAGCGGACAGCTTTATCGCTCAATCCCGTGACTTTATCGTACCAATGAGTTGGAATGCACTGCAAACAATGATCTACCAAAGTGTTTTTTCCTGAGGCAGACTCGCCTGTTACTTCGAATGACAATTTGCCGAATTCAAGTATCGGAATCAGTATCTTGTTTTTGTCTTCACGTACAATGTCTCGGTTAGCTTCATGGATCAGCCACAGAATGTCTGGCTTTTCAAGAGTCTTGTATGCTTCAGCAACCTCTTCTGGGGCGAATGGCTCTTCTTTTGTTTCCTCGAATTCGTAGGCATAAGGTTCATCCGGTTTGAAGGCTGACTTGACTTTTGCTTCAAGCACCTTGTCATCCAATGGTGGCAGGTTTCGCAGGTTCCAATCTCTCATCCTTTCGAGAGTTCCTTCCTCGCTGAGTCCCTCTTTGCGGAACCATGTCGCAACTCTTATCGCCGCCTCGTCACGTTGTCCTTCCTCAACTCCCTGCAGTAGGTTAGTTATGTTGATCTTTTCCAGCTTGATTTTGATCTTGAAGGTTCGCCTGGCCATTTCGAGAAAGTCTAGTTTGAAGTCGCCTTCCCAATGCTTGATCGGTCTTTTGGAAACAAACTCGTAGGTTTTGCCACTTGGATGTAATGAAGGTGGTGCGAGAATGTATCCGCCTTCCCCTTTGATGTCGACTCTTCCATAGTTGGGTATGTCGATCTTGAAACAGCCTACTGGATAGTCCGTTTTGAAATAGACGTGCAATCCTCGACCTGAACGGACAACGAGTGTCTCTCTATCTATGCCGTTGAAGAGTTTCTTGTATATTCTTGGATCATCAGAATCAACGACAACAAGGTTATCGCTTACTTTGCCGCAGACTATCGCCACGTTGATTCCAACATCTCCGGAGAACCACTCGTTGACGTCTTCGTTAGTGACTCTTTTAGCTTGATATTTGCTCCATTCCACAAGCGGAGTCTTCTCTCTGAACCTGACTGGAATGATGTTCAGCCCTTCATCGAGATAGAGTTGAATAATATCCTTCAGCAAATTGCAGACCTCTGAATGTTGTTTCTGTTCTATTAAGCTGCTACTGAGTTAGTAGTACTGCCCGAAAGTATTTAAAGCTACTGAATTAATAGTACTATCCAATTAGAAGAGTGGCTTATGATTCGTCCAGGACCAAAGACTAGACTAGAAGAAGTCAAAAGAGCTATAGTGGATCTTCTGAGAGAAAATTCAGATGGATTGAGCTTCAATGAACTTTTTCGGAAACTCAAAGAACAGAGAGTATTGGGCAGTTACTCAGTTTTGTCCAGTGCCCTGAAGGAATTGTGCGGAGCAGGTGTCACTGAATACAAGGACACCAAAACATCAGGCTACAGGATACCAAAACGTGTCTACAGACTGTCTGATAGCATGGAGCAGGAGCTAAGGAACCAACACTTGGACGCTAAGCGGAAACAGGCAATCTCACTAGACAAGATTATATTGGACAAACAACTGCTGAACAGTGTTTTCTTCACGCATCTGAATAATCTGATCTCTGCGTATAGAATATTGTTGAACGATAACGACTCCTCAGATCCGAACGCAAGGTGGAGGTTGATCCTCGACTTGGAGTCTAACTATATGCGAGTTTTCATGAACGAAGTCGCAAACACGGTTTCAAAAGGCAAGACCCCAATTGACAAGGCTAACAAAGTGGCTCACGAGGTCCAGACGAGTATTTGCACCGCGCTCTAGTATTTGCGCAGGAGAATCAATTCAAGATGACCAAAGCAAGGTAGCTCGACCGAAGTCCCCTGTTCCGTTCGATACAACAAAAGTGATCGTGGGCTGGGATGCGTTCAAGTGCAGACGAAGGGCGATGCGAGAAAAATCTTGCACGAACGAGCGATTGTACCGTGTTAACAGCTTCAGCAATACCGCGTTTCATACAATCTACCTTCGCGCGCGCTATGTTTTATTCTTGTGAAAGAGCTTTCAGAACGAGAGGTCGATATTTGTCGAGATCAAGTTCCATTGTGTACTTCGCATAATTGTACTCGTCAATCATTTTCACTAGAGACTTCGAAACAGGTGGCTTTGTACTGTATACGGCGCTAGCAACATGTGGGTACAATTTCTCGCACAAATTCTTGAGAGCCGTTTCCGTAGTGGTGTTGTTTTCGAGTTGATAGCTCCTGAGAACGCCATTCGCGACCTGTACGATCTTGTTCTGGAATTCGATGAATGACTGAGGAGCTTTTTCTGACTGCTGCCCCCAATAAACGCCATACTTTTCTGCAATCTTGTCGTCCCAAAAGGAGAAGAATCTTGGTGCAAGCAGATGAAGAGCTTTTGCGGTTCCTACTGGAGTCCTCGCGACTCTTCTTACGGACTTCAGCGTCTCCATGAGTTCTGCAAAGAGTCTCTGAACGGGTGAGTCATCCATGTGGCTGTAGGAGAGAATGTCCCTTCCACAGTAACTCTTCAGAGCTTCCACGTTGCGGCTAATGAAATCCTCGAGTTTGTCAAAATCAAATGACCCATATCTTGTGTAGAACGAGGAATTCCACGTAAGGAGCAGAATTCCGATAGCTTCAGTCAACTCCTCGGGCATCCATTTGGCCTCGGAGATCAAGCGCAAAGCAATCTTGTAGATGACGTCTCTCTTCTCCTCTTCGATGTAACCAGCACAGCCTTGAAGTAGTTCCTTATAGTCGAGATCGATAGCAGCAAGATCGTTTACCATGCAGTTTCCTCGAATATTCATCGGTCAACTAGTAGTCGGAGAGCGCACGCGAGGCCTGGTTCTCGAAAATCAAGCCGTATCTTCCAACAGTTTTTCAATTTCGCTTCTATCGAGAGATCTGACGCCGAGTCTCATTAGGTAAGAATTCATTCTCTGTAGTAGGTTTTCGATGAATGGCGAGTCAATAATCGCAAGACAGCTTATTTGTTGCTGATCAAGCATTTTTTCCAGGCGTTCTTTCTTGAAATTGACAAACGAATCAAACCTGCAAATCAAGCCGTCTGACAGGTCTGCAGCGTAGGGAAGGTAATGCACACAATCAATGTTATTCTTCATACACTCCTTTACACCTCCTGCCGCGATGCTTCGTTCTTTTCTGTACTTTTTCAGTGGTTCGGCATTTATCAAGAGTATATTCTCGATTTTGTCCTTGTTGCATAGATCGCAAACCGGTGTAACAACTACGAAATACCTCCCCGACTGATGCTTCAAAATACTCCCAGTCCAGAGGGATTTTGGATTTGAGGATTTGTATCTTTCAAAGGAATGAAACGCTTTCATCTTACCTACATCTAGTTCCACCTTGCTTTTCTTATGCAACAGGAGGTCGACATCGTTCTCGATCGATTTCAGAAGTGTTTCATTATTCCCAAGTTTTCTTGTGAGAACCCTGCCGAAAAAATTCACCAAATCTTGTTCTCTCGTTATGCGGGAGTGACCTTCTTGTATTTCTGCCGGCTTGAGTAAGTCTATCAGAGCCCTAACCCCTCCTTGTTCAAGGTCATGGACAGTCCAAAGAGTTTCATTCAACTTGCTTTCCACCTCATGTGCCCACCTTAGAAAAATCTTGAGTTCAGGGTTTTCGGTCAACCATTTCTCGATCTCATCAAAAACCTTGTCACCTTTAACATCAGATTTGTTAAGAACTCTGGCAATTCTTCCCAGGTTTTGTTCATTTATGTAGGCGAGAGGAGTTTCTGTGCCTTTGTTAGTGTATACGATAACAGGAGCGAACGTTTGGCTTCTCATGAGTTTCAAAAGGCCTTTTGCCTCCAAATCATCTTCCTCGTTGAGAAGCCAATCAAGAATCACTAGATCCAATTCAGGTCTTAGTTTGAGTATCGCTTCTGCCTCGGTCGAGCTTGTTGCAAGGACTACTGATACGTTTCTTTTCCCAAGATCATCTTTCAAAGACTTTATGTCAGTATCTTCAGGCTGGTTGTCGATAATCAGCGTGTTCAGGAATGGAATGTTGTCTATCATGGGGTTTGCGGGAGTCAAAATCATTCCTCACGAAAGGTTATCTTGAAATTCGCCCCTTCCAACAACTTGTTTTCTGTCAAGAGCTCGATCTCTGCCTTGTAGTTCTCAAGGATGTCTTGAATGATATATAATCCCAGGCCACGTCCTTCGGGCTTCGTACTCACGAAAGGCTCAAACAGGTGTTCCTCGATTTTTCTATCGACTCCAGGACCGTTGTCTGAAAAAACGATTGTCCTGTCTTTGCCTGAGATCTTCACGGTTATTTTACGTCTATCTTCGTTTAACTTGAACTTGAGCCAATAGAGTGAATTATCGAAGAGGTTGTCGAAAACCTGCATTAAGTGCCCCTTTCCCATATCGACGCAAAGCTCTGGTTCTTCCCTTATAATTGAAACTTGGGCATCCAGATCTCGAATCCTATTTGAATGGAAGTCTTCAATCTTTTGGGCGATTTCTGCTACGTTAAGTAGTTCACTATCCTTCCTTTTCGAGTAGTATAGCGGTTCCATTTGTTGCAAGCCAGTTCTTACAATTTCCAATTGACTTATTGCCGCTGTTATGAGTCCGACTATTTCCTTGCTAGCCTTTTCTCGGTTCAAGATACCAAGACTTTTTTGGAGTTGCTCTTCAGCATGCTTAATTGCCCTTAAGAATTCATGTGTCATCCGCTCTGCTGACATCCCAATGCCACTGAGGGCAATCAGATTATCTATCTGTTCTTCCGAAACCGCCAATTCTTCCAAAAGCTTGTTTTTTCCTTCGTCAATTCGCTTGGTTGCCTCTTCTCCTGTTTTGACCTCCGCAGCGGCCTGCCCGAGTGCAGTTTTCGCTTCCTCAGTTCGGCCCTCACCTACGTCCTTGCTAGCTTTTTCTATCGTTTCCTTTGCTCTAGCAGAGCTTTTTTCGACAACTTGGCTTCCTGCTTCGATATCACTTTTTCCTTCTTGAATTTTCTCCTTGGAGCGCTTCTTATGAGGCACACTCATATACCTCTGAAGCCCCAAAAAGTCCGCTGCTTCTATTGCCAAGTCGCGCAGATCTGCAAACGCCGCACCCTCTTCAATCAGTCCCTCTCGGTTGGTCTTATCTCTGAGTTGCGGATTCAGGTTCTGTGAGATTTCAACATAACCTACGACTCTGTCATTGCCGAGTACCTTTCCAGGATTTTGCACTCGTCTTCTGTCAAAATAGAGCCAGTCATTTCCGGGCTCCCCATAGGGCATTACCCTGAAATTGTTGCGGTAGATACTTACACCAGCTAGTGCATTCAGTAGTTCAAGTTTTTCCTTGTCCATTCCGAATTTCTTCCAAAGTCTTTTTTCCCGTTCAAAGGCATATAGCCTAAACCGAAATGGTCCGCAAGCTGGCTTTCTAAGTGCAAGATCTTTGCCCTTTCCAACAAGAAAATGCTCATGTCCTAGTCTCAGATCCATCTTATCCTTTTTTGTATGATTGGGTCCCTTCAAAGTATAGCTCATAACGCCCTCTTCATCAATCACACCATCTAGAAAGTAGGGTGCATTTTTTAACAGAGGATTCTCTATCCTTCCTGACAACTGCGTGTATTCGTTCGAATTGAAAAGGATCTGAAAATCTTCCGCCTTCGAAAGAGGGCTTGCCAGCCTAGCGAGACCTAGATGGATCCTTTGGACGAGTTCTTCACTCCAGTCATTCCGCAGTTCAGATATGCGAAGTAATGTTCCATGATCGTCCTGCTTGAATTCCTCAGGAGCTCTGGTTTGCCACGGACATTCAATTTCGTCAAGATATGCTTCCTCCAAGAACTTCCTTCCTTCAATTACCACGACAACCTCTTCTGGGGAAAGATACGCAACCCCTTTGGTTTTTGGATCAAATCTGCAAAAGCGACTAACGATTTCAAGTCGTAAACCTAATTTGTCTGCTGAGAATCTTCCGACGCCCTTTTCGCCAAGCGGTAGTCTGTTGAATTTTCTCGTCCTGTCCCGTTGCCCATCGGTTCCTTTCTTGTTGTCCCTTGCAGGCTCCATCCAAGCCGTTGTCATAGTGTCCAAAGACATTCCGTGACCATTATCCCTGATTTCGATTCTGCCTTTGTCTTTGTTGGAAACGTCAATCAGCTTCACTCTCACTTTTTGTGCGTCAGCATCATAGCTATTCTTGACCAATTCCAACAAGGCAATGGTTTCATCGGAAATCAATTCATGCCCCAGAAGATAGAGCAATCTAGCTCTGGGTCGAAATCTCAATGTGCCTTTCTCAATTTTGGCCGAGTTTTCTACCATGCCCTTCACCCTTAATTGTCTCAATTATCGACTCGCCTATTGCTTTAGCCAACCTAGGGGGAACAGCGTTGCCAAGGTGAATGAATTGACTAAACCCCTTCGGCAAAAAGATGAAATCGTCTGGAAAAGACTGAATCCGCGCTGCCTCCCTCACAGTTATTCCTCTGTTGTCGTCTGGGTGGACATAAGAGTTTGCATCTTTGCTCAGGTGTGATATTATGGTGTAACACCTACTATCTCCCTTGATCTTCCTGAATTTGGTCTTAAAGGACTTGGCGCTATACGGAAGCAATTCTTTGTCTCTTTTCCCTTTTGAGAACTCCGCGTAGTCATCACCTTCGGAAAGCAATTCATAGATTCTCAGGTCTCTATTGTTGTGTTTTCTAGCGAAATGATTAAAGATTAGTCGAGTTTTCTTCTCGTCTGTTCCGGCGAGATTCTCGGCTCGAAGCACATTTGCTCCCTCACCGGCTTTGAGATGTGGCAATTCTTTTGTTTCATTTCTGAAGGAACGCGTGCTTTCTTTTCCCTTTCCCTTGAGTGCACTTATGACCTTCACGAGATTCTTTCTGGCTAGGGCAGATCCGCTCGACTCGCAAATTCGATGACCTATGAAGAAAATCCGCTTTCTGTCTTGTGCGACCTCATAATCTGAGGCGTTGAGTTCGATGGTTACCGACTCATAATGGTGGTTCAAGAATTCTTGCCTGATGATCTCTTCATACATCCCGTTACGTGCAGACACCAAACCGGGTACATTCTCCATTACGAAATATCTGGGCTCAAAAATGTCCAAGACTCTTGCAAACTCCTCGTATAAGGTATTCTTTTCGTCTTCAAAAAAGCTGGTCCCAGTGCTTCCATTCTTTCGGTTTTTGCCAATATGAGACCACCCTTGACAAGGTGGTCCACCAAAAACAAGCATAATCTTCCCATGGACCAATTTTCTTAGGAATTTGCCATCCAGAAGTCTGATGTCTCGGGTGACTACTTGGTCAAATGAGAGATCTTCGTTATTCAAATAGAAGGTGTCTGTAGCTCTGCGGTCACTATCTACTGCTAACTTGATCTGAAAGCCCGCATTCTTTAGCCCAAGTGATCCTCCACCTGCCCCACAGAAAACATCTATCATCGAGACGCCTTTCTTGTGGATCTGAGTAGTTCTATAGTATAGACAAAACTTGCTTACGTTGCATAATTCACACAAAGGTTCTCCACGCCTTCGACAGACTCTTCTGCCATGAGCAACCATGTTAACATGAAGACCGTACCTGAGTTCGCGTGGAAATAGTTCTGCAAGTTCTATTTGTGCCTTGTCGTGGTCTAGACCAGCGTCGATGAAGCCTATCCTCTCGCATATAGTATGGACATGTGTATCTACAGGAAATACTTTCTTTCCCATCGAATACATCATAATACACAAGGCGCTTTTCGACCCTATTCCTTTCAGAGACGTTAGAAATTCGAGAATTCTCTTTTCAGAGAAGTCTCGCAGAGGATCCAGAGTCAATCTCCCAAATCTGTCCTTTATCCTTTTTAGATTTCCGAGCAACTCGGCCGTTCTTTGGTTGCCCAAACCTGCGAAGGCTATTATCTGCTTGACAACTTCGGCGTCTGCATCTGCTAGTCCCGTCCAGTTGGGATATGACAATGATAATCGATCGAATGCCTTCGAATAACTTTGTTCATTGGTTTTCTTGGATAAATGTATGTAAATGAGTTCATCTAGTGGATCGGGTTTGTTTCCATGGCTCGGAGATCTGTAGAGGGCGTCGAATATGTCAGAAATTGTGTCGATGTTTCTGAGGAGGAAAAGTCGGTGTTTCTCCTTTGAGTTTAGGGCGTCGTCCCTATCAATACAATTGCCGACAGCGTCTCTGGAATAGCTCTTAACGAGCATTGACTGAGATGCCCCACGATATATCTTCTATTTCGCGGTATATGTATAAAGCTGTTCCAACTTCTGCAAAAATGGACGCTCGAAGTACAGACAGCCGCTTTTGTTTGGAAATTGCCATCGCAATCGGAGAAGGATTCGCTGTTTTGATGGAAGTCCGCTATGCGCAAGCATTCTTCCGCAACCCCACTCTGAATTTAGACAAGTATCTTTCATATCTCGGATAGAACTGCATTGCTTTGCGTTTGAGTCGCATGTAGTGTCTGGCTCCGACGCTTTTTGGGGTAGATAGATCGCCCTATAGTCCCCTGAGGCATAAATATGTATGCCACTTACAAAACGGTTTGTACTGGTTTCTCGGTCAAAGGGATTCGTTGTATGCTCAGCGCGCGAGGAGTCACTTCGGCTTGACTTGGGTTTTAGTTGAGCTTGCGTGGTCAATCGGTCATCCGCGCCTTCTCAGCAGCGATATAGTACATCGGTCTTACGATCAGGGGTCCAGTGTAGCCCTTCTTAACCACTCCAACTACGGTCACATTCCTGCCATCAAGAGAATAGCTCCCTTCGTCTAACAGCACTCCAACCGATTTGCCCGCACACAAATCCCTAAGGAGATAGTTGAAGGGCAGTCTCTGCTCAGGTATGCTGCAAAATCCGAAACTCAGCCTACCCCTAACGGTCACGCGTCTACCAATCCAACATTCGGGATTGTCACCGAGTGCGGACACGCTGACGCGAATCGGAAGGAAAGGAGAAAGCATGAACAGATAGAAGAGAAACGAAGCCGAGAGAACGGAATACATAGAGCACATGACTATTCTTGTTCGCTTCATATCAACCACACAAATATCATGAGATCTTCAGAAACTTAGTACTATGCAACAGAACAAGTCGTTCTGAAAATCGAACGGTTGAGAGCACGCTTGTCTTGGCATCCCAGGTCTATCCACAAGTGTGTGTCGCGCACGCGAATACACATCTATATATCGCCATTACTAACACTTATATCGTGAAATGCTGAAATCAGTGTCTCCAAGGAGAGTCTTTGTGCTCAGAGGACATGCTAACCACCGAAGATTCGACAGGCGATATGTCAACGCAATAAGAGGATGGGCTTTCTCAGAAAACAGAGTGAAGTGGGCAGTTGCACACAGAAAGATGCTGATGCTGGATTTCGAGTTCGGTGAGAATTGCAGTCTCAGGTGTGGATATTGCTTCCGAAGGAAGGACGTAAGAGACAGAGGTCTCAAAGCCTTAGATGTCACCCAAACGAAGAACATAATCGATCAAGCCATTAAGCTCGGCGTCAAATCAGTTCACATCGTTGGGAAAGGCGAACCACTCGAGAATGAAGACTCTATTGAAGTAATCGAACATATTCATCAAAAGGGAGCTATCCCGTTAGTTTTTACTGCAGGGCACATATTTGGTGATGATTCAAAGGCCCGTAAGTATCACGGTTGTGACGGCAGACAATTGGCGGAGAGATTGTACGAGCTTGAGACCTCAGTCATCGTGAAGATCCACAGTTTGAAACAAGATGTTTCCGATCGCATTGTCGGTGTCTCGGGAAAATACCCATACACAAAGTTCAGAGACATAGGAATAGACAGGTTGATCAGCACCGGCTTCACCAAGTCAGGAGGCAAATGGCTCAGTCCCACCAGACTTGGAGCGGATATCCTCGTTTTGCGTCAGAACTATGATGAGATCCTCGACATATACTCAATGTGCCGAGATGAAAACATATACCCGCTTGTTGTTACCTTCATTCCGTGCGGATTGACTTCACGCATCTTCCAAAGGAAGCGTTTCGACGTAAGTCCACAACAGAAAATAGAACTATGGAAGCAAATCTACAAATACAATCACGAGCAGGGAATAAAGTTTGAAGGTGTTTCCGCCTACGCGGGCGGTCACCAATGTCTACAACTAAGATACGCCCTATACATAAACGTAAGAGGTCTAGTATGGAGTTGTCCAGGAGAGCCTGACCAATTCCATCTCGGAAGTCTTGTTGGTTCGGACTCAGCCACTCTTGAGGAAATATGGGCAAATGCTCCGCGAAACATGAACTATCTTTGTTTCCCAAGGCTCAAATGCGGGTCATTGCCGCGTGATTTGAGAAACACCGTGGAGAGGTATGTTAGGACTCTGCCCAAACACTGACCTGCGACTTATGATTACTTGTGCTTGATTCTAGCGTATGGTTTTGCTTCTTCAAGCCATTTTCCGCAAGGAATCGCCTTTTCCCACAAGTTTGTGAAGTATCCATCGAATATCGCAGTCCATTTGGGACTGTCACCAGATGATGAATCAACGTAGGTGATTCCGTAAGTATTCTTTGAGTTGCGACCCCACGCGCTTGGCTCGCGAACCATCTCAACGACTATTCTCTTGTCAAACATAACGAAATCGTGGATTCTTGTTGATTGTATAGCTGTTTTAATCGATTGGACTTCCTCCATTTTATCCTTCATGATGCATCTAACTTCATAACCGTTGATATCGTTGTGTCTTTTCAGGGCTTCTATCATATCCCCCGTGTTCTGATCAGCAGTCATCGTTGCGCTGTCAAAAATGAATACTCTTCTCACTGGAGGATGCTTCTCAAGGGTTTCCTTTAATTGATTTTCCGTTATGTCTGGATTCTCTCTCCTAACGCGATCCCTTATGGTGTCGATAAAAAGCTTCTGAGCTTCGATATATTCAGTCCAAAAACCTCTCTCTGCTGTGTTACTTGTAGTCCAATTCTCGATATCATAATAGCTTGTCGCAATCATTTCTTCTACCGTCCACGTAGCAAGGCGTGTCATGAGCTTTGTGCTGCTTTCTTCTGGAATCCTGAAATATCCACGACGGGGAGCAGAATAAGCGATTGGCTCGAATTCTTTACTTGTTTTCAGAAAATTGTCTGCTTCCAAGGTTTTTTCCTGATTGACCGTCCATCTGCAACTATCACCATCTCTCGCAACGAATCTGGCGCTCTCAAGTAGACGTATGTACTTCTCAGCATTCTCCTTCTTTTCCTTGCACCTTTCGGCTATCTCTGAAACCGTGGCTGGTGTCCCAAATTCCTTCAAGCATTCTAATAGTTGAGCGTATGGCTTCTCGAAGATCGCGGCCAATGCCTCGCTGCTATAGGCTTCCGCACTCACCGAAGCCAACCATATCAGTAGTGCCTCCTCTAGAGCCTTCTCTATAGCGCCTTTTCGATATCCGTAGATTTCGTAGACCTTTTGCCGAAATCTGTTTTCTGTTTCTTCGTCTACTCTGGCAAAGAGCGGCATAGATATCAGGATATTACGATTTAGTTTCTGCTTAAAAAGCCTTCGCATATTGGCGAGTCTTACCACAGAATAAAATGCCTATCCCTGAATCGAACAAGGAGAAGTCAAGAACCGAAGACTGAACATAACACTACACCGAGCACAATGATTGAAGAGACGTAACGGTTCAGCTTGGGTTTTGAGGGGCCAAAGCTTATATCACGATAACTATTCAGTTAGATATCATACGATCAAATGGGAGGTGAGGAGAATGACAATGACCTATCAGATATTTGCGAGAACCAAGAGCAGACCCATTAGCCACCCTCAATGCAAAAATTGCTCGTTGTCAGATAGCGCCTACTGCAAGAGTGATTGCCCAAACAGAATCCGGTCAAGAGAACGATCAGTGTTACAATGAAAAAGCAGCTGTAGAAGACTGGGAAGCATCATCAGAGTCTGAGGGCTTCTGAGAATGTACGCAAGCATCTAGACAGTACCAGCAGATTGCGGGAGCTCGTATGCGTCCGACGCTATCGTTCTAATTTGAGATATGTAATCCGCGTAACTTGGGTAGTATTGGTTTGCTTTCCGCTTGAGTAGCATGTAGTGTCTGGCTATCCATACTAAATATCGGAAACCAAAAAAGCGACCACTTATCTCTTGTTCTTGGGTGACAGCGGGTTTGACCAGTGGATCTTTCAGTGGTTTCGTGTCCAGTGATTTCACTGTTTTTCAAGAAAGAAAGAGAGAAGACTCCAGATATAATAACAGACGAAGAATCGTTTGGGAGAAAATGAAGAACCTGCAAGGTCTTTTGGAGCCAAAGCTTAAGCAAAGAGATCTTGCACTTCAAGGAAAGGTAAGTCAATATTGGATAAACTACACGAAACGTGACGTTGATGGCATATGGCTTGCCTACAAGGATCCGAGAGAGAGTGCGCCATACTACGAGGTTTGCCAGCTGACCTGTGGAATATATAAGGGTGGCTTTTTTGTGGGAATTGAGGTCAACTGGAAAGCCAGATCTCATTTGAGCAATGCTCTGAACTTCATTAGTCACAACAAAGAGGAGTTTCTTTCATACGTAAACCATCTCAATCCTGGTTTTGTTCAGACCGCATATGGAGAATGCGAGTTGGGGCCTGATAGAATCTCAATCGGAGATATCGATCATCTTTTGAATGCCCTTAGAACCGAGCGTGACTGGTTCAACTTGGGCGAGTGGTATCCAAAAAACGAAAACGTACTAATGGGTTCAGATATCATATCGATCATCCCAAACATTTTCGAAACCCTATTCCCGCTCTTTCTTGTTTTCGCAGGACGTCGACCAACCGGAAGCAGGGCGACAGATAAGTTGCTCCGAATGGCAGATGTCGAGAATAAGGACATGGCAGAAGCTGAAAAAGTTCTGACTTCAGAAGTCAGCCGATTCAAGCCTGAGGAACTTAATGATCTCATAGCCGACATTGATGAACGCAACAGAGCCGAGGGTTGTAAACGCGGACAATCGACACGAAACAGACCTTACCGAAGGAACCCAGTCCTGTCATTAGCATTGAAACTAAAGCGCAATGACAGGTGCCAAGTGTGCGGAGGAAATTCAAAATTGGAAAGAGGGTTCTTCTGCGACACGCATCATGTTAGACCACTTAAAGCTGGCGGCACAGACACATCAGACAATATTCTCGTTCTGTGTCCAAATCATCATAGAGTCTTTGACAGATCAGAAGTTGAAGTCGTCATGAGAAATAGATCAAGAATGATTGCAAAGGCTTCTGGTCAGACCTATGATATAGCCTTGTAGGTCCAAGCGGAAAAAGGGAGCGCGCTATTCACTTTTACACTAGATGTACAAGGATTTAAGACCAGGCAAAGTCTGATCTTCCAATAGTGTTCTTTGCCTCAACCATCAAAGTACACTGTACTTTGCCTTTAGAGAATCGCTTCAACCGAACCCTCAGAAGCCATTCGGGCAGCCCACCTCGTCCCCTGTGGCATAAATGTGTATGCCACCACAAACAGGTTTGTACTGGTCTCCCTGTTGTGGGGAATCGCTCCAACGATCGATTGCACATGGTCGATTTTCGCGAAGCGGTAGTCCTGCGCGTTCACGGTCTGTGGAAAATAGGCAAGGCAGAAAGAAGAATCTTGACGTCCCCTTCGTTCCAACCGAGTTAACCGCTCAAGCAGTCCTCCGTTTCGTACAATTCGCCCGAAAGGAACATAGGAACAAGCCCACCTTGGGGCAGGTGGCATACTTAAGTATACCACCTAACGCGATCGATCAAAAAGGATGTACGCGCGATATTCTTAAATAACAATCGTTTCGTATGACGACTGAGGAAAATCTTATGGCAAAGGAAGTTGAAGAGGGGCTGAAGAAGATCGGCGTTACAATGTCAAAACCAGTGATGGCTGCGATCGCCATAATCTTCGGAATACTTGTGATAGTCTTCAAGGATTTGCTGCCGTGGATCGTTGGACTGTACTTCATAATACAAGGGATACTATTCTTCATCGACTACTTCGAATTGAGAAGAAAATAACAGGAAAACCACACGTACCTCCCTTACGCCTTTTTTCTGTTTAGACGCGATCGATCGAGGGCGGAAATAGATTAGATGAAGAGGTTGTAGCATCCGTATCACGATGAGCTACAACAGGTTTATTTTGGAAAGAATACTATTGAGAATAAAGAGGCGAGGTGACAGAACATGAGTGGAGGAAAGGATTCCCGTAGAAAACCCGTCGAGAGTGCTCGCCGTGACAAAGCGAGGGGGCATCAGACGAGAAGAGCTCGTGGGGGAAAGAAGCAGAAAAGAAGGTAAAAACGCAATCGATCGATTGCACACAGTCAATGTCTCTTTTTAACCCTTATGAAGCCTGAAATGGAAAAACTGAAACATACCGTTTTCCGCTGGACAACCACACGGCAACTTCCTGATTTCGTTCAGATTGACAGCCTCCACGTTTTCAACTAAAGTTCCTTTTGCACCACATTTTCTGCATTCATAACTTACATTCGATTTTGCTTCACCCATATCATCACCTCGCGCGCTACTAAAGAACAGGCGCGAGAGATAAGAGTCATCGATAGTTTTTGTGTCTATCTGTCGTTTCCTTGCTCACTTTGATTTTCCCTAAACCACCGTTGTGTGCGCTCAAGACAAATCGCAACGCGCTTCCCATGAAATATTCTCTAAACTGATTTCCACATTTGACGCATTTATACATCTTGACTGTGAATCGCCCAAAGTCCCATTCTTTCGTGCTTCTTGGCGTGTGCGCTGTGCAATTCGGGCATTTCGGCACAATTCATCACCTTTCAGAGTTATTGGCAAGATCACTATATATCATTTCCATGACACCTTCGCCAGCAAATGTCATATGCATTTTGTCAAGCGCCCGCTAGTTGACTATTGTAGAATGACTTAAAAGCGCGGAGCAGATATCAACCACAAGGTGTCAACTATGGTTCGCTGCTCATGTGGAACAGATAACTTGAAGAAATTCTGCACGGATTGTGGCAAGCAATTAGTGTATGCCTGCGGAAAATGCAAGAAACCTGTGACTGTAACGGAGAAATTCTGCGGAACATGCGGGACCAAGAACTCTCACTATGATGCTGAAGCACACAACGCACACCAGCGCTAAGTAAACGCGTGCGCGCGCGAAGTAGAAACAGATCGATCGAAGAATGGGTTCTCTGCAGTAAAGCGGGTCTGGGAGTAAAGTTTTATCCAAACCAAACCCTATCAATGGCTAAGGGAATGGTAGGGGGGATTTTTCTTTTGAGAAAAAGGGGTGCTGAAAACTAACGCGTGCACACGCACGCTAAGCGCGCTAGGGTGGTGATTGTTATGCTTTCATCGCGTAGACGGTATCTGTCTTGTGACCTATTTTTTTCCATCCGTCGTATAAATACGCGTATATGGTGTAGTATCCAGTTTCCTTGGGTGTGAACTCAGCGGTGTAACGGGATTCCTCTCCAACGGGAAGGTCCTTTATTTCAATTGTGGCCTGCTCTTCAGACTTTCCTGAGGGGGTTTCCACCCAGAATTCCAGTTTCAGTCCTTCACTTTTTTGCAGGCCCTTAATGGTTGCTTCGACCGAGATGGTCTCTCCAATTTTCGTATACGGGTGTGAAAGCACTAGTAGCCGTCCGATTTCTGCCTTTTCCTCAATTACCGAGATATGCGTCCAACCGGATTCCCACGAGAAGTAGTCTCCATTCTTACGTGCACTGATAGTGGCGTATACCTCAGCTGACCCGTATGCGTTAACTTGGAAAACCACTTCTTTCTCTTCATCTGGCTTAAGCTCTTCGATGTAGTGTCCTATTCCAAAAGGAAAGAACATAGGGAAAAGATAAAAGGTATCTAACGAGTGCAATTCCACGTCAAGTCTTTTAAGAGGCTGTCTTCCTATGTTTTTCAGTTTCAGCTTTAGCCATATCTTTCCTCTACCCATCTCCGTAGGGCTCAATTCGTACTCGATAGGCTGCTTAATTCTCAACTTTTCTCTCACCTCCTTTCAAAATGAAGAAACGTGTATATGTCATCTACTTCAGCTATATGCCTTGTGAAAGAATCTTGGCGCGCGCATTTACGAGTCGCGACAATCTTTAAGAGAGTTACGACTTACTTGGATCATGGTGATAACTGATGTATACTAGAAATGTTGCATTCAAACGGATTGGCGCACCTAAAGCAATAGGCAAAGTGGACGATTTCCTGACAGTTCAAGTTTCGCTTGATGGCAATCCTGACTGGGATTGGATTGAATGTTTCAAACATCCATCGACATGGACTCATAATGAGGCGTATCCAAGTAGAGCCACGGTCATTGGGGACACTATTACTTTTACATCCTCGGAATCTGGTATCAAGGCGAATGTTGAGTGGATGGACAAATACATACAACAAGCAAATGATAGTTACAACAGAATAATGGCGGAGCGGTCAGCTGAGGAGAAAGGGCAACAAGAACGCGCGCGCGAAATTGAAAGAAAGCGCAAAGAAGAACTTGACCGAATAAACGAAACTCTCAAAGATATTTGAGTTCTGCCCAACAAGGCTACAAACCGAATTCTTATCGGCGGGTCGTGCGCTACCTTAGTCTCGCCACGTGCTCTGCATATCTCGGATAGAACTGGACGGCTTTTCGCTTCAGGAGCATGTAGTGTCTTGCCCCCACGCTTTTCGGTGTCCTGCCTTCGATGAAGTCTGCAACGCTTTCAGGAAAGTTCAGCTGCTCCGAAGTCATAGTGTCAAACGCGAACTTCCTGAGGTACTTGTAGCTGATGATTTTGAAGCGTTTGGATGCGGTGCCTATGATCTTCTTGTAGCTTAGGGGTTTCGTGCAGCGTGCAATCAGTCCAGCCTGTAGCCCGATACAGACCTATGATATGCCAGTAACGTGCCTCCTAAAAAGGCCTAACGGAGCGATCCAACTATTCGTTGATCTCTATGAGAGAGGAAGTAGTCGCCCAAATTCCTAGGAATGCGTCGACTACTACCAGCCTTGCAGGAGTTTGACGTCGCCGTTCGTCATGTCCACCACCATCACTGCTAACCCATATAGTCGAATATGCCCTCTCGATGTACCCGCTTGCTTTTCCGTTAGAGAAGGTGTAGTCAAGTCAATGCTTCTGTTGAGCGTGGGCTTGAACTTTGCCCTCGGTTGAAGCCTTCGGCCCTCAGGTGGCATGCGCCAAACGCTACGTGCAGGGCGATCACTGCAAGGGATGCGCCTGCAAATATCCATACAACTCCAGCTAACATGTAGACCTGAAAGACTCCTCGCAGCATAGAAGTGACCGTGACGGCATTTGAGCCCCAGACTCCACTGGACGGATTGACATAGTAGCCATACGCATCGCTAAGGAAAACCGCCCCCAAGCCTGCTATCACAGTTCCAACCAGAAGCAGTGAAAAAGCCCTGAGCCTCTTATTCAGAGCCTTGCTGCTCAGAGCAAACGTGAACAGAACAAAGGCCCATCCAGCAATCACGGGTACAACGCCCTTCAAAAACAACGAATCCGCATATCCCGTATAGTTGGAAGGATCATAGGAAATCACGTCCGCTAGACGCCAGCCGTCAAGCATGATATCCAAGAGCCTGATGCAAGAAACGAGCAACGCTGCCCCCAGCACAAACAGGCCTACGCTGGGAAGCGGCAAATCTCTACCCACGTAGAATGCGACCAAACCAAACGCAATAACAAGAAGCAGAAGAAAGACGCAAATCCAGAAATAGACCTGCAACTGAATCGCTGAAAAGCTGAAAGGATGCGGCATCATCAAAATCGCGAGAAACACAAATCCCGCAACAACCGTGAAAAACCTCAGCAACTTCTGCTTTCGGAGCACTGTTCTGTCATGCACAGAATAATCTTCCCTGCGCCAGACTAATAACACTATCGTCCATGCTCCCAGAGCACGCAAAAGCCCGACCAAGAAGAGAAATTCTCTAAGAAAGACTCTCACCATTCCGACCCTACTATCGGATTGATGCGTTTAACAAACACAGTCTCGCACGTTTGAGTTGTGTGTGAATTGACTGCCAAGTCTTTTACGAATAGGTTGTTAATGAACTGCAATGTTTGTTGAAAAGCCATTTTTAGATAATATGCTGTCCAGAAATTTCCAAATTTGGATAGCAGACTATCTAAAACATGGAAAAAATCAGTGAAATAGTCACCCAAAATCTTGGTGGAAGCACGGAGAAAAGTTCGTTGTCTTCGATAAAAACCTCAAAGAGGACAATGTCGTCCTAGCACAAGTAGATTTGACACTGGCAATTGTCGAAAAATCCCACAGACTCTATAGCCTCAGCTAACCTATTGGCGCAAAAAAGAAAAGAATGAATTGGCAGGAGACGTCGCGAGCCACCAGAGTTTGAATCCAACCCCTCCCGCACCAGAAATCAGACTGATCTTGGAGTCATTTTTGACTAGTATAGCCTAATTTGGACCTTTGTGTAGGGGAGGGGGCTGAAATTCCAACACGCGTTTACCAGCAAAACGTGTGATGAAAACGCGCGCATGTCTATAAGAATCTGTTACTGGCAGTTCGCAGTCACAAGATAGCGCGTGCTCCGGAGTCAAGCAACGCTGCGGATGCTCTCCCTGATTTCGCTCAAACGTCCAAGGTTGTTCACGATGATCCTTGCACGGTAATCGCTTTTCATCAGTCTAGCCACCTGCTTTGACAGGAAACTGAATCTTCGCGCAAACCTGTAGAAACTGTCGTGCACCATCTGTCTTATTTCGGCGGCTGGCACCGCGGTTGGGCATATCTCGGAGACTGAAACGCCCGTTTCCCAGTAATCTCGACCTTTCATGTAGCCCTTAGCTTCGCATTCATTCCACAATTCTGTCCCGGGAAAAACGCTAAGAATGTTGAACTGTGGCACGTCTATCGGGATGGTGTTGGCAAGCTTTATCGTGTTCTGAATCTCCGCTCTGGTCTCATCTGGTGCGCCGACAATGAAGGATCCAACTATCACGTCTGCTCCGGCTTTTCGAGCCGTTCTCACGGCTGATCTGGATTTTTCGGGAGTTATGCGCTTATGGTAGTAGTCCAGAATCCTCTGGTTTGCACTTTCTATTCCGAAGTAAAGAATCCTGCAGCCTGCCTTCGCTATTTCCCAGAACATCTCATAAGATGCGTTGTCAACTCTCCCCTCACAGGCCCACTCCATATCCAGTTTTTCCCTTCTCATCTCTCTACAAAGCCTACTCACGTTCTTCGAGTTAGCCGTGAAATTATCATCCACAAAAATGAATTGCTCATACCCTTCAGAGGCGAGAAAAAGCAGCTCTTCCATCGTGCTCTCGACCGACCGCGGTCTCCACCTGTTCCGAGCGAACCTCGCACACGAACAGAACCTGCAGCTATAAACGCAACCACGCGAAGAAACAAGACTGGTGAACTTCTTCGGAGCGACAATCGCTCCTGCAATGACCGAATGATAATCGTCATCGACTAATGAGCGATCTGGAAAAGGAATAGAACTCACATCTTCAATCAGCGGTCTGTCAGCCGTCGACACGATATTGCCGCCGTTCCTGAAGCTGATCCCAAGGATGTCTTTAAGCGGTTTCTTGCCCTCAAAGTGTTCCCACAAGTCAAGGATTGTTTGTTCCCCTTCTCCCCTAACCGTAACGTCGACCCAAGGATACTTCTCGAGAATTCTTTCTGAATTGAAAGTTGCATAGTAACTGCCGAATGCCACCTTCATGATAGGATTGTCTCTCTTGACCTCACTGCTGATCAACGCGGCTGTACGCCCTGAGGCGGCAAAAGTAGAGAACCCCAGAACATCAGGATCCTGAGACTTGATCCACTTGACAGTCTCCTCAATTGTAAGACCCTTCGCCGCCTGATCAAGCACCGAGACTTCGGCGCCTCTCTGTTTCAGAACCGCAGCCAAATACAAAATTCCCAAAGGTGGCCAAGCACCCACAGATTTTTTCCCTTCACGTTCATCCAAATCCGCGTTTGGACCAGCATTGACGAACGAGAATTTCATGCCTCGACCTAACCGCCC
>Ga0315280_10003359_pt1 | contig 24686 bp, 31 predicted proteins | sample YL17G06_40_MG_FD_203697 | JGI IMG/M metagenome (GOLD analysis project Ga0315280, IMG submission 203697) | Sediment microbial communities from Yellowstone Lake, YNP, Wyoming, USA - YL17G06_40 | ecosystem: Environmental > Aquatic > Freshwater > Lake > Sediment | place: USA: Wyoming | collected...
TTCAGGTCAGCAGGAAAGACCTTCATTCTTGTTACGCTGCATGTCATTTACGGAAAAGGGACTGAAGAGCGCATTCTTGAACTCAAGGCAATTGCGGCGTGGCTTGCCGAGTGGGCTAAAGACATTAACGAGTGGGATCATAACCTGATCACCCTCGGCGACTTCAACATCGATCGAAAAGGGGACGAGTTATATGATGCCTTCACATCCACTGGACTACACGTTCCTGAGGATTTAGACAAAATTCCTCGAACAATCTTCAGCGACCCGAATAAGTCGGATACGGAGAAGTTCTACGACCAAGTCGCCTGGTTCACAGGAGACGATAACACTCCTGCTCTGGCGCTGAAGTATTCGAGAGGAGGAACCTTTGATTTTACCAAGGTGGCTTTGAAATCGCTTAACCTGACAAAATCGCAATTGTCGTATCGTATCTCTGATCACTATCCGCTGTGGGCTGAATTTCAAGTAAGAGAGTAAATAGAAAACTCGAATTCATGTTCGGATTTTTCTGGCTAAAGATCTCGAGTTCTCGTCCGTTTAGCGAAAGAGCCAGCCAAATCTAGTTCGTTTCACGAGTATTTTTCTCCATGACTTGAAAGAGTAGCCTATTTTGCCAAAATGGCTTTTGGTGGGGCCATATAGGTTTGGACTTACGCTTAAATTTCACAATTTCGCTTTACAGAGAAAAAAAATAGGCCATTCGGTAAAAAATCGTGTGTGGACTTACCGTTTGGGAATAAGCACACAGTAGTGCGTACCACCTAGAGTGTTAATCTTCGGGCGGTGCGAGCAGTTTCGGGCTCTCATTCAAAGTCTTCTGAGAATCATGGGTTTTTCATTCTGTGTGCAGGGATTTTCCTGTACATTGCAGAACATTTCCTTCTATTCGAGCTTTTCCTTGTTGCAGCCCATTTTAGGATTGGAATTATGGCTTCTCTGAGTCCTTCTCCATCCTTTGTCAACGAGTATTCTACGCGAGGTGGGATCTCTGCGAATGATTCTCTCGTAAGCAGCCCTTCGCTTTGAAGTTGCTTTAACGTGTCCGCGAGTGTCTTGGGGCTTATGCCCTGAAGTTCTTCCATAAGTCTGTTGAATCTAAGGTTGCCATAATTGCCGATAGCATTGATGATTAAAAGTGCCCATTTCTTGCTTATCACGTCTATGATTCCTTCAAGTGGACAGAAACAGACTGTTTCATTCTTGTTCTGCATGCCAGTCACTTTCGTTTTGGATAGCAACTATTCTGCTATAAACTTGATAGAATAAATACTTTACTTTCTATAGTGTTAAAAGAAGAGGTGAGATAATACATAGATGAAGAATGTGGTTGTGGCCTGCATCATCGGAGACACGAGGGCTATTGCGGTTGCGGCATGCACGAAAATGGGCATGGTTACAGAAGACGCTTCTTCACAAGGGCCGAAAAGGTTGAGAAACTGAAGAGCTATGCAGAAGAACTCAAGAATGAACTGAAGGCCGTGGAAGAGAAGATCAAGGAAATGCAAAGCCCAAAATAAAGTCAAGGCGTGAAGCTTAGATTATGCCTTACGAAAACGTCATAGCGCGCATGTGTGTTCCTAAATTCCCTTTTTCAAGTGCGATAGATTTGGGTCGCGTTCTCCGGACGATGCTTCTTGTGTCCTAAGACCCTCATCATCAATAGGCGAAGCAAAGCTACAAGCACAAGCTACCCAGCAAACGAATTTAGGAACAGGCACGCGCGCTAAAACTTCTTGGCAAAACTGAATGCAGGATTTGTTTTCTTTTCTGGGACCTCGTTGTATCCATACTGTTTCAGTCTTTTTTCGACTTCAATCGATCCAAGCCCGCGGCCCATGTTTGACTGCAGCAGATTTGCTACTTCTTTTGCCTTCATCTGATCAAGATCTGCTGGCTTCTCTGTCAACTCTGAACCCCTAAACAACTGTTTGTTAATCCATTTCGTTTCTAGAAAAATCATCTCCGCTTGTAGATAAAAAAAAGTGCGCAAACCGGCGTTCATCGGCTGTTTTTGTGCAGCGCATTTTCTCCAGCGACATGATGGAAAAGCTGAGTGAGCGCGCGCAGCCATCAGAAATTGAGTAGTACGTTAAAAGCAACGAGATGGTGAAAACAAGGGAGGCAATCACTGATCCTGTGTTTGTTCCATTGAGTTCAGATGTTTCTATTGAGTTCAGATGACCGAGCGCAAAAGGAATTTCCAGACCAAAGAGTATTTGTGACCAGGAACCATATTCTACAGAAGCGACACTTACGTTCGTTTTAGTTTCGGAGACAAGGTGAACTTCGTTGAAACCAAAAAGAGGGTACAGACGCGGCTATCCTGTCGCAATCCTGGCAGGATTGGAAGACGACCGGGCGGTCATGTGGAAGGTCTTCAGCAATGTTATCAAGCCTGAAAAGACTCTCTGGCTTGACGGAACCAGGAATGACCCGAAAGCTCTATACAACTTTCACGAATCAATCGTCAACGCGTTACGGCCGACGCTGAAAGAAGGCGTCAGAAGCATCATTCTTGCGTCCCCCGCGAGAACCAATTACGCCCAAAGGTTCATTGAACACATTCGTGGGCATCATGCGTGGCTCGTTCAAGGCCAGAGTAAAGCCGTATTCTCTGAGGCAACTGGTTCGGCAAGCACATTGCCTGAAGTGGCTGCCCTTGCAAGGACTCCTTTGTTCCGCCGGCTAATCAGCGAAACCACCACAGAAGAGACCGAAAACCTTGTTGATATGCTGGAAAAACGTCTCAACGCTCCAAGTCAGGACGCAGTTGTACTGTATTCGCTTATGGAAATAGAAGACCTCATCCTTAGTCCTCCGAAGCCTGGCAAACCTAAACCTGAATACGTCATGCTCACCGACAAGTACGTTTCAGACAGCCGCGAAAAGAACAGGATACACAGGCTGATGCAGATCGCCACAAACAGAAATGTCAAAACAAGGATAGTTGACTCGGAATCGCCAGCAGGTCTACGCCTTACGCAACTCGGCGGAATGGTCTGCTTCGCACGGATTGAATAGGCAATCGCCGAAAGCATGCCAGTTATTCTTGCTGCCGACTTTTCCTTTCTCTGCGCATTTCAAGATAATCTTTGCCGTATGGAAAGTATCAACGGAATGTTTCTGACACGGCAACTCTTCACAGTCAGGCAGGCAACAAGCAACTCCACGTTTCACTGCGCAGGCTAGAACCAGACGCACATGCTCCATATGAAAAGCACTATGGAGTCTCGTCCTATTCCAGTATTGCTGGAGTCAAAGATAGTTTGCCACTGCTTAGTTCTTTCGCAGTTGTAGACAAAAGGCATAGCAGGTTTCAGGCTCGCCATAAGGTCCTGCTTCGTTGATTCCATAAGCTTCTTCGTATCCGCGTTGTCGACATATCGCTATTGCAGCAGGGTCAAACGCATAGTATATTATCGAATCATAACCCTTGTTTCGAATGTGTCCCTCAAAGAAATCGAAAAAACGTTTTCCATAGCCTTTTCCTCTATGTTCCCGCGTTACCCAAAGCTCATGAAGCTCAACGAACTCCTTCTTGCCCCCGAAAAACCCCAATAATATTTCTCTGTCTTCTTTGTCTCTAGGGTCTCCCTCTCTATGCTCTTCTGTGTTGGTCTCGTGCCAAATCGCGTGACCAATGATTTCATCGTTCTCTCTAAAAACGATAAGATTGAACAAATTGCTGTCGATGAAAGCCTTTAACCTCTCAAGCTCTCCCTTCGCTGTATACTGTCCAATCTTCGCCAAGTATCTGCTTAGCTCTTCAAATTCACAGCCTTCAACAAACTTCATAGTCTTCCATCCTGTCTGCGCGATTCTACTATTCAGCACTGTGAATATGTTGCAATATCATTAATATCATCATAACTCTCGTGTTGCACCAAGGCCTGTGAAACAGAGGAGCTTCAGAGAATTGAGATTACAGAAGGCGTAGGCTCTGTCCGAGGCTTGTCGTGTCTCTAGAAGAGTTCGATCCAGATTCCATCAGGGTCCTCTATGTAGGCCCATCGGCCTCCGTCTGCCTTCATCTCCAAGATAGTTCGGTGTCCTGCTTTTCTGGCTTCTTTGAGGGCTTCGTCTAAATTGTCAACTTTGAAGGCAAGATGGTCCAGCCCTTCGCCCACAACGTATTTGGTGTTGTACGGGCTGTCTTTTTCATAATAGTTGAGTTCCAGGACGAAACCGTCTTTCTCGCTCTGCAGTCCGACAGTTTCCCCTTTGGCTTGTTCGATTTTGCCGCGACCCGTGACTTTCATGCCGAGAATTTTCGTGTAGAAATCGATAGATCTCTGCAGATCTGTGACTCTTATTCCAACATACGTAAACTTTGACTTCATATTCATCATCCAATCGTATGATCGGCACTGATATATGGCTATCTGAAGCACTTATCGGACAAGGATTAAGTACCGCAACTGTAGGACCATATATCGACTGTATCGGATGTGATCGGCATGAGTGGACGAACAGAGAAATGGATTTCGTGTTTGATAGCTGGGCTAAATGAGCATGTCGATGAAGAGACTCGAACCCTGATACTGGAGCAATGTGGACGACAATGTCAGTCGCAAAGTTTCATCAAGAAAGCCAAAGGCATTTACGAAAAGTCAACTGGTATTGACGATTTCTTGGAGAAACTGGGGCGAGTATACAAGCATCTGCACAGAGAAGGCAATGACGTATACATTGTCTATCCCAGATGTTACTGTTCTCAGGTCAACAAGATTCCTAGGGGAAAACTCTCCGGAACCTACTGCAATTGCTCCCGCGGATGGTCTAAAGCATTGTTCGAAGGAGCTCTCGGAAGACCTGTTGAAGTCATGATGGAAAAATCGATAATCAATGGAGACGATCAATGCAAGTTTAGAGTAATATTCTAGCACGCGCTTCTTGCGTGGTCTTCAAGCGATTTTTTGAAGAATATCTCCCCTATTCCTCCGGCGTTTATTCCCGCAATGTAACCACATTCCAAGAATCCGACTCTTCTGTGCCAAGCTTGAGGTTCAGGTTCATTTGCCTGCGAAGAACTGTATAATACTTTGTGGCCATTTTTGATGAGATAGTCTTCCAAGAACTTGATCATGGCTGTCCCTATGCCTTTGCGCTGATATTCTTTCTCAACAGTGATGAGGCTTACATACGGTATCTTCAGCCAGAGATATTCTACTCGTAGATATCCGACTGGCTTGCGATCAACTTCAGCAAGGATTATTGCTCTTTCTTCGATGTTTCTTTCAAGAATCTCTTCACTTACGTGTTTGAAGTCTGTTTTCCCACAAAACTTCAAGTCCTTTCTTTCTGCGAATCTAATGTTGATCGACGGTTTTCTTTTCATCTTTACGCCTCAAGCACTGCTGATGACAGCCAAAATATGAAGAGATGAGATGCATTTTCGTGTTTAAGGCTTGTTGGCATGAGAGGCCCTCATGCAACTACAGTTTCAGACCTAGTTCAAGCCTGATTTCCTTTTTCTCCATATCTTCATTGGAGTATGCTGTAGTGTCAAAACCAATGAGTTCGAACCCAAATTTCACGTAGAAATTGATTGCAGTGACATCGCATGTCTGTGTTTCGAGAACTAGAATTCTTGCTCTTTTTTCTTTCGAAATCTTCACAGCATGTTTCAAGAGCAATGTTCCTATGCCTCTTCTGCGAAACTCTTCTTCCACAAGAAACTCCCAGAGCCGCATTCTGTTATTCCACTTATGATAGCCCAGCTCGATCCAGCCCACCTGCTTGTAATCCAACACTGCTGCAAAGACTCTGGGTTCTTCAACTTGATCTTCGAACAGCTTCCCTTGATAATCCTTCTCTATTGTCTTCTCAAGAGGTTTAAGGGTCAATTCTATTCTCCAACGTCCAAATTCGCGAGAAACTGACAAATCATAATATTCAGACGTTGAGTACTTCGATCTCAACTTGCTAAGATATGCATCACTCTTGGCAAGTTCGACTATCCTTATGTCACCTTTCAGTTTCAACATGATCCTCGAGCTCATATCGTGGGTTAACTGGTGCGGGCTAAGCTTAACGCTGCGTTTGCTCTCTTATTAATTAGAAACTCGAAACCTTAATGTGGCTTAGGAGAAGCGGATCATGGATTTAGAAGAGATGAAGAAGGAGATTGAGGCTCTCGTTCTTGAGAAGGGTTTCTATAACAAACTCGAAGATATCCCGAAGAAGCTGCTTTTTGCGTTCACAGAACTTGGTGAAGCCAGCGACGCATGGAAGAAAGGCCTAAGCGAAGAGAAGATCGCTGAGGAACTGATCGACGTGATATTCTATGTCCTGGATGCAAGCAGACTAGCGTGTCCTTCGATAAACATGGATGACATGTTCACGGAGAAACTAGCGAAGAACAAGAACAGAGGATTTCAATATGGTGAAGGACACCGCGTGCATTAGAAGAGAAGCAGACGGGTGATTACATAAGAATACTCTTTGTGTGTTCTGGAAACGCATATCGTAGCCCTACAGCAGAAGCACTGCTCAAGAAACTGAGACCCGATTTCCAGGTGGATTCTGCTGGAACCCAAGTTGAGACAAGGATCTCGGGAGAAGCAAGAGAATACTTGGCAAGGCAGAATGCAGGGCAGTATCTCAAGAAGGCTCCTGAAAGCCTCGACGCTAAACAGCTAAGTGACTATGACCTTATTGTTGCCATGGAACAGCGACACAAGGATGCAGTGCTAAACAAGTGTCCAGAATGTCAAGGCAAGATAGTTGTGTGGAATATTGAAGACGTAGGTTTCAGACCGCCTGAATATGTGGAAGAAATAAACAAGCAAATCAAAGGAAAGGCCACGGAACTGGCAAAGTCCTTGTAGATTTCGTGCTTCTGAGAACGGTTAAGAGGGCAGACCAGCAAAGGCTGTGACTGAGAGAAGACATGAAGCGGCTATATGTCTGTGGGAGTTACAGATTTGCTTTTGAAATGAATGAGTTGGAAGGCAATCAGGTAGCCGCCCGCGCTTATGGTGGGTTGTCGATTCGAATTATCTTCCCCACGTATTCTGCTGCGGTGATAATATACGAGTATGGATCTGGATTATTGTCACCCTTGGTCTCCAATCCTTCAGCTAGCACACGTGTGATCCTTGCTATGATGAGCCCGTGGCCATCTGGACTCTTGAAAACGATTATGTCGTCAACCTTCAACTCAGAGAAAGGCACTTGTTCATAGGAGACAGTCGCACCTACCCTGATCGTAGGTTGCATGCTTGGACCCACAACACGAAGAAACTTCTGCCCATGAACAAAAGGGGAAATGTATGGAATTGAACCGAAATATCCCCCGACGAAAATGACGAGGAAGACGGCGACTACGACTACCACGCTTAGGTATTTTCTATTCATGGAAACCCTGCTTGTTCCATCCATCAAACCACCTATATAATAATTCTGAATCCACCATCAGTTAACTCGCAAGTACGCGTACTCGGCAGGTCATCTTGATATCAGATACGAATTCCACTGCAGGTACGAACATTACACACGCCCCGTCTCTACGAGTCATCTGCTGAATTTACAGCACGCGCGTGGCGGCAGACCCACGCGGAAAGAGCCCAGACTACTTTTCAAGCGCAACGACGGCTGTCATGAGCACGAACTCTCCAACAGCAACGACAAGAAACACTGGTAGAACAAAGGAATTAGCAAGGAAAAACGCGACAAATGCGCTGATTATCGGTATCGCCGCCATTGCATAGCCTGGAATAAGGATCAAGATGTAGGTGGAGATTCTTGAGTAAATGTTGCCTACCGCAAACCCTTCTTTCCAGAATTTTCTCGTCAGAATTGTCAACTCAAGCATGATTGCGGCGGCAACTGAGAACCCATGCGCCGCTCCGAAGGCCAGGATCAAAGAGAAGTCTTTTCCCGTGGCAACTGCAGCGATTGAGAGCACAACCAGAGAAACCATGTAGGTGAGTGTTGACAAGAGCGTCTTCGCCGTGATCAGTGTCATCTTTCTCATCGGAAGATGCCTCGTGTAGGCAGAGGCTAAGCCTTCTATTGACAGTAGAGTGGGGGGAAGCAGAAGGGTGATCATTGATAATCCAGTCAGAATCCCAAGCGCGGTGCTCAATCCGATTTCGCCAAGAGAGGAGAAGGTTATTGCAAGAACGGCCGTTTGTATGGCTGGCAAAAGGAACAAACTTGCATAGGAAGGCGCCCTTGAGGCCACTCTCAAGTCTTTACGAATAATCCCCAGCCAAGGTACTTGAGGTCTGATCAGCGTGTCCGTTACAGGTTCTCTCAAACCCCTAGTCACTGCTCCAATCCCCATTTTCCTCACGGTCCACGTGACCCATCTTAGACAATAATAGGCAATGATTGTGTATGCCGTAGAGGCAGCGATGGAGAGGACCACAAGAGCATAGCCAATTCCATTTGGGAAAGTCGCCCATGACACTAAGAACCCGTAGGAAAAAGGATAGAGTAGAACCAAGATCTGAGAAAAAGAGGAGAAACCCTGCGTCAAATAAGCAAATGATTGAACTATCTCCCTCGCAAAATTGATGACAAAATACACTGCGAACGTTGGCAGAATCCACAAAAGCATAGAGGCAAATCTCAAGAAAGTGTGCCATTTAGACCTACCTCCTGCACCTGCCACCCTTGAGTAGAAGAATCGTGCCAAAGCTGTAGTAAGAGCCAGAGCGAAGATCTCTGTGACTATGATGCCAATAAGGGAGATCGTGCCGCCTAATATTGAACCGCCCGCAAGGAAGTAGACCGCCAGAAAGACTGCGCCGGCTGCAACGAGAGGTATATCAAAGATTCTTATGAAGCACAGAAAAACGATTCTTGAGATGTCCCGCCTTGAAAGTGGAAGTGGACTGAGGACATCCACAATCTTAGAGGCCACAAACGACGTTGAAACCTGAAGTCCCATGAAGACTATGAGGAACAGCACAACAGCAAGGAACGCGGAGACGCTGCCCAAGAAAGCTGTTTCCCTTGGCACAGGTGGGCCTACGTCACTCATTGTTACGGGAAGGAACACGAAAATGGCGAAAACTGCTATGAAAAGTGTCGTAACCAGTTTGCTGATTAAGGTATTCACTCGGGCATTGGCAACAATTCGTCTGACATCCGTTCTGCCGCTCCGCGGCAAGACTGAGCCAGAACGTAGCGAAAAGATAGATTGGAACGAGACCTCCTTGTAAACTGTGGTCGAAAGTCGCCAGAGTTCAGAAAACTTCACCGAGTCCTACTCCTCTTCCAATGCCCTTATTATGTCCTGCATTCCAGCTTCTTGCTCTGTCACCTTCAGGAAAATGTCTTCCAGAGAGCCTTCTGCGCTTCTGACGAGTTTGCGGAGATCCTCCACCGTGCCCTCTTCCACAATTTTCCCCTTGTTTATTATGCCAACCTTGGTGCACAGTTTTTCCGCGACCTCCATGATGTGCGTCGAGAATATGACGGCTCCTCCTTTCTTCGCGTGGAAGGTTATGAGCTCCTTGAGAATCTTCGAAGAACGCGCGTCCAAACCTATCAAAGGTTCATCCAGCACCAAGAGCTTCGGATCGTGCAGTAAGGCTGCGATGATGGCGACTTTCTGCTTGTTGCCCATGGACAGAGCCGCGATTGGCGTGTCAAAATACTGCTTGAGTTCAAAGGCAGAGGCAAACCTTTCAAGCTTCGAATTGACCTCTTCTCTGTCTAGGCGTCTTATTGAAGCTACAAACTCGAAGAACTCTCTCGGAGTAAGCGAGTCCATCAGAACCACTTCTTCGGGAACATAGCCAATCTGGCTTTTCGCAGTAACCTCATCTGAGATGGGCGTATTGTAAACCTCAACCTTGCCAGACCGTGGTTCCAAAACCCCGACAAGCACCTTAATCGTGGTGGTCTTGCCTGCTCCGTTGGGGCCGAGCAGTCCGTAGATTTCCCCATTTTTCACGGTGAATGACAAGTTTTCAACTGCCACGAAAGAACCGTAGTTAACTGCGAGTCCTTCAACCCTGACGGCCAATGTCTCCAAGTGTAACCCTCCAATACGTGAATCATAGCTTTCTTGACTAGTTACCTTAATACATTTCCCCCGAGTGCGAAGAGGGTCACTGATATGATAGCTTCATTGCCGAATCAACGCGCGCCAGCTTGTTGCTAAATTCAGACAAAAATAGATTTTAATTTGTGCTGGTCTTTTCTTGGTATGTGTCTCAATGTTTTGGCGGAAGGATAGTTGCCGAATAAAATCTATAAGTCCGAATTTAGTAACAGCCTAGCGCGCGTGTGTGGTGGTATAGGTATAGGTGTACAGGTAGGTGTAGGAGTAGGAGTTGAGAGTGGTTAGTAGTCAGTGGTAGTGACTAGTAGTTAGTGTGGTTGGTTGGATAAAACTTTACCTTTGGGTTTGGGATAAAACTTTACCCCAAACCAAACCAGCTGCTTACCTTCAAAAAACGCGGCGATAAAGGACTCAAGCGACTATTTGACTATGAGTCTTAGTTCTACTTGGTTTGGCTTAGCGAATCCTGCCTTTCTGTAGATGCTTATGCCATCTTCAGAAGCGTGAAGATGCAGATACTTAACGCCCAAGGCTTTGGCCTCTCTGATTGGCTCTTTCAGCAGTCGTGTGCATATGCCCCTTCTTCGTGCTTCAGGAACCGTGTACATGTTGAGGATGTAGCCGAGCCTCCCAGATTCAAGCCCGCCGTATCTTCCAGGCATCTGCCAGATCACCATCCCGCTCGTGCCGACTATTCTGCCGTTGCATTCTGCAAGCCAAGCAACGAAGCGACCAGAAGGAACTGCTTCACGAAAATACCCCCGCAGCGACGCTCTCAGAATCTCAGTCTCCTCATCCTCAGGATGACCGTAAAGCTCGTTCAGAAACCGGACTCTACAGTCGACCAGAGACTCAACATCATCAACGCTAGCCCGACGATAAAGCATCTTATCACCCTCAACTCCCATCAAATCTCTCCCCGCACGCTCATGCCTCAACCACCACTATGGCCACGCGTGAATACATATCTGTTTAGCACCGCCAAATTCGCTTATCATGAAAACCCTATGAGACTCTCGCACGAGTGACCATAAGAGTTCCATGGAAACTGACTAAACGGCCAGCATAACCGCTCATCGCTCGGGGTATTCAGAGGGACATTCCTCAAGTTGAAATGTAAATGGAAGGTGCACCTATACTACAGCCTACTCAAACAAAGAACCCAGCGCGTTTAAGCATAACGTGCGCGAGGAACATCTCCCCAATAGAACGTCAGCGCTTCGCTTCACGCGTGATTCAACCTTCCGTCCTTGTGATCGTAGCGATCCATACAAAGAATACTTGATGTCCAACATGTTCGCACATTGCCAAAGGTACTCAAGAGGCCCTCAAGATAGACTGGGTACAGCATGGTTGCACCATTGCGGAAAAAGTGTCGAGATCCATACTACGGCCTAGGCGAATGTAGAGCCTTCTGCATCTTCAACACCCGATAGCGTGCACCAGTTTCAAAACTCGCATTCCGGATAATTTTATATTCGCTACGACATAGAATCTCACGATATTGCCACATGTAAGGAGGTGAGGCAATGGCAAAAAAAGGCGAGAAATACAAGTGCGACGAATGTGGACTAGTCGTGGTAGTCGACGACCCATGCGGATGCTCAACATGCGACCTGATATGCTGCGGCGAACCCATGAAACCTCTGAAAGCCGCAAAGGCGAAGCCTAAACCCAAGAAATAAAGCCCACGGAACAGCTAGGCTCTTGGGCTGCCTCGTTTCTCCCAAGCCGTTTTCAACGTGGAAGCAAAACCGTCCTCATCATCCGCCAATCTCTTTTTAACCTCTCTCCAAGTCGCCGGACAATCCTTGTAGGCCACACCTACGATCCCGCGAATCATCAGGTCAATCTCCCGCCTGTTCGCAGTTGTGACTTCTATCCCTGCTTTTCTGAAGACCTCCTGGAGATGCCTAAAATAGCAAGTCATAACCGAGTCACCAACAGATGAGAGCATCTCAATGCTCTTAAAACTTCCAATCTAGGCCTCCTGACGGCCCGGGCCCTGAAGCAAACGGCACATGTAAATCATTTATACTGAACAGCGATAATATCGATGCGATGTGACCTTATATGCTCGTCACAAACCGAGATTTGATGGTTCCTGCCAGGCGCAGCGGCTATGCAGTCGGCGCCTTCAACGTAAACAATCTAGAAGCAGTTCTGGCCGTCGCAGAGGCCGCAGCTGAAGAAAAATCACCTGCAATAGTGGCCGTCACACCAAGCGCCATAAAATACGCCGGCCTGCCATACCTTTCAAAGATCGTCCGAACCGCTGCCGAATCTTCGCCGGTTCCCATGTCCCTGCACCTTGACCACGGCGAAGACTTCGAAACAGCATCCAAATGCATCGCTGCAGGCTTCACATCGGTAATGATTGACGGATCCCACCTCAAGTTCAACGAAAACATTGCACTGACCAAACGGGTGGTCGAAATAGCCTATCCAGAAGGCGTGTCCGTTGAAGCTGAACTCGGAAGACTTGCGGGAGTAGAAGAATCAACTGTCGAAGAGAAGGACGCCATCCTGACTGACCCCAAAGCGGCTAAAGATTTTGTTGAACGAACAAAAGTAGACGCTCTCGCCGTGGCGATAGGCACATCACATGGCGCCTACAAGTTCAAGGCAGAACCGAAACTTGATTTCGAAAGGTTGAAGCTCATCAGCAGACAGGTCAGCCAACCGCTTGTCCTGCACGGAGCTTCAAGCGTCCCATCATGGATCATCGAAAAGGCATCCAAGTACGGAGCTGAACTCAGCGGAGCAAAGGGAATTCCTGAAGAGCACATTAAGAAGGCCATCTCCATGGGCATCGCGAAGATAAACATAGACACTGATCTTCGCCTCGCGTTCACTGCAACCGTGCGCGAAGTGCTAGCAAACTCGCCGAAAGAATTTGACCCAAGAAAGATCTTGGGCCCAGCAAAAGAAGCCATGAAACAAGTCGTTAAGGGCAAGATGCAACTGTTCAGCAGTTCTGGAAAAGCGTCTTAGGACCAGTGAACTTGGAATGAAGGTTGGAATACTAAGCGGCGGCGGCGATGCACCTGGCATTAACGCCGTCATCAGGGCCGTCGTCAGAAAGGGAATTCGGAACTACGGCTACGAAATAGTAGGCATAAAAGACGGGTGGCATGGCCTTCTTGAAAACGAGCTCGTGCCTCTAGACTTAAAGTCTGTTTCTGGCATTCTTCCGCGCGGAGGCTCAATTCTTGGAACCACAAGGACCAACCCCTTCAAACGGGAAAAGGGACCTGAAAAGATACGTGAAAACGCCAAAAAAGCAGGGATTGGAGCAGTCATAGCCATCGGCGGCGACGACACGCTCAGCGTTGCATCCAAAATGGCCGAATATGGGCTCAAGTGCGTAGGAGTGCCCAAAACGATTGACAACGACCTGGCAGGAACCGATTACACATTTGGGTTCATGACCGCCGTCACGACTGCCACAGAGGCCCTTGACAGGCTTCACACCACCGCTGAAACCCATCAGAGAGTCATGATCCTTGAAGTCATGGGAAGATACACAGGCTGGATTGCCCTAGAAGCCGGCCTGGCAGGCGGCGCAGACATCATCCTAATCCCGGAAAAGCCATTCACCATAGAAGAAATCTGCAAATACATCAAGCACAGACAGAAGCGCGGCCGAAACTTCAGCATAGTTGTGGTTGCCGAGGGAGCCAAGCCTAAAGGCGGCGCAGAAATAGTGTACAGCGATAGTGTTGACGAATTCGGCCACATTCGCCTAGGCGGCATAGGCTACTACGTTGGGAAAGAAATCGAAAAATGCATGAACATAGAAACGCGCGTCGTGGTCTTGGGACATCTTCAACGCGGAGGCTCGCCGACAGCCTTTGACAGAATACTGGCCACGAGGTTCGGAATAGCCGCTGTGGACCTCGTTTACAAGAAGAAGTTCGGACGCATGGTTGCCATTCAGGGAAACAAGATAGTGTCAGTGCCCCTTAAAGACGTAATCGGCAAGCGCAGAACAGTGGACCTAGAACTTTACGACATTGCAAGAGTGTTTTTCGGCTAGCCTCTACCATGTTAAGTTGCCAGCACATCCGCCAGCTTCAGCAGGCTCAGGTCCAAGGGTTTCTCTGTTTTACAAGCTTCCTCAAGTCCTATGCTCGTTATTCTGCCCTTCTGCAGTCCGACGATTCTTTTTCCCTGCTCTTTCGATAGCAGGTCTACAGCCTCGTTTGCGAACAGGTTGGCCAAAAGTCGGCTTCTCGCCGTTGGGCTGCCTCCTCTCTGTGCATAACCAAGAATACTGAGCCTGACTTCCGTTCCGGCACTTCTCTCGATTTCTGCTCCAAGCCTTTTCGTGTCGCCTATTCCTTCTGCGGCAACTATTATTCCCGACTTTTTTCCCTTTGCGCTGTTCTCCTCTAACCTCTTGATTATTCTTTCCTTGTCAAGCTTAACCTCGGGCACCAAAATGATCTCCGCTCCAACCGTCAACCCCACTGCTGACGCTATGAAGCCTCGCGTTCGCCCCATCACCTCAACTATGAAGATTCTCTCATGGGAAATGGCCGTGTCCCGAATCTTGTCAATCTCAACTACCGCCGTATTCACCGCCGTGTCAAAGCCTATCGTTTCCTCTGTGCCAAAAACATCGTTGTCGATCGTTGCAGGAACCCCAACTATCAAAGTGTCCGTGTGCTTACTTAGCTCCAAGGCCGCATTGAAGGAGCCGTTTCCACCAATGACTATGAGTCCATCAATGCTGTTAAGTGCAAGATTTTCCGCGGCCTTCAAGCGTCCCTGCCTCTTTCTGAACTGCATGCTTCTCGACGTGTGCAGAATGGTTCCGCCCAACTGGATTATGCCCCCAACCGAGCGGGGAGTAAGCGGCCTCATCATGTTCATCATCAGGCCTTCCCATCCCCTCTCAAAACCGAACACCTGGTGATTCTTTGAATAAGCGATGCGGGTAATCGCCCTGATAGCCGCATTCATGCCAGGCGCGTCTCCACCGCTCGTGACGACACCTATCCTCTTCAACCACAACTCCTCCGACCGCACAACTTACGCGTATAACAATCAACTTAATTGAAGATAAATTTGACCCCATTCTGCGTACAGAAAAAGCTAGATCGGTGCATCTTCTCCAGAACCGCGTGTCTGAAGGTTCAGATCTTTGGACAAGGTTTTTATCTTAAATACTATCTTACTGAAACAAATCTCACACATTAAGGATGAAGGGATAACCAGATGAGAGGAGCAATCGTATTTCTCGCAGTCTTCATAATAGTGCTGTTAGCAACATTACCATATCCGAGCTTGCCGCCAGGAGCACAGATCTACAACGCCCTCAATGTGCCAACAACGGATTATCAGGTGCTAGGAGTGCCTGCAACAACCCTCATAATCGCAGTGTTCAACGGCGTAATCTATGGAATAATCGCCTGGCTCATCTACACAATAGCCGACAGGGCAAGAAAATCGAAGCCCCAAAAACAGCAACAAAGCCAGTAGCAGACATCATTTCCGAAGACCCGTATCCTATTTTTCTGACCCTTTACTCTCCCGTACGACAGGTGGCTAACTGCGCTACAATGGTGCAGTCTTGTTCAGGAAGCAGCGTCCTCTGTGTGAAGGTAAAGTTTTATAGTTCTGAATGGGCTTCACACTCTTTCGGCGGTGGGTCTTAGGCGGGGGGGTAGGGGTCCCCTGTACCGTAAACCCTCTACAGGACGGGCTGAAAGCTGAGGATGAGATGTTTAAGGTCGTCGAAACCTCTATTTCCGAAGCGTTGACTATCCGTCCTTTGGGGCTGGCGATCATTGAGCGGCTTCCGTAGGGAAGCCGTTTTCAGTGTTTACCAGGCGAACCCGGCCAGGCCCGGGAGGGAGCAACCTAAGTCTGGACGTTCAGCGCTCAAGGGGGCGCGGGTACGAGTGTAGGGCTTTGAGGATTCGGCGAATTCTGGGCGTCGAACCTCTGTGGCCCACCGCCTTTACGGTTACTTTTGCCTATGCTTAGGGGAAATCGGCGCGCTGACAAGCTCATATGCATTGAGAAGAGCGTGGCTGCAAGATTAAGCACGTGAACTTCACCACAGCGCAATAACATGAGCGATTTCCAAGAAAATGCTAAATCCTGCAGGAAACAAAGCCTATTGGCATTGGACGTTTGAACATGCCATTTAACGAGGTCCGCAAGGACTATTTGCTTGACCGCTGGGTTGTCATAGCAACTGAAAGAAGTCGACGACCTACAGACTTTGCGAAGAAGGAGAGGCTGCAAGCCAAAACAGAAGTCTGCCCCATGTGCCCAGGTAACGAGCAGATGACACCACCGGCAGTTCTGGTCTGCATAGAATCAAAAAGTGGCTTTCGAAAAACCAAGGATGGCGGCGATTCTAGATACAGGAATTGGCTTGTTCGATGTGTCCCAAACCTGTATCCAGCCTTTGCCCCTCCAAAAGAAAAGCTCACGAGAAAGCAAATTCTGATAGACAGCAATCTAGCCATGGCCGTTGGGCATCATGAAGTTCTGATAGAGTCGCCGGTTCATGATGAGCATCCTGCAAACGCTAGAATCCCGCAGCTAATCCACGTTGTCAATTGCTATATCGATAGACTCCGCGAACTATCAGCAAAACCTTACATAAGGTATGTTTCCATTTTCCGCAACCACGGCATAGAAGCAGGAGCCTCACTTTCTCATGCACACAGCCAAATAATCGCAACACCGATCGTTCCAAAGACCATCCGCGAAGAAATGAAAGCAGGCAAGAAATTCTGGGATCAGAACAAAGAGTGTATTTTCTGCAACATCATCCAAAAAGAACACAAGGGACCGAGACTCGTTCTTGAAAACTCCAAGTTCACTGTTTTCACTCCGTACGCAAGCGTTCATCCAATGGAGTTCTGGATAATCCCGAAAAAACATGAGACCACGCCGTTAGGCTTATCGCAAGCTGAAGTGAAGACGCTTGCTGAAACAATGAAAACCTGCCTTGGAGGGTTGAAAGCATTAGTGAATGACCCGCCCTATAACTATGGTTTTCACCTGGCCCTAGAAAAGAATTCAAGCAAATACTATCATTGGCACTTAGAAGTCTACCCCAAACTTGCGATTTGGGCAGGGTTTGAACTGAGCACAGGCATGTACATAAACACCGTTACTCCTGAAGCCGCAGCGGAAGGCCTGAGAAAAACCATATCAACCCAAGCCTAGCACAAGTTTCTCGAATTCTGGCCTAACGTACAACACGTCTTCCACGTAGGCTCTCAATGGTTCCGCAATGCTCCACGCCTGCAAGATGCATCCTTTAGGTGCGTGCGGCGGGTCGCCATCGCAAATCTCACTCGCCGTCCCAAGCTTCGCGCCTAGAACATGCTTGGCAAAAAACGGTTCAAGAATGTTCTTCATGACATAATCGCGCCTGAGACCGCTATGTCCCTTCACTTTCAAGAAAGCCGTTATGAATGGACCTAGAAGCCAAGGCCAAACTGTCCCATTATGATAAGCCTTGTCCCGGCTTCTTCTATCCCCCGCGTAGACTCCAATATACCTCGGATCATTCCTTACGAGGGACCTCAAACCAAACGGCGTCAAAAGCTCATGAAGCACAGAATCAACAATTTGCTCGTTCTTCACATCGTCAAGCATGGCAAAATCCAAGGCCACCGCGATTATCTGATTAGGCCGAAAAGAGCCGTCTCGCCCATTCTCATCGACAACGTCGAAGAGGCAGCTCTTTTCCGAATTCCAGAATTTCTCAGCAAAGCTCATCTTCGCTCTTTCAGCCATCAGGGCATATTTTTCTGCTTCACCGGGCTCCTCAAACCTATTCGCAAGCAGTTCCATGATCTTCAAGGCGTTATACCATAACGCTTGAATTTCAACAGCTTTTCCAGCCCTCGGATTCAGAGGCTGGCCATCTACAGTGGCGTCTATCCATGTCAATTGCGGACCATGCCGCAACAAGCCGTCACTGTCAACATGAATGCTAGGAGTCGTTCCTTCAACGTAATTTTCAACGATTGCCTTCAACTCCTTGAGCAGCCGCGTCTGAACGAATTCGAAATCGCTGGTGTACTTCAGGTACTGTAACACTGCATTCACAAACCACAATGTCGCGTCAGCAGTGTTGTAGACGGCAGGCCCACCTCTATCTGGAATAAAATTGGGAATTAAGCCGTCCCTGAAGTGTTTCTGGAAAGTCAAGAAAATTCGTTTGGCATCTTCAAACCTTCCCGTTGTGAGTGTTAATCCGGGCAGCGAGACAAACGTGTCTCTTCCCCAATCTTCAAACCAATGATACCCCGCGATGATACATCTGTGCTCTGCACTTGTTCCTTTGACTATTAACGCGTCCGTAGCAAGAATCGTATAGCTAAGCCAATCGTTTGCGGAAGCATTCGTGTGTGTTCCGTAGAATTTCGCCAGCAGATTTTCACGTCGCTCTTTTTCCTTCTCAAACAGAGCCCCTATATCAAAAAGTGTGGTTGGCACCTCGGCGAAAGCTTTTCGAGCAGCATCTGCCTCTTCGTCTGCAACAGTCGCTATCGCAAAACTCTCGTTCCTGCCAGCTTTGATTTCATACTCAAAGAACCCGCTCTGATAGCAATCGTCTAAACAGCTTTCCCCACGATTGGCTTCCTCTCGATAGTATAGGTTTTCGACCCATTTTTCCTTGGCAGAGTATTTTCCGCCTACCGTCCTCAAGATTATGGCCGACTTTGGAGAACCAAAGCTTATGCACGTTTCCTTGCTTTCGTATTTCTGACTGGGGTCTGTAGTGAGTTTTCGCCTTTCGGTCACTGAGTGAAAATGACGACAGTTGATCAGAGGAAAAACTCGGACGTTGATGTCAGAGCTGCTTCTGTTCAGAGCCTTGTAAAGGATAATTGTGGCGTTCATCCCATAAGGCATGAAAACTGTCTTTTCAATTTCAAAATTCTGCAGAGTGTAAATGAATTTTGGGAAGGATGAAACCCTGACCTGATTGAGGAAGGTGTGTCCAAGAGGGAATATACCGTTCTGGAACTCGTTGGCTCCAAGTTGATAGGTATCATTTCCTATTCTAGCTTCCTCGTCGAGCTTTTCTAGGCAGATTGTTCTGTCTCTTGGTGGATGAAATGCGGCGACAAGCAGTCCATGATATTTTCTTGTGTTTATTCCCAAGACTGTTGAGGACGCGTACCCACCTAAGCCATTGGTCACTATCCACTCTTTCTGGATTGAAGTGTCAAAGTTGGAGAGCATTTCTTGATCCAGGCTTATGGTTGGCGTCTGCATCTAGGCCACCAGCTTTGCAACGTTCTTTTCTCTCGGCGCGCCAAAGTAGTTTGCAACTGGATTGCATTTTATTCTGAACAGCAAGGCGTGAGGTTTCTTCAGCTTATACTCTGTCAAGGTTTCAGCGTATCCCATTCCCTTTGCGAAAACCAAATCAACAGAATTGTAAGCCTCAAGAAACCCTGCGGAGACCTCTTTCACAGACAGGCCCACAGCATCTGTTCCAGTCACTATCACCTTATCGGCAATTTTGCTCATCCCGGAGTCTATCGCATCATCCAGTGTAGCATCGTTAATCACAGGCCCGCCCTTAACGGCGACAATGACGGTAAGTCCCATGTCTTTCAGCTGCTCGACAAGCAGGATGTCGAAGACAATCTCTCCAGCATTGTCCGCCAGATAAAGGACAGTGTGAGCCTTCTTTGCTAGTTCGTAAATCACGTTAGTGTCATCTATGACCAGTTCTTTTGCTGCCTCTCGAAGGTTTTTTCTCAAGCTGCCAAAAGCGAACTTGTGACCTGGAATGTCAAACTCCATCACATTGCCTACAATCGCACATAGACAAGCTCTTTTGAATCTGTCTTGCTGAACATAGCCTTCCTCAACGTATTTTCTTGCATATGGCAGGAGCTTCAGAGCTTTGCCATTGCTCATCCTCTTGCTTCTCTTATAGGGATCATTGTTGCCTGTCACTCTTTTTACTATCCTGTCCCTTTTCGTGCCAAGATCTGCGGGCACAGCAGTAGGTTTGAATTCTTTGTTCATCAAACGAAAAAGTTCGCACATAGCTCTGAAACGCAGGGCTGGGTTCGTTGTAGCCTCTGTAGCTTCAGCTACCGCGCGGCTGATTATGCAAGCTGCACATTCGGCTTCAACTTTCAAAGGTTTCGAAACTCACCTAACGTTTTGAGGCTTCTGCAAACTCGCGCATAATGGCATATGAGTCTTTTGCCTTCACAATGCCACTTGCCACCAGCACGCCCTGAGTGCCCAGCCTCAGCGCGGCTGCAATATCTTCTCCGTGGCCTATCCCTGCTCCACACAGAATCGTAACCTTAGAGTTGACCTGCCTCACAAGTTTAACCGTGTCTGTGATCACTTCAGGCTTTGCCTTTGAAACTGAAATTCCCGTACCTATGAGTTCAGGCGGCTCAACCGCTATCATGTCTGGCTTAAGCGTGGCAACAGCCGTGCTTATGCTTGGATTGTTGGCACACACACATGACACAAGCCCCTCTTCCCTTGTTAACTTGATTATTTCGTCAATGTCCGACAGTTTAAGCTGCCTCTCAGAATGGTTGACCAATGTTCCAACTGCACCAACTTCCTTCACGGACTTGGCAAGCACATGCCCCGTGAATCCTCCAGGTCTTATGGGATCCACGTGCTGAGCAAAAACTGGGATGTCAACAGCCTCTACGACGATCGCGATGTCTGCGAACTGAGGTGCCACGCCAAGCGAAATCCCTGTTTCGGAACTCACTTTTTCGGCTTTCCTTGCAAGCTCAACCCCCTTCGTCCCTGTGGCTTCCAAATATGTCTTAAAGTTGACGATTATCATAGGCGTTTGCAGTTTCTTAGGCAAGAGCACATTCACCCAGGTTCATGTATAGCTACGATCGTTAATATTATTTTGGAATAGAAACAGGTTCACTCGAGTTAGGGCTTTGGCTATCGACGCTTCAACGCCATTGTGTCTGGAACAAAAACGGCGGCCGCAATAACAGTTGTCCATACCCCCATTTTGTCTCCGGTCGCAGATTGTGTCACGTTGGCTGTTTTGATTATCATCCCGCTGGTTTTGAACAATTGCTCTTTCTCGTGCCAAGCGATTTCGGGGTCAAACTGTATGCCCATGGTTGTTGCAAGCATTGTTGCTGCTAAGTCTTCTGCGTAGTCTCCAGCCTTGTCGTCTGGCTGTCCATAAGAATGATGCTCAGAAAGGTAGCCATAATCGTTTGTGCCTGAAGGAATTGCCACTCCTATGGATGAAGCTATTAGCCTATGTGGTTCATTGGTTGAGTTTCTAGCCAAAACAACGAAGGTTATCTCACCTGGTCTTATCATTTTCAAGCCTCTTTCTCTCGGAATGAATTCGCACCCAGGCGGCACGATGCTCGAAACGCTTACGATGTTGCAGTGCTGGATGCCAGCGTCTCTCAAGGCTAACTCAAAAGACTGCAGTTGCTCCTTGTGTTTCCCGACTCCGTTGGTTAGGAAGAAATATTTTGGAATCATTGTTGCCATACAATTAACTCAATACGTTTATTAATGTTATGATTCGACGATGAGCAAGCAGTCTTGCTTCTGATTCCGCACTTGCATTCGAGACCCTGTTGTTACGTTGGCCCACTGCGTGACTGCAACAAGCTCTTTTATTGCAAATCGACTTTCGCAATGGCGGTAAGACATTTGGCTCGAGCTAATGCAGGGAAAAGGATAACAATGCTTTCAACGTACTCTTTTTGGGGCCTGCCTAGTGTCGCAGTATCAAAGCGCATTTAAAGACGAGACAAAACTTGACATCAACTATGTTCCTCATAGGCTCCCCCATAGAGACAGCGAACTGCGTCTGCTGGCAGAATTCTTCAATTTCATGCTGCAGTTTCCCGGAAAAATGTCTCAAAGGGTCCTAATAGTCGGCGAAGTAGGAACAGGCAAGACTGTACTTTCACAACGTTTCGGAACCGACATGGCTCGAGAAGCCGGCAACCGAGGTACCGATCTGCGCTACATTCATGTTAACTGCCGAGAATATCGTGGAAGTCTTTTCCTAATCCTGCAACATGCGGTTTTGGTTTTTCATCCGAACTTTCCCAAGCGAGGCTATTCAGCTGAGGAGCTTCTTCGCATTTTGATGCGGATCCTAGACGACGAAAATGCCTATGTGATCCTAACCCTAGATGAATTTGACAGCTTGATTCTGAGGGAAGGCTCTGAAGCTGTTTATCAGCTAACTCGACTGCAAGAGGTAAGGCAGAACAAGCCTCAAAGATTTTCGCTAATATGCATTCTGCGGGACGTGAATCTCATTGGACAATTGGACGCTAGCACCAGAAGCACGCTACAGTCTAACATAATTAACCTCGCAAAATACTCCAAACAACAGCTCGTAGACATTCTCAACGAACGTATTTCCCTAGCCTTCAAGCCCTTAGTCGTGCCCGAAGAGACAGTGAACGCGATCGCTGAACTTGCGTTCTCTGAGAATGGAAATGCACGTTTCGGCATTGAATTGCTTTGGCGAGCTGGAAAGTACGCGAGTGCGGAAAACCTGGACACTGTTGTTCCAGAATGTGCCAGGAAGGCTGTCTCAAGCATAATCCCAGCGACGAGGAAAAGCGACTTGGTGTATCTTGGTCTGCATGAAAAGCTTCTTCTTCTCGGCATAGCCAGACTTTTCAAAGAAAGCCACAAAGCCCACGTTTCTCTTGCAGAAGCTGAGCAATTTTACATGGTGGCGTGCGAGGAATTCAACACAAGACCGCACAGTCACACGCAACTCTGGAAATACCTGCAGAATCTCTCAGGCGTAGGCATTGTGGAAACGGAAGTCTCAGTGGCCGGTCCCCGAGGAAGATCAACGCTTGTTTATCTGCCTCGGATTCCTGCACATGACTTAGAGAAGGAACTATTTACCCTCTTGCAGAAAGGAGAAGCATGAAAACGATGGACATTGAGGACGTTTTCTCCTCCAGAGTTCGCATGAAGATCCTGAAAGCATTAGCGCAACTAGGCGAGCTCAACGTTTCCGAAATCGCGCGTAGGCTCGGCGTAAACTACGAAACAACAGCCAAACATCTGGAAATATTGGAAGCTGAAAGAATCGTGCAACACAAAAAATTCGGAAGAATAAGGCTGTACAGGCTTGATGAGAATTCGCCTAAGGCTAGAGCAGTTCAGACACTTCTGAATGCTTGGAAGAAGCAGTCTGAACCTGTGAAAAATGGACAATTCAGATCTTCGTCACCGTAGGAAAGATTCGTTACTATGCGACAAGCTAGTTTGAAGAGGATTTGCAGACTAGGTCCGATAGAACGCTAGACAGCGAGAAAGAATCGTAATGCTCTCCGAAGAGTATTCCAACGAGGCAAGTCCGTTAAGAACAAAAGAGAAAAGAGGCAGTATCATATCTCAAATCTCTAAGCATGATAGAACTGAGGAGACAACGTATGACCATGGTTGACATTTCGAATAAGCCAGAGGTCTTTCGTGAGGCAACTGCAAAGGGCACAATAAAGCTGAAAACCGAAACCATACAGCTAATTGAAAAAGGGAAAATCTTGAAAGGAGACCCGCTCTATACAGCACGCATCGCCGGCATTACAGCCGCCAAGAAGACAAGCAATCTAATTCCACTTTGCCATCCGCTACCATTAACAAAGGTGGAAATCGAAGCTGAAATCATCAACAGCTCAACCATTCAGGTTACTTCAACCGTGAAAACCAAAGCTCAAACAGGCGTCGAAATGGAAGCGTTGACGGCCACAGCTGTAAGCCTTCTGACAATATGGGATATGGTAAAACAATACGAAAAGGACGCTGAAGGACAATATCCTTCCACAGTCATCGACAACATCCACGTTGCAAAGAAACTGAAGAAGGGCGTCCTTGAATGAGCGAAAGTTCAAAAAGACACAAGAATGATGCACCAAAAACGCTGAGATTCGCTATTTTAACGGTGAGCACGTCTCGGTATCAGCAGCTGAAAAAAGGCGAAGCCCTGAAAGACGTGTCGGGAGACACTATCGAGGCCCTACTCAAGAAGGCTGGACATGCAATAGTGTCTCGAAAAACGATTTCAGACGACAGAAAAATGATTGAAGAAGGCATGCGAAACTCGCTATTTAGTTCAGATGTGGACGTTGCCATTTTTTGCGGAGGAACCGGTATAGCCCCGTCGGACATCACTATCGAAACAGTATATCCATTTTTAGAGAAAATTCTCCCAGGCTTTGGTGAGATTTTCAGGCGATTGAGCTTTGATCAAATCGGTTCTGCTGCAGTCTTGTCAAGAGCCATTGCTGGGGTGACCAAGGGTAAAGCCTTTTTCTGCATTCCCGGTTCTCCTGACGCTGTTAAGCTGTGTCTTGAAAAGCTTATATTGACCGAAGCGGCTCACGTCGTTAGGCATGCCCGGGAATAACGATGGTGCTTAGAGACAACTTCGGACGTCCACTTCTCAACCTGCGTGTGGCCGTCACTAGCCATTGTGATTTGCGCTGCAGATTTTGCCACATGGAAGGCGAAGAAAAGTCTGATGAGATCCCTGCGAGAGAAATGACGGTTGACGAAATTGGTCGCATCGTGAGGATCGCCGTCGAGCTAGGAGTTTCTAAGGTAAAATTGACAGGTGGCGAGCCACTCGTTCGAAAGGGCATTCTGGAAATTGTCGAAAAGA
>Ga0315280_10003360_pt1 | contig 24679 bp, 20 predicted proteins | sample YL17G06_40_MG_FD_203697 | JGI IMG/M metagenome (GOLD analysis project Ga0315280, IMG submission 203697) | Sediment microbial communities from Yellowstone Lake, YNP, Wyoming, USA - YL17G06_40 | ecosystem: Environmental > Aquatic > Freshwater > Lake > Sediment | place: USA: Wyoming | collected...
TAGCCGAGGTTTTTTGCTTGGGCGATCAGGGCTTTCACGTCTTTGGGGAAGCATGAGCCGCCGTAGCCTAGGCCGGCGTTTAGGAATAGGGGGCCGATTCTTTTGTCTAGTCCCATGGCTTGGGCTACGGTTTTTACGTCTGCGCCGGGGGTTTTTTCGCATATGTTTGCTATGGTGTTTATGAAGCTGATCTTGGTTGCGAGGAAGGCATTGCTTGCATATTTTATGAGTTCTGCTGTTGGAAGGTTTGTTCTGATGATGGATGGGATTTTTTCTTCGTAGAAGTCTCTGTATAATGCTTCTAGGATGTCGCCTGATTTTTTGTCGTGTTCGCCTATTACTATGCGGTCTGGGTTTAGGGTGTCATGGAGAGCTGTTCCCTCGCGTAGGAATTCCGGGTTCATGCACAGGCCGAAGTCCGTGCCGCATCGTTTGCCTGAATGGGTCTCGATGATAGGTTTAATTGTTTTTTCGGTTGTGCCAGGTAGGACAGTGCTTTTAACAACAATTAGGTGATAGTTTGATTTTTCTTTTAATACCTCACCGATATCTCTCGTGACCTGTCTTATGTATGCCAGGTCTATTTCTCCATCAGGGAGGCTTGGTGTTCCAACTGTGATGAAGGATATATCCGATTTCAGTATAGCTTCTAATGGATTTGTTGAGCAACTGAATGCCCTCCTATCTAGGCACTCTTTTAAAAGAGTTTCTAAGCCTAGCTCATAGAAAGGTGTTCTACCTTGAGCGATTGCTTTAACCTTCTCTTGGTCGATATCTATGCCGATGCTTGTGAAATTTTTACTGGCAAAGCAAAGAGCGGTGGAGAGACCGACATACCCGAGACCAAAGAAGGAAATGCGTCTCTTACGAATATTCATCTATTATTGCCCTCTATTGAATTAAAGATTTATCGAAGCGATAACTTTTCATCTCAAGCCTGTCGGCTTCAATCAACGACTCGAAGGTCCCTATATCAAACCTGCTTCCTTCAAACACATACCCTATTACCCTACTTCCCTCCCTTCTCATCAACTCGATAGAGTCAGTTAACCAGATTTCGTTGTCCTTACCAACCGTGGTTCTCTCAATGTAATCGAATATCTCATTCTTGAAAACCAAAAGTCCCGCGATGTTTAAATATCCGCCATTAACCTTAAATGGTTCGGCCTCTTCTAGACTCGGTTTTTCTATCATCCCAAGTACATTTCCCCCTTCATCAATCTTTACTATTCCAAACCGTCTAGGGTCCTCCACGGGATGCAGAACTAAAGTAGCATCAGGCTTTTTGTACTGATGAAAGGATAAAACATCCTTTATTGCTTTATATGGTTTGAAATAGTTGTCGCCATACATGACTACGAACTCGTCTGAGCCTATGAAACCTTTGCCTTGCAGAACGGCATGTGCAGTTCCCCTTGGCTCTTCCTGAACCTTGTAATAGATACTAACCCCCCATCTTTCACCTGAACCTAAATGGTCGATAATCGATTCCTTCTTCCGCCCCACAATTATTAGTATCTCATCTATGCCCCCAGCTCTTAAGACCTCGATAACGTGTTCTATCGTAGGCTTTAGGCCAACCCTTATCATCTCCTTCGGGACGGCCTGGGTCAAGGGCATCAGCCTTGTACCCTTGCCCGCTGCTAGTACTATGGCCTTTCTAATCATATAATCACTTTTAACTTATGCTAATCTCTTCTCTGTCTCTCCACTTTGGTATGGTCTTTATACCATTCGATAAATCGTCTTAGCCCGTCCTTTAAGCCTACTTTCGGATTGAAGCCTAGTGTTTGTTTGGCTCTTGTTATATCAGCATATGTATCCGAAACGTCTCCAACTTTAGGAGGTTCGTAAACAACCCTAGATTCACCTACTTCTGATGTTTCTATCAGCAGTTTAACTACCTCGTTAATGCTGATCCTATTACCTCCACCTAAATTGAAGACTTGACCGACTGCATCTTCAACTTCTGCCGCCCTTATTGTACCGTCCACAATGTCGTCTATGTAAGTGAAATCTCTGGTCTGATTACCATCTCCGTATATCGTGATAGGCTTGTGTTCAAAAAGAGCCCTTGTCCACTTGTGGATAGCCATATCTGGTCTCTGTCGGGGACCGTAGACCGTATGGTATCTCAGAATTACCATAGGAAGACCTAGTTGGTGAGCAAATATTTGACAATATTTCTCCGCTGCCAACTTACTTGCACCGTATATGGATACTGGATTAGTCGGGTGATTTTCATCAATCGGCAGATATTGGGGTTGTCCATAAACCGAGGAGGTTGAGGCGTATATCACTTTTCTGACGCCTGCCTCCTTAATGGCTCTGAGGACATTAAGGGTACCAATGATATTGACGTTGCTTGTTTTTTTTGGATCTTCTAGTGAGAATCCAACACCTGGTTGAGCAGCCAGATGAAATACAATGTCTACATTATCAAGAGCTTTGAATAAAGTCTTTGTGTCTAAAATATCAGCTCTCAAGATAGTAAGATCTAGGCTAGATATGTGCTGTTCCAAGTTTCTTTCCTTTCCTAAGTAGTATTCATCAAAGTTATCGTAAACAATGACGTGAACGTCTTGTTTCATCAATTCGTCTACTAGGTTCGAACCTATGAATCCAGCACCTCCTGTGACCAAGATTCTATTTCCAATCATGTTTTCACCTTAGTAATCAGAAAAAATACTCGACATCAGTACTCCCGTGTTAGTACTCTCCCCAAGGGGTTTAATGATTTGCCCTTCCTTACTGCCTATTATGTGAGTTGATATGTGGAGGAAAAATCTTGCGATAAGATACTATGAGGAAATTTATGAGTTTGAGGGAGAGAGAGGGGATAGTTGGATCGTTTCGTATGATTTTAGGGGGGTTATGCCTAATTCCAAGTTTTGAGCGGCTCTTTGGTTCAGCAGGCGATGGTTCGTTAGTTCAGTACAGTGTTTATATAACTGGAAGTAGACGAGGGGCGATGGTGGCTGTGAAGCTTGCAAGGCATTATGGAGGTGACGTTATGGTGTTCAAGGGGGGGACCGGTTGATATAAAAGTTCTATTGGACGTTGCGGGCTGGTATCTTCGGGTAGATCCATGTCAAGGTACCTAAGTATACAAGCATGATGACTACGAGTGGAGCCCGTCTGGAGATGAAGTATTTTGGGTTATCCAGCCTGTGGAGATGGCGCCTAGTGATCCTGCTAGTGGCATGATCATGGTCTTGAAGGATGTGATTTATGTCTCCGCTTTCTAAACTCACTCGCGCGCGAGCAAATCTTTATCGAGAAGATAGACGACACCTATACCTGCTGTTTGTTGATTTTTATTGTAAACTATTTCCAAGTATTTATACTTATATCGAATTTTTCTCCAGAATTTATATACTTGACATTGGGGCTCTCTTGGATTAGGCATTATATCATGAAGTGCTATTATACCACCTGGTTTAACAAATCTGCTGTAGTTTTCAAAATCTAATTTGACACCATCAAAAGTATGATCACCATCAATGAAGAGAAAATCGATTTTTTTATCTCCTAAAACCTCTTTAAGTTCCTCGAGCGTTGATGAATAATGAGAATCTCCTCTAATGAGATACATTTTCTGTTTAGCTACGGCGAAAGATTTATAAAAAGGAATTTTCCATTCACAATATCCCCCCCCAAATGGTCCTCCTGGAAGATCTATTGAAATAATTATTGCATCCGAAGTCGCGCATTTTGAAAATAGATAAAGTGTTCCTCCCTGGGCAGTTCCAATTTCACAAACCACTTTTGGATTAAAATCAGTTAATAATTTGAGTAATTTAGAAATTTCCCATTTAATTTGAACTGGCTTAAGACCAGAGATAACCGAGAAGGGAGAGTAACTAATTTTAACATAATCCTCAATGGTTTTACACTTAATCTCCTTTATTTTGAGAAACTTAGAGGTGATCCATACCCTAATTCGACCAACGAATTCATATATTTTATGCATATTCTACTTTGCTCTCAATTTCCTCCGATAACGAGCAATTTGAAGAAGTAAAGCCAAATTGGTCAAACAAAGAAGAAGTATTAAATGAAAATGGGATGTAAAGACAAAAGCCCAAGGTATGCTAAAAACTTCTAGGTAAAGAAAAGATGGATGTAAAGAGTAGCTATAAGTTAGATCAGGGTATATAAAATCTCCTTGATAACCAAAATTAGAGAGAAGAAAAATATTGTTATCGGATAGTTTAATCTTGAACCAGATTTTCCCTTCAAAGGTCATTGTTCGCCATAGTTTTGACATCTTATCGTTAACGATGTTTTCGAAAATATATGTTCGTTCAAACAAGATCTTTCCAATAACTAAAATATGTGGCGACTTGATTAAAAGAAGTGTGCTGGAAACATTACATAGCCTTAATGTGCTATCTCTAATAATCAAATCTCTTTTTTGTCCGTCTGACATGACTATGGTGAGTTCTACGAGAGCATTGTTATCTAATCTGAAAATCAAATCGCCATTGACTACAAGTAGTGAAGAATATGATCCCGAAGCAGTAGGCGTAATTTCAATTGTCTTAGAATCTATAAGTAGATTAATATCTTCACCACTTATCCTTATTGATGAAACAAATACATCTACTAAGGGATTGTTTAAAGATGAAGAATTTGATTCGAAATCAACCTTTCCTACATGAAACTCCTGAATAAATTGGGGTGGTTCTGATGTTTGAGTAATATTGACACGGCCATCGATATATGCAGTTCCTTTTATGAGGGCATCGAGTCTATCTGAATCTACGGACTTATCTGTGTCTCTTATCGCTAGTGTTTGGGCAATAATACTAAAAAATGGCTCAAGTTTAGATAACAATTGAGCTTTTACTATGTAGCTTGTTGAATTTCTTTCCATTGCTTGAAAGTAAGGTAATAGATTCAAACAAATCAGATTCCCCTTTCCAATAGTTTTCTGAGAGAGGAAGACGGAAGTATCCTTGTTCGGTGAAGTATAGTTCGCAAGAATTTTTATGTGTGGATCAATTGAAGACAGTTGTGGAACAAGGATTTTTGTGATGGAGATGTTGCCTTTTTGAAGAAAGACGACATTATTCACTTCTATTATGTTGTTGTTTTCCGTTAAGGATAATAATCTAGCGAAGCCGCCATTTCCCAGTCCATTGATAACCACTACATTGCCGCCCCTTGTGGCATATTCAAGGAGGTTATCATAGAGAACGTCCCCTTCTTTGGGGTCGTATGGTATTATCAAAGAACTATTTATTAAAACAGCCTTTGTTTTTCCAAGATCTATGTCTGCTGAAATAGAATAACTTAGATTTGACTGAGCTAACATAGCGATGACTTTATCACAGAAGTTCTTTAAGTTATATTCGCTTTTAATGGGGGAAGATACCTCGAAAAAGGAAAGCCCATCCAACAATATTTCAGTGGAATTGCTTGAGGGTTGGATGTTAAAGCAGATATAATTCATGTTAAGCGCGGGTGGAAGGACTACTGAGATCTTTGAAAAGATACCAGTGTAAGGTGGCAAGTCAAGCCAGGTATACCAATAGTTATCAGGAGTTCCAACTCTTAATTGGATCGAACCGGTACCGTGCTTCCAATTTATCTTAAAACAAAGCAAACTGTATTTGTTGCTATCAACTGAAGGAAAAGAACGAAACACATTGAACTCGTTCTTCGAGTCAATAGTTATGTTGAGCGCGCGCATCCCTATAGCAGATTCGGTACTAGCGCTGATTTTTCCTTTAAGTACTTCCCAACTGGAGACATTGTCTTCGGTCCAATCATCACCATTTTCTGGATAAGAGTTAAGGAGCTGTAGCGGCTTTCCTATGATTTCGGAATAGGTAGAAACATATTCTGGATAAACGAATGTAAGATTTGATTTTGAAGAGGGAGGGTGAAAGTTAGGTAATTTATATAATGTAAGGACCTTATCGCTATAAACTATTTGTGAGCTGGAAAGAATATCTTGTATGATGCTGTTTTTAGGCAATAATGTATTTATCCTTGGTAGGTCGACCGACATTACAGCAATATAACTTATTTTTAGATAAGTTTTTAAAAAATAATATGCAGTTTCTGGATTAATCAATTCCGATAATTTCAGAGGCATCATCCCATCGAGGAAAGCTTCCCTAGTGTCAAGAGCTCTCCCTGCTAAATTTACTATCTGATAGGAAAAGGTATACGCTGAACTACTCGTGTACAAAACTAAAACTCGACCATCAACATATTTTTTCATGAAATTTAATGCTTCTATTTCCTCGGGTGAGATATTTGAGAAATCTGATCTTTTTCCTATATCTGACCAAAGTTGAATCTGATAAATCGTAGTGCCAGTGCCAGCAATGACTACTAATGCTACTAATCCGACAGCAGCAATTTTCCTAAGATCGAAAAAGGTGTTGAGTTGAAAAGAAGTCTGGGCTATTTGTTTCCAGATTCCAGATAAACCATACGAAGCTATAATACTGACTGGAATCATTAAAACCGGTAATAAACGAGTTTCTTCGATACCGAGCCAGAAAAAAGTTATGTTGAAAAACGATACTAACTTTATGAAAATAAAAACCAAGATAGCTGAAAAGACGACGAATGAAATCTCTCTTATCCGACGAATTCTCATTATCAAAAAAATACCTATCGCTAAAAAAAGAGCTGCTCCCATTCTAATTGGATAATAGTACCAAGGTAGCCCCCAAAAAAATAATCTATCTAGGACATCATAATTTAATGGTCGTAGCATAACAATGAATGAGAGACCTGTAATGTAGAAAGTAATAAAAACTAGGGGTATTATGACTTTTTTGCTCATATTGCCTATGTCTTGTCGGATTGGTTGTAAAAATAATCGTAGTTTATTCCACGAGACTGATACTATCAATAAGGTTAAGCCTAGGATCAAACCATATATAACTTGCTGCCTGAGGATAATCTTACTTAATAGTAGAGAATCAATGACGAAGATTGATAAATAACTGCAGATGTAGGTCAAGATAGATAAATTAACTCTTCTTTGTTCCTTCTCTTGAGAGGTAAATATAAAAGCAAATAGGAAAATTGATAGGATGTAAGATTCTAAAAGATGAGTTGTTATACTGGCAGAAGTTGTGATGAACAGAAAAAATAGGCATAAAAAGTCAATTTTCTGTTTACTAATGAACTCTTTAGCGATGTAAATTGATAAGAATAGGGTAATAAAGCCGAGTGTGTGAGGTGCATAATAGTATAATTGCATAAAACTACTATATTGTGGGGCACCACCGGTATATTCATATACATGATTACATAGTTCGATGAAGTTTGAAAAAACATTGGAAAAGTCCAAATACACTATATTCATCCACTCAAATCCGTTAAAGAGGATGAAAATTATCGTCGACAATATAGATAACTCGAAATTTTCATTTGTTAGCTTTTTAACCATCACATAAAAAGCCAATATATAAAACATATTTAGCGATCCAAATAGTACAAAAGCGTTAGTAGAAGGTAAACCACCCATAATTATCAGATGTGCAAGATAAATATGGAAATAGGGATAATATGAAGAAACACTGCTAATAGCAGTTCCGGATAAGATGTGTAAAGTATAGCCGTGATGGTTCATTAAATCTCCAATCATCATTTTCATATTACCAAATGAGGAATAGATAAAAATGTAGCCACAGAAGAAAAAGAGTAATATAAGAATCAAAACTGAGATAGAGAAATAATTAGTTTTACAGGGAGATTTACAATCTTTGCTTTGTTTCTTGTTTCCAAGTTGTTTGAAATTGGAAAATATGAATATTGCGAAAAATAGGGTGTTCACTACAAGAACTGATATTTCGGCGAATGAAGCAACGAAAGAATGATTCAAGCATATATTGAATACACCTAAAATTATTATCAAAAAGAGACTAAGTACGTAAGAGAGAACTAACCTATCCATAGAGCTATTAATTCTAGAGTTTATAGGATCCAATAATTTCAAGACAAAATATCCAGGCCAGAAAATCACTAAAGGAACGCAAATTATGAATTTTATCCAATTAAGAAAGGGAATGGACGACCAATTGATAAAAATCTGATCAGACAAACTTGTAACAAATATGAAAAAGACCAGAGAAAATAGAAAAAGTCCAAAAAAAAGGATGTTCGCTAACCTGTCCAACTTTTGATGTTTGAAAATAATGCGTAAAGATATATTGGGGGCACTAAGACCAAAGGTCATCGCAAAGGTCAAAACTGCAAGAATAGCGGCAAGAGAAACCCCAATACTACTTCGTATCAGAGTGGAAAAGGTTGCAAACACGATTGTAGCACTAACGGCACAGTAAATAAAATTGATAAGTATTACATTGCGGGCTATCTTTTGTATTATCTTAGACCACCCATTCTTGGAGCATATAATCTGCGCGCATGAATTAGGCATCCTGCGTTTTTGTATTTAACTTGGATCCTTAACCTTTAGGCCTATTACTAAATGATTCATTCCTAACGAAGTTTTCTTTGCGACGCTAGAACTAGCGAGTATTCTCAATAATGGAATACACTCCAATTTCGATAATCCAAATCCATATGTGCTATAGCTTTTTATTTCGAAATCCGCCTTTCTCAATAAGCTAAGAAGCTCTCCTTTAGTCAGTTCATGCTTATGATCTGTGTTATTATTAAATGTTTTTTTAAAAAACTTTACATACAAGTCTTTTAAAATTGAAATTATGCTTCTTGGATTTGGAGTGGATATTATTAAAAACCCTTCATTTCTAATTACTCTATGCATCTCTTTAAACAAAAGATATTGATTCATAATATGTTCAATTACTTCACTTAAGACCACAACATCGAAAGTTTTATCAGCAAATGGAAGTCCATGTTCAAGATCACACCTTATTACGTTTGTTGATGAGAGAGCTTTAAACTTGATGAGAGCTTTAGCCTTCTCTAACCTTCGAATATCTATATCACAACCAATGGAGGATTTAGCTCCCATATCCTCCAGTTTTGTGAGAATAATCCCAATATCGCATCCTACATCAAGAACAAGTTTTTCTCTTAGCAGACTGTGTGGAAACTCGCTTCGTTTTCATAAAATTGCTTGTTTTAAGCATATGGTTGGTTTTTCCATGGTATCCTATACAAAGTAAACGCAATTTTCTAAACCAATTTTTAGTTTTCACACAGTCTGTTAGATGAATATACTTGAGCGCGTCTAAGGTTGCCTTATGCCATCTGGAGAATGGAAACGCGTCCAACTCGATAATATGTATAAAAACGTCCATAGGCCATTTTTCAGGCGAACCAAAGTTTAACCACTTCTCGAACATAGAGTCTTCCCTTTAAGAGGCATCCACTAGGACTTCCTTAAATTATCTCCTGTGCGCGCCCATTCCCGTTCTATAAGGAGGCCCCGGGTGGATTTGAACCACCTTACCCTCGGTTACAGTCCGAGTGCCTTACCACATAGGCCATGAGGCCAAAATATGTTATTTTTTGCTTTGGACTATCCTTTAACAGTTAGACTTCCACCACCTTCATTCCAACATCTCCACACGCCGTTTCACACGTTAACCAGTCTGTTGTATAGAGCCACCTTACCGGCCAGCTCCAAGGCGATGCTCCCAAGGCTCCTACCCATGACGCCCTCCCCGAAAAGCCGCTTAAAAGTCGAGTAAGCAGTCTCCACGGCCCACCGCCTACCGTAACCCACAGTCTCAGCCCACGTACCATAACCCAGCTCCCTTATCATACCCACCGCCACGCTCCTCGAGAGGGGACCAGCATCCGACCGGGCGTTACTCCTAGGCTTCACCACCGCCTCGATCCTCCGCCTCTCCAGCTCCTCGTAGACCTCCTCGGAGTCGTACGCACCGTCAAACAGAGCCTCCTTAACGCTCGTCCTCCTCTCCGCGCCCTCCAGCAGCCCGGCAGCCTCCTTAGAGTCGTGGACGTCGTCAGTCGTCACCTCCATGGAGACCACCTCGTGGGTGTCCACACGGACAGCGAAGTGAAGCTTCACGTACCTCTTCTTCTTACCGTGCTTCCGCTCCACCCATCCTCCCGCCTTCTCCACCTTGACTCCGGTGGAGTCCAGCGCGATGGCGACGGGCTCGCTGGACTCGCTGAGGCATTCGTAGGGGTCGACGGGTAGGCGCTGGATGCGTTTCCCGATGCCCGAGTAGTCGGCCCTGGGCAGCTCCGGGACCAGCCTGTGCAGGGCCCTGGTGTACCCCTCCAGCCGCCTGTAGGGCATCTGGAACAGGTACCTGACTACCGCCAGTAGCTGGATGTAGCTGTTCGCTATCCTGAAGCGAGGCCCAGGCCTGCCCTTGTTCATCTCTTCGAGTTCTTTCTCGTGGTTTCCGAGGGATTCCAGGTCCAGGATGAGTTCTCCTCGTCTGATGAATCTCTCATCGACTGCTTTCCAGTCCATCGGTTACATATGTGACGCTTTTGATCCTTAAGTTTTTCCTAATAATCCACAAAGCATTATTTTTCGGTTTTCGCGCACGAATGTCCATAAATTCATCATATTTTTATAAAGTTTTTCTTTTTTTCTATTTATCTATATGATCGCGCGAGCTTCTGTTGTATTTATACCAACCACATTACATTTATTCATTTATTATCCGAGTATTTTTTACATCTATTGGGTAACGATAGTCGCATATCAAAAGTTAATTCCTGACAGATAGTTTTTAATCTTTTTCATATTAGTCTCCAAAACTCTTACTAAATGTGACCAAAACCACCCTTTCTGAAAGGACAAGTATGTTTGAGGCTTTCCCCAATTCTTTTTGAATTCCATGATTCCTGCTTTACTCGTAGCCATCTCAAAATCAATCAATCTAAACCCATTCTTCTTTCCATATTCAATGAGATGCCAAGTTAGAAGGTCGTTCGGATGATTATACCAATATTCCTCAAGTGAGAAATTAATATCGTATATTATAGTCTTATTGAAAGATAAAGCGGCTGTTCCAGCGATTACTTTTCTTCCTTGTTTTGCCAAAAAAAGATGTAGCATGTTATTTGGGTAAAAAATATCCCAATACCTCTCAAATCGGTCAATGGGTATAAAGGGTAAACCTGTTCGTCTCCTGGAAAGTAGATATAAGTAATATATCTCTTTCATGTCATCTCTGTCGTTGCACTCTACTATGGTTACCCCTCTTTTTCTAGCAGCCCTTACGGAAGTTCGCGAGTGTTTGTGTAATCTTTTCCATATCATGCCCAAATCTGGAACCAAGTCCATATAAATAGTCGTATAGTAATCAATGTTAAACCCTAACTTTCGAGCTTTACTTTGGTCAAGTTCGTGTAAAAAAGGAATAACGCGAATATGCGAAACACCCTCTTTTTCGGCAAAAGTTTTGGTAGCCCGAATTATCAGATCAAAGACTTCACTTCTCTTATAAGGATCATCCGTAATTATGACAGGCCCTCCACGAGAAACGTATTCATCTATTTTGATATGTTCAGACATCATCTTAGGTAGAAAAGGAAACGGACAGAAACGGTTCCGTGTCAGCAGTAGGCATCCCATCGGCTTTCCCTCCTCTTCGACAACAATGTGTAGTGTGCGCGCTTGTGATGGGATGGTTTCGTTGCTGTTCCACTCATACTTACTATATTCGATTGTTTGGTAAATGGTTGATGTAGGGCATGCTAGCAAAATTTTTCTCCAGCTTTCTGGATCAAAAGAAGTACTTACTGAAACTTTCATGTGCTACCTCCTTGTAGAGATACATCTCATGGTTTATCAATACTAAAATGCCATCGATTCCCTTTACTTTTTCATCACAAGACATCTGAACACTTTCTTCTTATATAGAGAAATAAAACTCAAATTACTGATTTCACCAATCTTTCTAAGTTCTCTGAAGGAAGGGTACCTTATTAAACTATAGTCAGGCGGCACAGCACCTCTCCTGAGAGATATCCATATTCTGACAGTATGTAAATGATATCTCTCACAGTCTATGATTACCACCACTCCGCCAGGATTCAGTAGACGTGATATTTTTTGAAAGACTTGGATTCTTTCTTCCTTTTTTGTGAAAAAATGAAAAACTCTTATAAAGAAAATAACGTCGAAAAATTCAGAAAAGCTGTAAGTCAAGAAATCACCTACAATAAGGTTTTTTATATTAAGCCTTTTTTTTGCTAATATGATTTGTTCTTTTGATAAGTCTATACCATATAGTTTCAACTTGTTTTTTGATTTTACTCTTTTCAAGATATATTCTAACCAAACGCCACTAGCACAACCAACGTCCAAAACCTTTGCTTCTGGTTTTATCTTTATGAATTCTATTATCGTCCTATTAACAAAGTCTTGCTCTTCTTTTGAGCCTATATGCATAAAATAACTCTCAGCGCAAGCATCATACTCCTTAGCAATGCGCGCGCTCGAGATCGATTGATCCATCTGATAAACCATGCTTACCTTTTCAGCTATCGTCTTCCAATCAAATTCTATTGCAGTATCGGCCGCATTTTTTCCAAGACTAGCTGCTAGTATTGGATCCGACAAAAGTCTAATGATGTTCTCGGCTAATTGTATAAAAGCCCCTTGATTAGTCAAAAGACCATTTTCACCATTCCGAATAATCTCAGGAATTCCATAGATATTTGAAGCTACGATAGGCATTCCAGCAGCCATTGCTTCAATAAGCGCTGTCGGTCTACCTTCGCCCTCCTTAGAAGTTTCTATGGAGGGTAAAATAAATACATCAGACAATGAAAGATATTTAGGAATACGATGGTGGGGGACCATCCCGAGGAAGTTTATATGCTCCTCTAGACTCATTTGTAAAGATAATTCTTCTAATTCAGCTCTGGATGGCCCATCGCCTATGACTAATAATCTGGCATTAGGAAATACCTCTAAAACTAAACGGAAGGCTTTTATTAAAATATCTATTCCCTTCATTCTCCTTATCCTACCTACAAAAAGGATTATAGGGTTATCTTTCTTGATATAGCTCTTCTTCACTCTATAAAATTGGGAAAGTCTTACACCGCTTGATATTACGTATATTTTAGAAGATGGAACACCAGCTTCAATAAGCTGTTCCCTAATTTCCTCACTTACCGTAATTATCTTATCTATGATCAAGAATGGTTTAACCCCTATTCTTCCAAGCTTACTCCATAAGCCCCCTTTCATACTAGCGTGAATGGTTAAAACAACAGGCTTTTTTAATAATAGTCTTATAAAGCCACCTAAAATAGCCATAAACCAATCTCCATGAACATGTACAATGTTAAAGTCATGTTTAGAGTCTAATTTAAGTAACAGAGGTATTGTCAGGCATTCAAAAATCAAAATCTTAAGTAAGATTAAAATCTTCCTAAGATTAGATTTATCAGATGTTGGCTCTATTCTAGTAACCTTAATAATGTGCATTTTAAAAGAATCGACAATTATCGTAGCAAAGTAAGGCATTATTATGTGTACTTCATAATCCATCAACGATTGCTCGTTAGATAATTCATAAACATGGTTTTCTAGACCTCCTACTGCTGGTGGAAACTTCAAACAAATTCTACAAATCTTAAAACTCGTCAAATTATCAAACTCGAATAAGTATCTACAATTTTATCTGTTACTTTTTCCCAGCTATATTCATTCACAACAGTTTCCCTAGCTTTTTTAGATAATGTTAATTCCATTTCATGATTGTGTGTTAGTAATAAAATAGAATATGCTATTGCTTTCGAATCTTGCGGAGGAATTAGTATTCCATTTACTCCATTTTTTATAACATTTTTTATGCCTCCAACAGCGGTTGCAACAATAGGTTTTGAACAAGCCATCGCTTCAAGTAGTGAACAAGGCAATCCTTCTGAAACCGAGGGAAACACCACTAACTTGGATTTCCAAATAGTATCTCGAAGAGAAAGCGAATTTAGTTCGCCCAAAAAACATATATTTCCTTCGATACCTAAATAGCACGTTTTTTCCATCAGCAACTTTAAGTAAGGTCCACTTCCAGCAATGGCCACTTTTAAATTGACACCTTGATCAACTAATGTTTTTGTAGCGTTTAGAAGATAATCTAATCCCTTTTGCCATTTTATACCACCGAAAAACAAGACATCATAATCATATTTTATGAAGACTCTTGGATGAAAGAATTTTATATCAACACCATTAGGGATATAAATAACTTTTCTTCTAGACAAGCCCATCTCTCTTGCCAGACCACCCAGATCTTTACTTACAACTATCACCTTATCAGCTCTTCTCAACGCCCATGCGATTATCGATCTAAACAGAGGCTTTTTTCCATAAACATTTAAATCAGAGCCATGGACGGTTACTAATAACTTCTTTCCGATAAAAAGCTTTAATATAATTCCTATTAGGAGAGGGTAGTGAGCTATATGAGTATGTAGAAGATCATACTTCCCCTGAAAAACAGTTTTGATAGATTTAAGAAGTATAGAAATGAATATAGTGAAATGGTCTAATGTGTTAGAGTACCTTGAACCCAAGTGTCTACAACGTATGATTTTAATCCCATTCACATCTTCATGGTATGGAGATTCATTGTCCTGTCGTGTTATGATAGTAATCTTAAAACCATTTTTTACGAGAATTATCGAAGTTTCCAATACGTTTGTTTCAGCGCCTCCAACTAGCGGATAAAACGTTGGAATCAAAATCAATACACGAATGTCTTGCATGACTCTGCCCTTAAAAATGAGCTAATCGCTTATACATGTCTAGCATCCTTTTGATTCCTTTCTCATGTGAGAAATTTTTTTCAACGAGTTTACGACCGGCCCTTCCTAGATTTCTCGCAAACTCATGCTCTTTAAGCAACATAACTATGCTCCCTGCTAATTGTGTGATATCGCCGGGTTGAACCAGAAGCCCATTTTCTCCATGGTTAACCAATTCTCTAATGCCCCCCACATTCGAAGCGACCACAGGTTTTCCACAAGCCATCGCTTCCAGTATCACTCTCGCCATGCCCTCGCTGATAGAGGGTAAAACCAGCATCGTTGAGCTTGAAAGAAAAACAGGAAGTTTAGAGTGGTGTACGTAACCCTGAAATAACACCGATTTCGAAATACCTAGCTTTTCAACTATACGCAACAATTCGCACTTTGACGGCCCATCACCAATAATATATAGTTTTGCGTAAGGTACCTCTCTGACAACAAGAGAAAAGGCTTGAATGAGATACGGTATCCCTTTAACTGGAACTAAACTACCTATGAATAGTATAACCTGATCTTCATCGCTTAAACCGATCGAGTGCTTTGCTTGTTTCTCATCCATGCTTGAGTTAAATTGAGTAACGTCAACGCGCGGGGGAACATATGCTATCTTCTCTTTAGGAATCCCGACACTAATTGCATCCTTCTCCAGCTTCCAGGAAACAGCTCTGACAACATCTGCGCGGAGAGCTACAAATCTGGACACCAAAGGTGTCAACGGTCCGTAAACATCGCGTCTAAATAGCTCTCCTTGAAGCTCGACAACAACCTTTACCCCCATTAAAAGTTTAAAAATCAATGAAATAACCCCACCGCCAATTGGCTCACTCGCATCTACAACTACATTTATCCGCCTAATGATCCTTAATCCAACAAAGAAAGAATATAGGTAAAAGATGATGAGATTCATTGGCTTAAGCTTGAAGTTTGGAGCAAGGTGAAAGAAAATATTGTTTTCACGATCAGAATGATGCTTACAATCACTTGATAAGGCAATTACATGTATCTCATCGAAAAACGGAGAAAGTGAACGCCAGGTTTTTACATTAAGCTCGTTACAACGAAGTTTTGGAACATATCTGTGCATTCCTATTACAAGCAACTTCATGCTAACGCTAATCCCGCGCGCGCCAATAATATTGGTTAAGTTCGTCTTTACCGTATTCTCTATAACCTCTTATGTTATATTTTAGTGATTCATTTTCATGCGAGATTCTCTCTAAGAAGAAACCATTTCGTATATATCTAGCTAATATTTATCAATAACTTAGAAACAGGCTTAAAACGTGAAAAGGAGACCCTTTTGGCCTTGGATTACATGTTCAATGAGGATAGCGAGAGCTCCAAAATTCAAGCTTATTTCACTGAAAGAGCATCAAATACGGGGGAATCAATTTCATGAGCTAAATACATACACCATTTCCGTTTTTATTATCTGTGAGTTCTCTTAGAAGTTCCGATAGAACTTTTCTAGGTATTTCGATTTTGTTCATTGTTCCAAATCTTTTTTACTTAATTTCCTTCACTGATTCTTCTATGGTTTCTTTAAAAATCTTGATCCACTTATTTGCAATGACGTTAACGTCATATTTTTTCTCTGCAATTGTCCTACCATTTGCCCCCATACTTGCTACTAGATCGCGATAGATGTACAATTTTTCTATAGCCTTGGATAGTTCGTCAATATTTTCCGGTTTAACTAAGATACCCGTTTTCCCGTGAGTTACAATTTCAGAAACACCTGGAAATTTCGAGACGATAACCGCCTTTCCACAAGCCATGGCTTCAATAAGTACTCTGGGAAAACCTTCCCCAGTAGGTTTGGATGGTAGTATAAGCACATTAATTAGATTAAGATAGTTAGGCAACAAAAGATTCGAAATCGAACCTATAAACTTCACATTTCTTTCAATATCAAGTTCTTCTGAGAAACTTTGATATTCTATGATTCTTAATTCTTCTTTTCTTTTATCAAAGAAATGCCCGCCTATTATTAGACATTTTACATTTCTATATCCATTATCATTGATAAGAATAGACATTGCTTTTAGTAGGTTCTTTACACCTTTTCTTGGGGACAAAGACCCAACGAATCCTAATACAAAATCTTCTTGCGATAGTCCGAGTTTCGTTTTCAGGTTTCTATCTTGGTTATCGGAATTAAACCTCTTAGTATCTACGAAATTAGGTAAAACAATGATCTTTTCGGTAGGCATCCCTAGAATTTGGTTATACAAATGACGCATTATATAGGTTCCAGTTATCAATTTCTTGCTAAAATAAAGTGAAGTTAAAAACAATCTAGAACTGACATAATCTATAATTAACTTCTTATTGAGAGAAAATTGAGCGAGCTTGGTTCTAATCAAAGAAATATCATAATTACTTAATCCACAGTGCCAAATGACGGCGGGTCGATTGGTAATTCGTGCTGAAATTGTCCCTGCAAATAAAAGCTTTGAGTGTATATGTGCATAAACTAATTCTATCTTATAGTCTCTGATTATCCTAATTACTTTGAGAATTAGAAAGGGTAAGTAAAAAAAATATTCACTGTAACTAATTTTGTGAACTGTTATGTTCTGTTTTGATACCTCAGCGGAGGTATCTGATGTAACGATGTGTATTTCGATACCTTCTTTTACTAGGAACTCACAAAGATCAACAAAATGAGAATATGTACTCGCTTCTTGCCTAGAGAAACGATCAAGTAATATAAGAAGTTTCAAATGATTTTACCTTATCAGATTTGAAATAAGACTTCGAAGGCAATTATACTTGAGAAGGAACCGCTGGAGAGAATTTGATATTGTATCTACCCACAACAATCTCATGCCTAGGGAATATGTATCGATTATTTGAAAAATAATAATATCTCTTACCCAAGATGAAAAACCGAGTTTAAATTTCGTTATTGAATATAAGGGACTACCTTCTGGATCAGCACCACACAAGTTCAATTCAGCGTACCCCTTCTCAATGCCCCATTTGATGACATGCCATAATAAAACATCCATAGATCTATACCATTGAAAGTCTCTCTGAAGTGCGCCAGCTATATACTCAACCGTTTTGCCCCTAATAGATATTATTGCTGCAGCCGTAGGGCGACCATCAACTTCAGCAATGAATAGTTTGGTTAGTCCCTGACAAAGTCTCTGATAATAAAAGATCTTATCCCTCTCAGAGACTTTCTTTGCTTTTAATTTGAAATATGTTTCCAACTCGCTTATTGATGTAGATTCACGAATTTGTACTCCTCTCTTTAATCCTTGTCTTATAGCATTGCGCGTTTTTTTGTTAATTTGATTCCAAAGTTTTTCAGAACCAAGATTAAGGTCTACAATGGGTGTTTGAAGAATACCTGTCATTTTAAAACCCTCCATTTTTAATAAGTCAATCAATTGAAGGTCGTTTTTACTAACATAAAACCTTATCACGTTTGTTGTTAAAAGTGGGGTTCTTTGATGGAGATTTCGAATATATTCGAAATACTTTCTAAACATAAGTATTCTTTCAGCATCAGAGATACTATTTGAAAAAAAGAGAGAAGAGCCCTGAAATCCTCCTGAGACAACTAAATTATTTCTCCACAAAGGAAGAAAACTATTAATCGTAGTGATGAGTACCTTTAGCACTGAAACAGTTTTCCTTTTAGGGAAACTATAGAATTTTAAGCTCAGAGGAATTGTTATTTTCTTATCTTTTCCATATTGTTGTATCTTCAACCGGTCAAAACACAAGTCAATCCTTCTTGACCCTGATATGTCTATAAGAGCTTCATCCCATTCTTCCTTACTATTGCAAACTGCAATCTCAAAAGAGGATAACATTTAAAAACTTCCAAAAATATTATATTGTAAAGCTTTAAATCTAGACAAAACAAATTTGCAAAGAGTCAAGTGACGCTGAGGGGATAAAATAGAGAGTTTGTTTCCAAGTAAATCTGGAAGAGAAAGGAAATAGGGAGAATATCCCTTTTCAATCCATTTATCTCCAGCAGTCTTTACATCATAAGAAACATATTGATATTGAGACAAATAACTAAAGATCTTTTTAAATCTTTGAATAGTCCAATGGTTCGGTTTACCACTTGGATGAACAGCTTTCCATGAGTGAGTTGTCAAGTAAATGATAATGGGTTCAGTCATCTCCTCCGACATCTTGGTTAATAATTCGACCCCCCCTAGATTCAAATCCAACTCCCAAGAATTACCTCTCTGCCAATTTATTCCTAAACGATAATTTGAAACAGGGATAATTAACAATCGCATGGAACCAATATTTGTAATGTTGTTGCTATCTGGATGGTATGGAGAATCAGGAATATTATACCATCGCATGGGGCCGATACAAGTGTTTTTGACAGGCGAGCAATCAAACATAAATCCAAGCTGATCTAATATTTTAACAGTTGTAGTGGTTGTAAAATACCATCCCGCGCGAAAAGAAATAGGTTTATACCCCAATTCGATTAAGTTAGACCTAGCTACACTTATCTCTAATTTTCTTTCCTGATAAGAAATACTTCTCGTATGAACATGTAAGCCTATCTCGTAGCCTAACTGTTCAATCTGCTCCAATACTTTAGGGTATTTCTCACTTACACTCTGTTCAGGGTCTCTTTGTTCTTGAACGTGAAAAGTGGCGTTGATCTCATACTTATTGAAGAGGTCAAGTAGTGTACTTACACCAGATTCTAATCCTGGGTTATTAACACCTGCAAAGGGAAGATTGAATCGTAATGAATCAAACTCCGTATCTACGTCAGTAATAACCCATAAAGGCAAAGGTGCTCATATTTCCTGTTTGCGTTTTTTATATGGAGATACCGTATAGAGATTGTTCTAAAATTCAAATTTTCACCAGCTAACTACACAGATTGTTTATCCAATTTGGATCTTACGATACGTTCGATGCTCTCTCTAGGACTAGTCAGTTTGTCGAGTCCTAGAAATTCCGAGGCTTTCTGTATATTAACCTTAATCTTCTCTTTGTCTTTCTTGTCGAATGCGATAGGCAAGTGTTCGTCTAAAATCTCGATCTGAGGTGTTATCTTTCCATCGGTGGCCTTCACAATCGATTCTTTAACCTCTTCAGCCAACCCAAGAATGGTCATCGGTTCGGGGTAGTAAAGATTAATAATGCTATCTAAGCTGTTGGTTTTTTTGGATATTTTGTTATCAAGAATCTTTGTACAGAAAATGTTGAATGCTTTACAGATATCATTTATGTCCACGTAAAGCATAGGTCGATACATACTGTGTTTGAAGGGGGTGATGGGCTTGCCTTTGAGTCCATTCTCAATGAAGATGTTCGCTGCTGTTTTTTCGGGCATATCCAATCCAAGGACAGTGCCCTGTCGTATTATCCCGTAAATCTTTTCAGACATCTCTGAATAGAATCGGGTAATTGACTCTTGACATATTTTTGAGATCGCATACAATCTTGCTCTGTCGTCTACTTTATCAGGTCGGAAGCCAAATTCCTCGTCGATTATACCTTTCAATCCCCTTTCGCCAATGACATGCCAAGAGCCTGCGAGAATCATTCCTTTGATTCTCGGTGTTTCGTCAACGACCCTACAAACATTTTGTGTTCCGATTACGTTAACATCATATGCAAGTTTCTTTTTTTCGTTGATGAGTGGGATTTGTATTATCGCGGAGTGAATTAAAATATCTAAATCCTCAACGACACTTGAGAGAGCATCATATTTAGTTATATCACAGGATATAAATTCTATTTTTTCTGAAACTATTTTAGGAGGTTTTACGTCTATAACTCTCACGTTGAACTGGTCGCAAAGGCTACTAGCTAGATTTGTACCTATGTAGCCTGATCCACCAACAATTCCAATTTTATACATTTTAATCATTGATCCTTATACACTTTTAACGGCGTCTTCGTAAACATTTCTTAACAAGTCTAAATGTTTTTCCCATGTAAAATATTTGAGAATGGTTTGCCGAGCATTTCTCCCAAGTCTATTTCTCAATTTTTTATCATTTAACAAAGCTGTTATTGTATCCCCTAATGTACTGGCGTTTCTAGGTCGAACAAGAACTCCATTAAAACCATTATCGATTATTTCATCCATTCCGGAGATGTCTGAGGCTACCACCGCCTTTCCTGTAGCCATAGCTTCCAGTACAGCCTTGGGCATACCCTCCTTAAGAGATGGAAACGCGAAAATACTTGCTTTAGCTAATACTCCCGCTATCTCCTCATGTTCTAGAGGTCCAATGAGGGACACATTATTACTTAATTCTCTATTTTTAATTAAGTATTCCAGTTTGTGTTTCAGTGGTCCATCTCCAACAAGTACGAAACTCACATCATTAATATGAGATTGGACTAGTTTTGCAGCATCAATCAAGTATTCAAGTCCTTTTTCATGTACAAAACGTCCAATCCAGACTACAAGATTATCTTGTTCCTTTTTCGGACAAGGCTTAAACATATCTACGTCAACAGGATTACGTACTAATCGAATCTTATTAACTGGACAACCAAAACTCAATATTTGCTTTGCATCATTCTTGTTCAAGCATACAGTTATTGTGTTTGATTGGAAAATTTTAGTACTCATGGATTTCAGGTATAATTTTTGTAATAAATTTACAGCGTTATTTCTCTCAGCTGATACGCCATGAACTGTTACTACGGAGGGGATACCTAATTTTTTTGCAGTTTTTATTGCTGCATATGTTGTTAGAAAGAGATGAGAGTGAGCGTGAATAAGTTCTGGATTCTCTCTTTTTATTATCGAACCTAATTGAGGAAGAAATGGATATTTTATGAAAAAAGGCTGAGCTAGATTCAACCCTTTTAGACGATAGATTTCAAAGTTATTGTTAACAATTTCGTATGAACAACGCTTTTCTTTATTCCATGTAAATAAAGTAATATGGTTATTAAATTTGGACTGTCTTAGAGATAATTCAAAAGTATTAAATGGATCACCCATTCCATCCCCTTTAAAGATATGAACTACTCTAGCGATATGCATATCGTTAGATCTCATATTTTTGACTTATATAAGTATAGAAAATTATACCAAGCTGCTTAACATCGTACGGCAGGATATTTATCACGACCTTGGATTCTCCCTTCAACCTTTTCCGGCTCTGTATCGGAACTTCCGATAACCTGTATCCCTCCAAGCACAGTGTGATGGCCATCTCAGGGCAGTAGGCGTAGTCGAATTTCAGATCTAAATTGAGCAGGGCCTCCCTACTCAGTACCTTGAAGCCAGACATTGTGTCCGTTATATTGCTCCGGGTGAGAGTCGAGAGCAGTTTGCTGAAGAACCAGTTCCCCAAACCCTTCAGAAGTACTTGTTTCCTTTGCCTGAAAAACCAGTTCCCCAACGATTTATTAGACGTAGAATTTCTTATGTTGTGCAAATACCTTGATCCGATGACCCAATCCGCACGGCCCTCCAAAACGACATTCAACAGCTTCGGGATCTCATCCGGGTTATGCTGACCATCAGCATCAATAATCACAACGATATCCGGATCGAGCCGCCTAACATAAGATAACCCAGCCTTAATAACACCCCCAACCCTTTTCCTCCGTTTTAAACTTATTACCTGGGCTCCGGCTCTCTTGGCAATATCTGCTGTATCGTCTTCCGATAAATCGTCTACGACTATAACATGGTCTACGTACTTCAATGCTCCTCGAACAACATACCCTATTGTTTTCTCCTCGTTGAGGGCCGGTATGAGAGCCACAATTTTTGGGTTATCAGAAATCATGAACTATACCCCCCCGCGCGCGCCGCCGCCCATACTCCGCCGCTAAGTGATACACGTAATCAAACCGCCTGTTCTCGAAGACCCGTTCAAGTTGCCTGAAGCTCCTCACATCAGCTCTCAAGTAGTCATCCCTATCCGTGTTAAACAGGTCAACTGCGAGAACCGCATGACCACGTTTCAACAGCTCGTTGACGAGGTTGGTCCCGATGAAACCAGCCCCGCCAGTCACGAGAATCCTTTGAGTATCCATCTACTCTTCCTTCTCTTTCAAGATTTTAAGAATAGCCTTTCCAGCGTCGCCTTCTCCGAAGGGGTTGCGCCAGCTCCTTCTCTCAGATAACATTCTTTCAGTGGCATTAAGAATTCCTGACGAGGTGACGCCCGCAAGAATGTTCGAGCCAACCTCCACGGTCTCAGGGCGCTCAGTGTTCTCCCTCACAGTCACGCAGGGAACACCTAACACGCAGGTCTCCTCCTGGACCCCCCCAGAATCAGTTAAAACAAGCTGAGCATTCGCCTCTAACTGTAGAAAGTCGAGGAACCCCAAGGGGTCAAGAATCGTGATCCCATCCAAGGACAAGTCGAACTCCTTGATCATCTTCTGGGTTCTAGGATGCACGGGGAATAGAATGGGTGTTCCTATATGCTTGGAAACGAGTTTGAGACCTTCGAGAATCTCCTTAAGCCTCCCCTCGGAGTCCACATTCTCGGATCGATGAAGAGTGACAAGTAGGTAGGATCTAGGAGCCATCCCCATACTATCTAGCACATCGCTCTTCCTTTTCGAAATCTCCATGTTCTGATGGATGGCGTCGACAACGGTGTTACCGGTCACGAAGATCTTGTCGGCTTCGACGCCCTCCCTCAGCAGATTCCGCTCCGAAACCTCCGTAGGGGCGAACAGGTAGTCCGACACGTGATCCGCGACCACCCTGTTGACCTCCTCGGGCATCCTCCGATCGTAGCTCCTCAGCCCGGCCTCGACGTGCCCAACCCTGATATGCAGTTTAGCCGCTGTTATAGCACCGGCCAGAACAGAGTTCGTGTCCCCCTCAACGAGCACAACATCGGGCTTTTCCTTCACGAGCACAGGCTCCAGCCCGATCATGATTCTCCCCGTCTGCTCACCGTGATCTCCTGAACCCACTCCAAGGTTATACTTAGGTTTAGGAAGCTCAAGTTCCTTGAAGAAGACCCCATCCATCTCATGCGAATAATGCTGGCCAGTGTGTACGATTTGATAATCCAAGCCCAGTCTCTCGGACTCACGGATGATGGGTGACATCTTGATGATCTCGGGACGAGTCCCAATTACTAATGCAATCTTCATTTAGAAACGTTCGCATTAACTAGTCTGCTTGATCTCAGTCTCGACATCGCATAGAGAATAAACGAAGTGATGATCAAAAGGACGCCGATAACCAGCGCTCCAAACGTTATCAACGCCAACGGCAAACTAAAGTAACTCGTCGTATTAAAATTCCAAAGAAAATAGGCGCCAGTAAAGACCCCCACCATAGTCAAGAAAAATCCGGGAACACCTAGAAGCAGTAAAGGCCTATCCTCAACGACCAACCTAATAACAGTACCCACAAGCTCAGCACCATGAGAAACAGGATTCTTCTTAGAGGTGTTCCCCAAGCTACTGTACCTTATCGCCACAGGCACCTCCACAACCCTCAAACCACTCTTCTGCGCCAACGCCAGCTGCTCCGTCTCCACACCATAACCCTCAGCCTCGGACTCTAACATAACATCTAAGGCTCTAGCGGAGAAAGCCCTGAAACCACTCTGAGTGTCGCCCACACCCGAGTCACCGCTCCCACCGCTCAACGCGTTGATCAACCTCAACCCAACCCTCCGATAGAACGGCGCATCCACCCTAGAACCCCCAACATACCTCGACCCCACGACCATATCCGCCTCCCCCCTCAGAATCGGCTCAACGAGACCAGGGATCTCCTCAGGATCATGCTGACCATCAGCATCAAGCATCACAACCACGTCCGCCCCCAACTCCCTCGCACGTAGGAAAGCCGACCTCAAAGCCGCACCCTTGCCCAGATTCCTCCCGTGCCTGATCACCACGGCCCCAAGCCCCTCAGCTATCGCCCCCGTCAGATCCACGGACCCATCATCGCAGACAACGACCCTGTCCACGTACTTCCTGGCCTGAACCACCACCCCGGCGATGCTCCTCT